>MPLU02163809.1_pt1 | contig 10228 bp, 5 predicted proteins | sample 1617381 | NCBI WGS metagenome assembly MPLU02 (sample SAMN05944801, study PRJNA350692) | marine metagenome | biome: marine; feature: ODZ; material: water; isolation source: 90 m water sample filtered on 0.2 um supor filter | place: Pacific Ocean | collected 2012-04-08 | depth 90m m | reverse complement strand
CATCATGATTCAACATTCGGATACAACCCAAGCTAACTGCTGCTCTTAATTTCACCCAATTAGGCCATGCCGTGCCATGAATTGCATATTCCTTGCTGCCAGAGTCAAGAAAAACCATATAGCGAACACCGACAGGATTCGACTTACCAGGGGCAAAGAGTTTGTGATGGGAATGGGAATAATAGCTGGGATCATCAACTTTCTTCCTGATCCTGTAATCACCTGGGGGTGTTGGTGACTCTGGAGCACCAATGGCGACGGGGTACTTTGCGATCTGCCGACCGTTCTCCATCAAGGTGAGATAGCGATGGCGCAGGCTGACGATCACTGTGGTGTCAGCCAATGCAGGCCTTACAGCCAAGCAGGATAGGCTTAGAAACAACAAAGGCATACAGTTGAGCATCCAGCGCCTGTCAGCCATGCATTTCCGTATCGATACCTGCATAGTCTGACTCACCGCAGACGCTTGAGGGGCAGATTGACTTGCGCACCAACCAATGCTTGGTAAAAAATTGACAGAGCAAGAAAAAAGGGCGGCCTAAAAGCCACTGGGGAAGACAAGGCTTTTAAAATTAACAAATTCATGGATACCAAGCCTACCTAGTTCCCGCCCAAAACCACTGGACTTTGTGCCCCCAAAAGGAACTCTTGGATCACTCCGTACAAAATCATTAACGGCAATACAGCCTGCATCGATTCTCTCAGCTGCAAGCTGCACGGCATTTTCAACATCAGCAGAGAAGATTGCACCGCCAAGGCCAAAACGAGTCTCCACAGCAAGATCAAGAGCATGCTGGGTATTCGTCGCCCTCACCAAGGCAACAACTGGCCCGAAGACTTCGTCATCAAAAGCAGCCATTCCAGGTTTCACATCTTCAAGCACAGTGGCTGGATACCACCAGCCATCACAATCCGGAACAATTCCGCCCCTGATTAAAGCAGCTCCAGCATCAACACTGGCCTGCACCTGGGAATGAACCCGATCGCGAAGATCCTGCCGTGCGATAGGCCCAAGCCGACACTCAGGCATCGTCGGATCAGACATCACATAAGGATCCAGTTCCTTGAGCAGCAAGTCCCTGAAACGGTCATAGATCGCGTCAACAACGATGATACGTTTGGCAGCGATACAGACTTGTCCAGCACAGAGCATTCGGCTTGCCACACATCGCTGGGCTGCCATCGATAGGTCGGCATCTGCGAGAACGAGGTAGGGATCATTGCCACCAAGTTCAAGCAGACATTTTTTCAGATGTGCGCCAGCTTCGGCTGCCACGGCTCGGCCTGCAGACTCACTACCAGTCAGAGTGACCCCTCTGACCAATGGGTTGGCGATCACAGCTGGGCTTTTGGAAATATCTATCGGTAGATCACTGAATAATCCCTTGGGCACGCCAGCCGCAGAGATAATCTCACTGATATCAGCGCTACATCCAGGCACATTCTCTGCACCTTTCAGCAGCATTCCATTACCAGCCATCAGTGCTGGTGCAGCCGCACGGAAAGCCTGCCAGAAAGGAAAATTCCAGGGCATGATTGCATAAATCACCCCAAGCGGACGTGCAATCACCTGAGCCTGGGCAGCATCCAGCTGAATCCTCTCGGCAGCAAGCAAGGATTCCCCGTTCTCTGCGTAATAGCGACAGACCCAAGCGCATTTCTCAATTTCTGCTTGCGATTGCATGATCGGCTTACCCATCTCAGCGGTAATCCGCGCCGCATAGCGATCTTTGCCCGCAAGTAAGTTCTTGGCTGCCTTTAAAAGAGCCTGGGAACGATCCGCAAAGGATTGATCACGCCATTCAAGGAATGCCCTGTGTGCAGCCTCAATCCGATCCAGCACTTCTTTGGCTTCGATTGCCGCGTGTGCTCTTAAGCGGCTTCCTGTTGCAGGGTTCGTGACAGGCAGAGTGCGCAGCAATGGCATCAACAGGCTTCTCAAGCCTTAGGAATCACTTCTATGTCATGCCATAGCACGAGCGTTGATACGATAAAAGAGAGGAATCTTCACCGTCACTCTCAGCGTCGAAGCCAGGAAGATACAAGCAAGAATCTACCAAAATTCAAAATATAAAAAACCCCCTCAGCGAACACTGAAGGGGTTTAATCCCAATCCCAGACTTCTCAGGAAAACCTGACCGCTGGTTATTTTATCCGAATTTGCCTGAGGTTGAAGCTATCACAAAGGCCGCATAAGTTATGAAGAAACCAACTGTGAAGTGAGTTAATCCAACAACCCTCGCCTGAACGATAGAGAGAGCAACCGGCTTGTCACGCCATCCGACCAAATTGGCAATCGGACTGCGCTGATGGGCCCAGACAAGAGTTTCGATCAATTCTTGCCAGTATCCCCTCCAGGAGATCAGGAACATGAAGCCTGTCGCCCAGATCAGATGTCCAAGGAGGAACATCCAGGCCCAGACAGCAAGGTTATTGCTGCCAAAGGGGTTGTAACCATTGATTATCTGTGCACTGTTAGCCCACAGATAATCCCTGAACCATCCCATCAGATAGGTGCTGTTCTCATTGAACTGAGCAACATTGCCCTGCCAGATGGCGAGGTGTTTCCAGTGCCAATAATACTGAGTCCAAGCAATGGTATTCAAGGCCCAGAAAACAGCCAAGTAGAAGGCATCCCAGGCTGAAATGTCACAGGTTCCGCCACGGCCTGGGCCGTCACAAGGGAATGAATAACCGAAATCCTTTTTATCGGGCATCAACTTGGAACCCCGTGCATCAAGTGCACCCTTCACCAGGATCAATGTCGTGGTGTGAAGTCCGAGAGCAATGGCATGGTGGACCATGAAGTCTCCTGGGCCGATGGCCATAAAGACATCAGTGTCACCATTGATGGCATCCATCCAATAGTGATTACCAGGGATGTTGGCACTAGCCAGGGTTGCTGAGCTATTGGCATTTGAAAGTAAAACATCAAAGCCATACATCATCTTGCCTGAAGCTGCCTGTGCAAACTGTGCAAAGACAGGCTCTACAAGAATCTGTTTCTCGGGAGTTCCGAAAGCCACAACAACATCGTTGTGAACATACAGACCAAGAGTATGGAATCCAATAAACAGTGAAACCCAACTCAGATGACTGATAATGGCTTCCTTATGCTCAAGGATCCGAGCAAGGACATTGTCCTTGTTTGCCTCGGGGTCGTAATCACGAACGAAGAAAATCGCACCGTGAGCAAAGGCACCGCACATCAGGAAGATGGCGATGTACTGGTGGTGGACATACAACGCTGTCTGGGTTGTATAACTCTTGGAAATGAACGCGTATGCAGGCATCGCGTACATGTGGTGAGCCACCAAGCTGCAAATCGTTCCCAGGGAAGCGAGAGCCAGACCAAGCTGAATATGCAGCGAGTTATTGATCGTGTCGAACAGACCCTGGTGGGCTGCACCCATCCGTCCTGAGGGAGGAGTGTGGTTGTCGAGAATCTCGCGCAGGGAATGACCGATACCGAAGTTGGTGCGGTACATATGTCCTGCGACAACCATCATCACACCGATCGCCAGATGGTGATGGGCGATGTCTGTCAGCCAGAGAGACTCTGTCTGAGGATGGAAGCCACCCAAGAAAGTCAGGATGGCAGTTCCAGCACCTTCAGAGGTACCGAAAATCTGATTCAGTGAATCAGGGTTCTGGCCATAAACACCCCAGTTGCCGGTGAACAAAGGAGCAAGACCTGCCGGGTGGGGTAACACCGTTGTGAAATTGTCCCAGCCGATGTGCTGTCCACGCGCCTCGGGTATCGCCACATGAATCAGATGGCCAGCCCAGGCGATGGAGCTGAAGCCGAACAGCACAGCAATGTGGTGGTTCAGGCGTGATTCAGCGTTCTTGAACCAGGCAAGGGAAGGACGGAATTTCGGCTGCAGGTGGAGCCAGCCAGCAAACAGAGCCCAGGAAGAGAGGATCATCATGAAGATGGATCCCTGATACAGCTCTGCGTTGGTTCTCATCCCGATCGTGTACCACCAATGGTAGAGACCGGAGTAAGCAACATTCACCGGCGAGGAAGCACCTGCCTGGGTGAAGGCGTCAATGGCACCCTGTCCGAAGTGGGGGTCCCAGATTGCGTGAGCGATGGGGCGAACGTGCAGCGGGTCGACGACCCACTGCTCGAAGTTGCCCTGCCAGGCGATATGGAACAGGTTTCCCGAAACCCAGAGACCGATGATGGCGAGATGGCCGAAATGGGTGGAGAAGAGCTTCTGGTAAAGCCTCTCCTCCGTCATTCCGTCATGGCTCTCGAAGTCGTGAGCCGTGGCGATCCCGTACCAGATGCGGCGGGTTGTCGGGTCCTGTGCCAGACCCTGGCTGAACGAAGGAAATTTCGTTGCCATTAGGGGAAGGTCAGGTGAAGGTCAGCCGAGAAGGTGGGCGTGGAAGAAGGCCCAGGTTGTCGCGATACCGCCCAACAAGAAGTGAGCAACACCAACGGCACGACCCTGGGTGATGGATAGCGCACGAGGCTGAATCGTGGGAGCCAGCTTTAGCTTGTTATGAGCCCAGACAATGGACTCAATAAGCTCCTGCCAATAGCCGCGGCCGCTGAACAGGAACATCAGGCTGAAAGCCCAGATGAAGTGAGCACCTAGGAACATCAAGCCATAAGAGCTGATGGAGGTTCCATAGCTGTTAAGGACTTGAACGGATTGGGCCCAAAGGTAATCTCGGAACCACCCATTAACCGTCAGAGCACTGTTGGCAAAGTTGCCACCAGTGAGGTGATTCACGGTTCCATCTGGATTAACGGTTCCCCAAACATCGCTCTGCATCTTCCAATTGAAGTGGAAGATAACGATTGAGAGGGAGTTGTACATCCAGAACAGACCCAGGAAGGTGTGATCCCATCCAGAGACCTGGCAGGTACCACCACGGCCTGGACCGTCGCAGGGGAAACGGAATCCACGGCTCGCCTTGTCTGGTATCAGACGGGAGCTTCTTGAATAAAGAACACCCTTGAGAAGAATCAACACCGTCACGTGAATCGTGAAGGCATGAATGTGGTGCACCATGAAGTCGGCAGTGCCAAGGGGGATTGGCCCCGCGGCAACCTTGCCTCCCACAGCAACAACACTTCCGTTGAAGACCTCACTCACGCCTGAAAGGGCGTTGGGAGCGGCTAATCCGCCAGCGGCGGCTGCATGCAAGCGCTGGAGTGCCTGAGCGAAAATAGGCTGAATCGATATAGCGGAATCACTGAACATGTCATTGGGTCGCCCCAAAGCACGCATCGTGTCGTTGTGAATATAAAGACCAAAGGCGTGAGTACCTAGCGCAACGCAAACCCAGTTGAGATGGCTGATAATCGCATCCCTGGCCTTGAGAATCCTGTCGAGAACGTTATCAACGTGCTTGGCAGGATCGTAATCCCTGATCATTGCAATCGAAGCGTGCGAAGCACCGCCAACGATCATCAAGCCGCCAATCCAAATGTGATGGGTAAACAGGCCTGTCTGAAGTGCGTAATCAATGCCCTGATAGGGATAAGGGGGCATCGCATACATGTGATTAGCAATCACAATGCTCAGGGAACCGAGCATTGCAAGGTTCAAGCCAAGCTGAGCATGCCAGGAATTTGACAGAAACTCGAATAATCCTTCATGCCCCTTTGGTGCAGGGAAAAGAAGTGGATCATCCTTAGCAAGTGCCTGAATCTCCTGCATGGAGTGGCCGATTCCCCAGTTCGTCCGATACATGTGACCGGCAAAAATGAACATCACACCCACCGCAAGGTGATGGTGCGCAATGTCAGTTGCCCAAAGTGAACCTGTAATCGGGTTCAGGCCACCGTTGAAGGTGAGGAAATCACCGAATGCTGCCCAGTTGGCAGAGAAAAAGTTCGTCACCCCAGAGACATGGAACAGAGAAGCCCCTTGGCCTAGACCAGGGAAAATCTGCCCAACCAGATGGGGATTGTAGAGATCGTGGGGGAGTGGAATATCCGCCACAGTGGCGATGGTCTTGCCATCAAGAACGAGTGGCGTACCAGCATCGATGCCATCGAGCATCGCGTTGATCGGGTTGGCCACATGAATCAGGTGACCAGTCCAGCCAATGCAGCCAAGACCCAGGAGTCCTGCCAGATGATGATTCATCATCGAGCCGATATTCTGGAACCACTCCAGCTTTGGAGCTGCCTTATGGAAGTGATAAACCCCTGCATTAAGCATGAGGCCGGCCATCACCAGAGCACCAATGGCCAGGGCCATCAGCTCAGTTTCACTGGTAATTCCCCAAGCTCTCCACATGTTGAAGATGCCTGAGGTGATCTGAACGCCGTGGAATCCGGCACCCATATCGCCATTGAGAATTTCCTGGCCAACAATCGGCCAGACCACCTGCGCACTTGGTTTTACATGCGTGGGGTCGGCCAGCCAGCCGGAGTAATTGGAAAAACGAGCACCATGGAAAAAGGCGCTGCTCATCCAGATGAAGATGACGGCCAAGTGACCGAAATGAGCGCTGAAGATTCTGCGTGAGACGTCTTCAAGATCGCTCGTATGGCTGTCGAAATCGTGAGCGTCGGCGTGGAGGTTCCAAATCCAGGTTGTGGTTTTGGGACCTTTCGCGAGGGTTCTGCTGAAGTGTCCTGGCTTACCCAGAACTTCGGGATCGGCTGGAACAGTGTTCCTGTCGACCAGAACCTTGGCGGTTTTCCCACGCTCTGGTGGGCTGATGGTCATCGAGTCGTTCCTTGAGGGACGGGATCGAGGTGGAGGGCCACCCCTGAGGCTTGTCCTGACGATTTCAGGACCCCGGAGCAATCAGCTAAGGAAGGCAGAGAGTTCCGGTCACTTGCGCCTTCAGAAGCCAGGGCCTCATTGGGACGCAGGTGGTCTGGGCCCCAAGGTGGGGACCGCTTGAAAAAGCATAGTTGGACGACCCTGTGACTACCTCATTGAGTTACAAATGTTCTACCCGCTTGTTCAACGCATCAGATCCGGGCTCTTCTGCGAACTTGTCGACAAGAACATGAATCCGATTAGCAGGCTTTACAGCAGGACAAGGATTGCCATTAGCTTGAAAAGTTTTATACAAATACAAACGAACCATTCAGTCGCAGCCTTTCAGCTGGCCAACTGCTACAGATTTTCAATACCAAGAATTCTGGACTCTTCATACAATCTTATGATGCGTCCTGACCGGCATGACCTGGTCAACCGGTCATTGGCACAATTTCAAAGTTCTCAGTTGAGAACAATCCCGATCAAAGCGCTGCTGGCTCTGCTCCTGGCCCTGGCCATCTCGCTGTCAGTCAGTTCACCGGCGGAGGCCTTAGAGATATGGCCACTTGGCGGCAAGAGTCATCAGAGCAGCCAAGGCCCCCTGCCGATTCACCCATCGTCACCGGGGGGACATCTTCAGGAAGTGGCCCCACCGGGAGGTGTGCAGAGCCTCAGGGATCAACTTGACAAGCACGATCCCCAGCTGAAGCTGCAAAGCCCTGCAGATGGTGCTGTTTTAAGCACTGAAGACTGGGAGCTTGTGCTGAGTTTGAAGGACTGGCCTCTGGCCAGCGATCCAGAGCTGGGGCTGGGTGCGCACCTTGTTGTGCAGATTGACGATGCACAACCGTTGAGAATCTCTGAGTCAGAGAAAGGCCTTGTGCGCATCCCCATGAACGATGTGCGTCCTGGCAGTCATCGATTCAGTGCCTATGCCGCTTATCCCTGGGGCGAGGCCGTCCATAGGCCAAAAGCGAGCCTGCAATGGCGGCTTCACCAATATCAGGCCATGGAAGGGACCCAGCCCAGCCAGGACGCCCCCTGGCTGGTCAGCGTCAGTCCAGCAGAGCTGAACGTGCGTGAGCCATTTCTGCTCGACTGGCTGATCTGGAATGCACCACTGCAGAACATCCGTGATGAGGATGGCCGCTGGCGCCTGCGGGTCACCATCAATGGCGACAGCTTTTTACTGGATCGCCAGGAGGCGATCTGGATGCAGGGCCTGCCCTCCGGGACAGCAACAGTGCAGCTGGAACTGCTCGATGGTCTTGGGGAACCGATCGAGCCTGTTTTCAATAACCAGCTGAGGCTGATTCAAGCCAAGGCAAGCGACCGAGCGGTTCCGGCCTGGATGCAGCCCAGGCTGAACGATCTTGATCTGGCAAGGCTGCTGGGAGAGGCTGCCCCCCCGGGGAAAATCATGGAGCCTGGTGATGCTCCCCAGCTGGAGAGGCCTTTCGCAAACAGCCCATCGTCGAACAACACTCATCCAAGCAACACTGCGTCAAACAGCACTTCTACAAACAGCACTTCTACAAACAGCCCTGCGTCAAACAGCACTGCGTCAAACATGGCTGCGTCAAACAACACAGCCGCCAAAAGCCCTGGCGCGGGAATCGATCCCAGCGACACCCGAACGAACGAGACCCGAAGCAGGGAAACCAATACCTCAGGAACCAACCCCGCCGAAACCATCACCACTGATAAAAACACCCCTGAGAGCCGTGAAGACCCGGCTGATGCAGAAGCTCAAAAGCCTGAATTCACCAACGATCTGAACAACTCAGCCAGCGATCCGGAACCAGCCTTGGAGCAGCTCCCCACCTCCAGCCTGGGAGGATCAGCGGGAGGAACAGCAGAACCCTGACGTTTCCCAGCAGTCCTTCTGATCAAGCAATTCTGACCAACATCAGCCACACCCCTTCCATCAGGCGGCTGGGCCTGGGACTCTCCGCCAGTGCCTGGCCACTTCTGCAACGGCTGCATGCCCGTGGTCATGTCGATGATCTGGCACTGACACCCGGTGCCGCTGCAACGATCGAGGAACGACCGCAAGGTCTGAGCATTGGTTCCGCCGCGACTCTGCTTGCGAAGTACTGGCAAAGGGATGGCCGGCTCTTGGTGGTGGGCGCAGTCGGTGCCGTGACGCGTCTGGTTGCTCCTTTACTGACAAGCAAGCTGGAGGACCCAGCCGTCCTTGTGCTTGATGCACGGGGAGATCAGATCATCCCCCTACTGGGCGGTCATCAGGCTGGTGCAGAGGAGTTTGCCCTGGCCCTGGCCGCTGATCTCGGTGGTAGCCCCGTCCTTACCGAAGACTGTGCAAATCAGGGACGACTGGCTCTGGATCTGTTCGGGCATGCCTGGGGGTGGCAGCGGAGTGGAGCGCCAGAAGACTGGCATCAGCTGATGCTGCGTCAGGCCCAGGGATCGTTGATCCAAGCAAGGCAGGAGTCGGGCAGCACGCTCTGGAGAGGCACCTCTGCAGCAAGGAAAAGTCTTGCCGAAAGTTCAGAGGAGCCTCAACAAGAAGCGATCCATCTCCACATCGGCCCAGAGCTCAACAGCCTGTGCTGCTGGCATCCCCCATCCCTCTGGATTGGCTTGGGCTGCGAACGCAACACAAGCCTGAGCCTGCTGGAGCGGGCCCTGGCAAACAGCCTTGCGCAAGCTCACTTGGCTGAGCAGGCCGTGGCCGGTCTAGCCAGCATTGAGCAGAAATCCGATGAGCCCGCGCTGATCGCCCTGGCGCAAAAGCGAGGTTGGCCACTGCGTTTCTTCAAAGCTGAAGCCCTCAACAGCGTCTCTGTGCCCACACCCTCATCGGTCGTGGCCAAGGAGATGGGAACAGCCTCTGTGGCAGAAGCCTCAGCATTGCTGGCCTCAGGAGAGGCCGGCAAGCTGCTGAGCCACAAACAAATCTGTAAGCCAACGCCGCAGGAACGGGGTGCCGTCACCATCGCGATTGCCGCAGCCAGCGAACCCTTTGCCCCAGGCCAGGGAGAACTTCACCTGGTGGGGAGCGGACCTGGTGATCTCGCCCTGCTGACGCCAGATGCCCGCAACGCCCTGGCTCGCTCTGTTGCCTGGGTTGGCTATGGCCTCTATCTCGATCTGCTGGAGCCACTGAGACGCCCGGATCAAGCAAGGCTGAGTGGTGAGCTCACCCGCGAAAAAGACCGTTGCCTGCAAGCCCTGAAGCTGGCTCAGCAGGGAGCTCGTGTTGCCCTGATCTCCTCAGGGGACAGCGGCATCTATGGCATGGCGGGCCTTGCACTGGAGCTCTGGCTGAACGAACTCCCCCAGGCCCGTCCACACTTTCAGGTTCATCCAGGTATCTCCGCCCTGCAGCTGGCCGCAGCGAGAGTCGGCGCACCACTGATGCATGACTTCTGCACCGTCAGCCTCAGTGACCGACTCACCCCCTGGTCGACGATTGCATCCCGGCTGCGTGCTGCCGCAACAGGAGATTTCGTGGTGGCCCT
>MPLU02199281.1_pt1 | contig 10231 bp, 10 predicted proteins | sample 1617381 | NCBI WGS metagenome assembly MPLU02 (sample SAMN05944801, study PRJNA350692) | marine metagenome | biome: marine; feature: ODZ; material: water; isolation source: 90 m water sample filtered on 0.2 um supor filter | place: Pacific Ocean | collected 2012-04-08 | depth 90m m | reverse complement strand
GGTCCGAGATCAAGATGGATAGCTCGTCTTCAATCAACATTAGATCCATATGAAAAGGCTGTAGCTATAACATTACCTCGTATGGGATTTGAATTAACTTCTATTCAATATGATGCTGCTAGAAAACTAACAAAGAAAACTCAGCTTAAGAAAGCTAATGCTAGTAATCCATTACAGATGCAGTATCAATATTCTCCAGCTCCATATAATTTAGGATTTACATTAAGTATAATGGTAAAGAATACAGATGATGGTTTACAAATTATTGAACAAATAATGCCTTACTTTACACCTGATTATACTGTAACTATTAATACAGTTCCTGATATGGGCGATAAAAGAGATGTTCCAATAATTCTTGATAGTGTTTCTCAAGAAGATACATACGAAGGTGATTTAACAACAAGACAAGTATTAACTTACACTTTAGAGTTTACTATGAAGAATTATATCTATGGTCCAGTGACATCTTCTGAAATTATTAGAACAGTTAAAGCTAGAACATATATTGAGCCTGGAACAGGTGAGATAACATCTAAAGATACAGACGGTAAAGTGTTAGAACAAATAATAACTCCAAATCCATCAGACGCAGATCCTGATGAAACTTTCACATATAACGAAAGTGTAGATTTCTTTGAACAACCAACGGTAACATATTCAGACGATAAATCTAGCGATCCTAAATAGTTATAAATACATATATGAGTAAAGTTGATGAAAAATTAGACGAACTTCTTGATATAAAAGGAGAAATCGTAAAAATTGAAAAGAATCTACCTACAATATCTTCTAATCCTCAAGACAAAGGTTCTGATTACAAATATAGTAGAGAAGTCTTTTATGGCCTTGTAGAGCGAGGTCAGGACGCGATAGAGGGCATTTTAGATATAGCCAGAGAGTCAGAACACCCTAGAGTTTATGAAGTAGCTGGTCAATTAATTAAGACTGTAGGAGAAACTACAGAGAAACTTATTGACTTACAAGCAAAGATGAAAGAACTAGATAAAGATAATACGATGCCTAATAAAGTTAATAATAATCTATTTGTAGGCTCGTCAACAGAATTACAAAAACTACTGAAACGAAATGCACAAGAATGAAGGTTATCTAGGTAATATCAATGTCAAACGAGCTGGCGTTCAAGCTGAGTGGACAGAGGAACAAATACTAGAATATAAAAAATGTATGGGTAATCCTGTATATTTTATAGAGAACTATATTAAAATTATTTCACTTGATGAAGGATTAGTTCCTTTTAAGTTATACGATTATCAAGAAGATTTAATTACTCATTTTGATGAATCAAGATTTAGTATTGTATTGGCTTGTAGACAGTCAGGAAAATCTATTACAGCATGTGCCTATCTCATCTGGTATCTATTATTTCAACCAGAACAAACAATTGCTATATTAGCGAACAAAGGCTCCACCGCGCGTGAGATGTTAGCAAGAATTACGACAATGTTAGAGCATGTTCCATTTTTCTTACAACCAGGAACTAAAGTATTGAATAAAGGTTCTATTGAGTTTGAAAACGATAGTAGAATCATAGCATCGGCCACAGGAGCTAACTCTATTCGTGGTCTATCAGTAAACTTACTATATCTTGATGAGTTCGCGTTCGTAGATAATGCAGAACAGTTTTATACATCTACATATCCTGTAGTAACATCAGGTGGTAAATCAAAAGTTATCATAACTTCTACAGCTAATGGTATTGGAAATATGTATCATAAACTATACGAAGGAGCTGAACATGGTAAAAATGAGTATCAACCATTTACAGTTAATTGGTGGGATGTTCCGGGTAGAGATGAAAAGTGGAAACAACAAACAATAGCAAATACCTCTGAATTACAATTTGAACAAGAATTTGGAAACTCATTTTTAGGAACAGGTAATACATTAATCAGTGCAAATTGTTTATTAGGATTACAAGGTCATGATCCTTTATGGAATAGAGAGAATGTATATCTTTATCAAGAACCTAAAAAAGATTCTCAATATATTATGGCAGTTGATGTGGCTCGAGGTCGTGGACAAGACTATTCTACATTTTCAATATTTGATATATCAGAGAAACCTTTCAAACAAGTGGGCATATTTCGGGATAATATGATATCTCCACTTTTATTTCCAGATGTAATAGCTAAATATGCTAATATGTATAATGAAGCATTAATTGTAGTTGAAAACAATGATCAAGGTCAGATAGTATGTAATAGTCTTCATTACGACATAGAATATCCCAATGTATTTACACAATCTACAGTAAAATCTAGTGGAATAGGTGTAACAATGACACGAAAAGTTAAACAAATCGGTTGTTCTACTCTTAAAGAACTTATGGAAGAAAATAAATTAAGAATAATTGATAAGTTTACAATTAACGAATTAGTAACATTCGTCGCTAAAGGTATATCCTATGAGGCAGACGGTGGTAATCATGACGATTTAGTCATGAATTTAGTCCTTTTTTCTTGGTTTGTAACAACTCCGTTTTTTCAGAGTTTAACAGATTTAGAATTAAAGAAAATGTTGTATGATGAACAACAACAAATGATTGAAGATGAAATGGTTCCTTTTGGTATCATTGATGATGGCTCAAATACTCCTGAAACTTATAAAGAAGGTGGAGATGTTTGGACCGTAGTTGATGATGTAAAAGTTTACTAAATTATAAATACTAGGTAATGATGAGATTTTCTCATCTTAACTTTAATAATAAAATTATATTTCGAAATATAAATTTTTAGGAGATAATAAACATGGCATTTCAAGTTTCGCCTGGAGTTCAGGTTCAAGAAATAGATGCTACTAATGTTATTCCTGCGGTCTCAAGTTCGACAGGAGCATATTGTGGGTTTTTCGGTTGGGGTCCAGCTGAAGAAGTTACTACAATAAGTTCTAATAAAGGACTTGTAGATTCATTCGGGGAACCCGCTAATACGAATATTGCTGCTGAGCATTTTTACCCAGCTGCTAACTTTCTAGATTACGGGATTGACTTAAAAGTAGTTAGAATCGCGACAACCAATATGGTTAACGCGACAACAACAAGTGGGCAAAGTCTTTTAGTTAAGAATTTGACTCACTACAGAGATAATTACAACGATGGTTCTGCCGCTGTTGGTAATTATGCTGCGAGATATGCTGGAGATTTAGGTAATTCACTTAAAGTTTCAGTTTGTGGTGGAGCTAATCCTTATGCTCAAGCTAGTGTTACAACAACTAATGGAACATCTGCCGTAGATGGAACTTCAATCGAAGTTACTCTAGGTGAGAAATTCATAGTTGGTGATATCATTACTGCTATAGCATCGGATACTACACGATATAAAATCACAGCGATAGCTTTTGACTCAGGAACAACCGGAGCCGCAACAGTTACTATTGCACAAGAAGACGATTCTACTCAAGGATTGGCAGCTGCTGTAAGCAGTGGAGCCGCATTATCCAGAGAGTGGGAATTCGCTCGTCAATTTAACGGAGCACCTGGCACTTCCAATTATGCAAGTACCAGAGCAAGTGCTGGCGTTACTGATGAGATGCATATCGTTGTTCTTGATGAAGACGGAGACATCTCAGGTGTCCCTGGAACAGTTTTAGAAAAATTTGAAGCAGTATCAAAAGCTTCAGATGCTAAAGATGACTTCGGTGCAACTAACTACTATGTTACTGTTATAGAAAACAAAAGCGAGTATGTATACTGGATGGATCATAGTTCTACTATGGGTTCAGCTGGTTCAGCCGCTTCTGGTGTGACATTTGGAACAGGGACTTTACCTGATTCTCTTTCATTCACCAATGGTGCTGATGGAAGACAACCAACTACAGCACAAAAAATAACAGCATGGGATACACACTTTGGTAGTGCAGACAATCAAGATATCAGCTTATTGATATCTGGTTCAAATCAAGCAGATAACGGAAGTGGTAGTGCAGTTGAGACGCGAGCCGAAGCGACTAGCTATTACAACCAATTAATGAACATTGCAGAAGACAGAAAAGACTGTGTTGTGTTCTTTTCACCCATCAAATCTGATGTAGTTGATTCTGGAGTTTCCGGAGCAACTAATGTGAAAGCAACAACTGACACTTTAAATAGTTCTTCATATGCAGTAATGAGTTCAAACTGGTTATATGTATACGATAGATATAATGATAGGTATGTATATGTGCCTGACAACGGATCGGTAGCTGGCCTATGTGCTAGAACAGATTTTACGAATGACGCATGGTATTCACCAGCAGGATTCAACCGTGGTCAAATTTTCGGTGTTACAAAACTAGCGTTTAACCCTACTCAACAAGATAGAGATTTACTCTATAGAGCAAGGATTAATCCTGTTTGTACATTCTCAGGACAAGGAACAGTATTATTCGGAGACAAGACATTAGCAGCTAATGATGGTAGTGCTTTCTCAAGAATTAATGTTCGTAGATTGTTCATAGTGTTAGAGAAAGCTATCTCAACAGCAGCTAAGTTCCAACTATTTGAATTTAACGATTCATTTACAAGAGCTAATTTTAGATCAGCTGTAGAGCCTTTCTTAAGACAAGTCCAAGGTAGACGAGGAATCTATGATTTCCAAGTTATTTGTGACGAGACTAATAACACATCAGGAGTTGTTGATGCATCTCAATTTGTAGCTTCAATATTTGTGAAGCCAGCAAGAAGTATCAACTTCATAACTTTAACCTTTGTAGCCTCTAGAAGTGGTGTAGATTTTGAAGAAGTCTACGGTGCTCCTGGTGCAGCTCAAGAATCAGCACAATAAGGGGGAGTAAAAAATGGCAACTATAAACCAATTTAAAGCAAACCTAATCGGAGCTGGCCTAAGGGCAAATAGATTTGAGGTATTCATTCCTAGAACAGGTAGTAAGATTCAGTTTTTATGTAAAACAGCGTCTATACCTGGACAAACTATTGATCCTATTGAGCTTACTCATAGAGGGTTGAAGTTTAACATAGCCGGTAACAGAACATTCGAAGATTGGACTGTTGGTATCTATAATGATTCTGATTTTTCAGCGAGAACAGCTTTAGAAAACTGGATGGGTGAAATAATCCCTATGGATAATTCTACAGTTGAATCTCTTGGATATGAATACATGGTAGATAAAGCAACTATATCTCAGTTAGGTAGAGATGATTCAGTAGTAGCAACATATGAGTTTTTCAATATGTGGCCTACTTCAATCGGTGCTATTGAGATGGATGCATCTGGTGGTGATGATATCACAACAACTGAAGCAACATTCAAGTATTCTCACTTTGAAAGAGTTAAATAAAAACTCTTTTAATGTGTTATAAATATTAGTATGGAATTATTTGGATTAGAAATAAAGAGGAAAAAGGGCGACGAAACTGCAGCACAGAGTTTCGTCCCACCTCAAAATGATGGTTCGGTCATTGAAATTGGCATGGACCAAGGAATGGGTGGTTTCGCGGCCACAGGCGGAGTCATTGGACAGTTCGTTGACATGGAAGGTGGTGTTAAAACCGAAGCCGATCTTGTCGCACGATACAGAACAATGTCTCTGGTTCCTGAATGTGATAGTGCTATTGAAGATATAATAAACGAATCGATATCTTCAAATGATTTAGATGCTCCTGTAGCGATTAACTTAGATAGAGTTGGTCATTTTTCAGACAGCACTAAAGAGAAGGTTCGTGAAGAATTTAAGACAGTTCTTGAATTGCTTGGATTCAGAGAGTTATCTCATGACATATTCAGAAAATGGTATGTTGACGGAAGACTTTACTTTCATAAGATGGTAGATTCTAAAAATGAGAAAAAGGGAATTCAAGGTTTAAGACCTATTGATCCTCAGAAAATCAGAAAGATTAGAGAGATCAAAAAGAAGAAAGATGATAAGACGGGTGTTGAAATCATTAAAAAAGAGAATGAATATTTTCTATTTAATGAACAAGGGTTTGATAAATCCTCTAACAACACAGGTCAGACAGTCAGAATTTCTACTGATGCTGTAACTCATGTAACCTCAGGGTTACTTGACTACAACCAGAAAGTAGTAGTTGGTTATTTACATAAGGCTATGAAGTCTGTAAACCAACTAAGAATGTTAGAAGATGCACTTGTTATTTACAGAATATCAAGAGCTCCAGAGAGAAGAATCTTCTACATTGATGTAGGTAACTTACCTAAAGCGAGAGCTGAACAGTATTTGAAAGAAGTTCAAACAGCGTATCGTAACAAGTTAGTGTATAACGCTGACACAGGTGAAGTTAAAGACGATAGAAAGCATATGAATATGCTTGAAGATTTTTGGTTACCTCGTAGAGAAGGTGGCCGAGGAACTGAGATTTCGACACTACCAGGTGGTCAAAATCTTGGTGAGATTGAAGATATTTTATATTTTCAAAAGAAATTGTATAAATCTCTTAATGTTCCCATTTCGAGATTAGAACAAGAAAATGCATTCGCTATTGGTAGAGCGACTGAGATTTCTAGAGATGAAGTTAAGTTTTCACGATTTGTTGATAGACTTAGAGTAAAATTCTCTAGATTATTTGATGATATTTTAAGAACTCAACTGATACTTAAGAAAATAGTAACAGATGATGATTGGAAGAAGTCAAGAGAGTATATAAGTTATGACTTTCAAAAAGATGGTCATTTCGTAGAACTCAAAGAAGCTGAGATACTTAGAGAAAGAGTATCGACGCTAAACGATTTAGACCAATTCGTTGGTAAGTATTATTCTGAAGCGTGGATAAGAAAAAATGTTCTTAGACAATCAGAAGCCGAAATCAAAGATATTGATAAAGAGATTGAGGGTGAAGGCGGTTCAGGAGATGGTGAAGACGATACTGGATTTTAATTTAGGAGATTATAATGGTAAATAAGACTAGAGAATTTGTAAACCAAGTCGTTGATGGCGACAATGTAGAAGCAGGAGAGTCATTTAAGACTATAATGCAAGACAAACAACTAGACGCAATTGATTTGAAAAGAGTTGAGATGCAACTTGATTGGTTGAATCAACCAGCCGAACAAAAAAACGAGGACTAACAAATGACTACATGGACACAACCGGGACAAGGATTTAAATTAGAAGAAGGTAAACAAGGTTTATCCGCTGTTAATAGAGATATTGAAGGTAACGGTGGAAGTCTTGGTGGTTTTAGTTTAAACTTCGCTAGTTCAAGTGATGAAAAGAAAGCTTTAAAAGCTGTAGAGAAGTTTGCTAAAAAGAATCGTATTCGTGATTACGGAACTTACACATATTCAGGTATGGGATCAGCTAAGGGTAAAACTCAAGTATATATTGGCCCTAATCAAAAAGTTGATGTATCTGATTTATATCGAGAAGTTGGTCCAAGAGCTGAAATGGTAGGTAAAACAGTAAGTGGAATGGGGTATAAAGGCAGTTACAAATGAAAACATTTATAGAACTTAGACAAGAATTAGACGAAGTTACTTACAAAAAAGATAAGAAGAATCATATTTCTTCTACTAAAATTAAGAAAACAGAAGTCGCGTATCACGCTGAAAGAAAGGGTTCTAAGAAAGTTCGTGTGTATGTAAAACCTAAGTCTTCAAGAGAATTTGAAGAACTTGGTGTATTTAAAGATATGAAAACAGCTCAGAAGTCAGTTGAACAGTTTGTTAAACTTATGGGTGAAGACTTAGAAGAAGGTATAAGTTTTTGGAAAGAAGCTGTAGAGAAAGTTGACGGTCCTGTAAATTTAGATGAAGACGCTGACATTTATCATAGACGAGATGGTAAGGATATAGATTCTCAGACTATGAAACAGATGGATAGAATGGCAAGAGACTTTAAATTGAAATTCAAAAAAATAAGTAAGAAAGAAGTTGAAGTCAAAGGTGCTATGAAAAAATTGAATGATTTTGGTATGATATTTGTAGGAAGATCCCGTTTTGGTGATCTCACAACAGTTTAAAGAGGTTAAAATGAAATTAATATCAGAACAATGGGCAGATGATGTAAATTATCTAATAGAAGAAGATCCAAAAACAGGTAAGAAACACGCCTATATTGAAGGTGTTATGCTTCAGACAGAAGTAAAAAATAAAAATGGTCGTATATACCCTAAAGAGGTAATGCAGAAAGAGGTAAAACGATATACTAAGGAGTATATTGATAACAATAGAGCCTATGGAGAATTAGGACACCCAGAAGGACCAACAATTAATTTAGAGAGAACATCTCATCTAATAACAGATTTACATGAAGACGGAAATAATTTCGTCGGAAAAGCAAAGATTTTATCTACCCCTATGGGAAACATAGTCAAAAACCTTCTTGATGATGGTGCTAGACTTGGTGTTTCTAGTAGAGGTATGGGATCATTGAAAGCTTCAAACGATAAGGGTGGAGTTCAAATGGTTCAATCAGATTTTCAGTTAGCTACCGCTGCTGATATCGTGGCAGATCCTTCTGCTCCTGATGCCTTCGTAGATGGTGTCATGGAAGGAGTTGAATGGATTTGGGATAATGGTGTGATCAAGGCCCAAAAGATTGAAGAATACAAACATTCAATCGCTAGAGCTAGAACACAAAAGTTACAGGAAGTTAAATTAAATGTATTTAATGACTTTCTGAAAAATTTATAATATATAAATACTAGTTAAACAGTTTAAAATATATTTTTAAAATAGGGAGTATTCTAACAATGTCAAGTTTAGAAAACACAATAGGCGAAGTGATTGCAGAAGCTGCTGATATTCAGCACAAAGTTCCTGGTAAAGGTGACTCAGCTCCTGCCGCTAAGGCCAATCCTGATGCAGATGCGGAAAAGAACGCCTCTAAAGCAGCTAAAGACGCTGGAGAATCTACTAAAGAAGCTCCTAAAACAAACGCTGCTGATAAAGGTGACTCAATGGAAGTAGTCTCAGATGGAGAAACAAAAGTAGAAAAAGACAAGGCTGTTAATCAAGAAGAAGTAGAAGCATCTGATGCTCCTGCTCTTGAAGAAATGTCTAAAGCTGATCTACTGAAACATGCTGTAAATTCAATGAAAGAAATGAAAGTTGAAGATATACAAGCATTAGTATCTGAAGGTGAAGATGATAATGACGAGCAATCCGAGTCACTAAGCCGTAATGCCTTGATCAGAAAGGTAGTTGAATCTCTTAAAGATCAATCAATTGCAGAAATCACCTCATTCATTAAAGAGTTAGATAATGACTCCGATGATGGTGAATCTGAAAAAATACAGAAAAAAACTACTAAAAAGGAAGAAACTGAAATCGAAGAAGCTTCTAAAGAAGAATCTGAGGAAGAAGAAGAAGCCGAAGAAGAAGAAGAATCTGTTAAGAAAGAAGAAGTTGAAATCGACATGACAGACGACATCAATGCACTAGTTGCTGATGAAGACTTGAGTGAAGAATTCAAATCAAAAGCTAAAACAATCTTTGAAGCAGCTGTCTCAGCTAAAGTTAAAGAACAAATGACTGAAGCAGAAGCTAAGTTAGAAGAAGAAACTAATCAGAAAATCGAAGAAATTAAAGACGATTTAACTGAAAAAGTTGATTCTTACCTAAACTATGTTTCAGAAAGTTGGGTTTCAGAAAATGAGTTAGCTATTGAAAGAGGATTAAAATCCGAATTAACAGAAGACTTCATTAGTGGTTTGAAAAAACTGTTCGAAGAACACTATGTGGAAGTTCCAGAAGACAAGTTTGATGTAGTTGAAGAACTAGCAAACAGACTTGATGAGATGGAAGATAAGTTGAATGAAGAAGTTGCTAGCAACATCGGCGCTCAACAAGATATCGAGGAACTGAAGCGTGAAAAAATTATTAGCGAAGCGTCGAAAGACCTAGCTGATACTCAGGTTGAGAAGTTAATCGCTTTATCAGAAGATGTAGATTACGAAAGTGAAGAAAATTTCGTTGAGAAAGTTTCAACATTGAAAGAATCATACTTCGGAGAAGGTAAAGTAGAAGCTGTCTCAGACGATAGCGCTGTAGTTAGCGACGATGCTGATTTTTCTGGAGCGGGCGATGTAGCTCAACCAGTAACTGAAAGCATGAGTCAATACACTGCGGCTTTAACCAAGTTTGCTAACTTAGATAAGTAAGTAAACTTTTAATAGGGGACTATAAACAATGTTTATGTCAGAAAACTTACAAGAAAAATGGCAGCCAGTTTTAGAGCACGCCGATCTTCCTAAGATCGAAGACTCTTACAAAAGAGCTGTAACTTCCGTTATTCTTGAAAACCAAGAAAGAGC
>MPLU02294998.1_pt1 | contig 10237 bp, 5 predicted proteins | sample 1617381 | NCBI WGS metagenome assembly MPLU02 (sample SAMN05944801, study PRJNA350692) | marine metagenome | biome: marine; feature: ODZ; material: water; isolation source: 90 m water sample filtered on 0.2 um supor filter | place: Pacific Ocean | collected 2012-04-08 | depth 90m m | reverse complement strand
TGGATCGGGCTGTTCTATGGGCCAAAGACAAACCTGAAATAGCGGTTTTCCTCCGCAAACACGGAGGCAAGACGGGTGAAGAATTGAAAGCTGAAGGGAAGTAGCTGTTGCCAGCCCCCTTTCCGCATCCAAACATTCATCTATGGCCTGCCAGTAATTCTTTTATTTCATTAACCAACTCATCGGCACTCCACAGGTTTCCAATAAGAATAGTTTTGATCATACCTGATTGATTAGTAACTAGTGTTCGAAGGTTATGATCCCAGTCTAATATACTCTCTTTTTCACGACTTATTACTAATCCAATTTCGTCAGTGAATTTTTGTATTTCTTCCGTACTGGAAGTTAGGAAACTCCAGTTATTGTGATTGTCGCCTTCATAAAGTTTTGCATAATTGTTTAGTACATTAGGCGTATCGTGTTCAGGGTCAAAGGTAATAGACAGGAAATGATAACCATTTTGGTTTGGTAATTCTGCGCTAAGAGTTTCAAGTGCCGATTTGAATTTTAGTGATAATTGTGGGCAAAAGTCAGGCACAGGACATCGAGTGTAAATAAACGACATAACAAGAACCTTATCATTAAAATGACTAAGGCTTACTTTTTCATTTTTATGATTGATAAAATCATAATTTCCAATCACGTCTCCAATTGTTAAATATCTTTTTTCGCTATCTGTGCCTGTTTTGTATTCTTTGTTTTCATTGTCTGGAGTTGCATTTAGTATTACTATTTCATCAATCCAGCTGTAATCTTCTCCAACATTAAATTTAAAACTTATTTCATTTCCAATTTTAATTCCATCGGCTTCTGCCTTGTTTTTTATATTAAATGGCATAGTCATCGATGGCATGTAATTCGGGATCTCCTCATGTTCAATTTTAATCATGCCGTTATCTAAGAATTCTTTAACTATACCTTTTGTAATAAACTCTAATTTATTTGTAGCAGAATTATTCGGGTGTTCATAGCTAGTTTTATGTTCTTTACAGCTAATAGTAACCAGCATGCAAAAGATAATTAATTTATTCATATAATGAAAAAAAAGCACCATTAGTAAATGGTGCTTGAAAAAGGTATTTTCTAATATTTTTACTTTACTCTAGTTAACTTTTTAGTGTTCGAAAGTATACTTTTATCAGTATCAATGAGCTTGCTATATGACTGAAGTTTATTTGGTTTTTTAGGATCATAATTCCAAACCAATGAGTTTAGAAATTTGTCTTTCCCAACCTTTAATCCACAAAGAGGATCGAAAGCGAATGACAAATTATACTTGTCTTTTTTACTTAGAGTAAACGACGGAACATTCCCTAGTGAGCAATAGTGGGTAGCAGTCAATTGACCGTTTTTATCATGATACATTGTAAAGACCTCCTTGCCGCCTTCAGTGAATCGTTCTACAATCACACTACCATTAGTCATTAAACTAAACTCAGTCTCTATGCTCTCGACTTCGCCATTATATTTTGTTATTTTCCCTTTCCATTTACCAATAAAGCCTTGCAATTGTTTGAAGGCATCACTTGTCTTTACTTCAGGAAGTGTTTCTGACTGAGCATTTACTGAAACGGTAAATGCTGTTATAGCTAGCAATATTATTAGTATATTTTTCATTTATTTTTAAGGATAAGTTACTTAAAAAAGTATTTTTTTCTAATCAAACACTTATGTCAACTCTTAACGCATTGAATAAAGAAGATTATAGATTCAACTAGCCCTCTTTTGCCCGAAAATTCCCCAAATCCAAATCCATTGTTCATGAATTGAGCGCGTGGAGTTGGTGAGGTTCAAAATCGAACTCCTTGAATAAATTCGTATCTGCCGATTACGGATTTATTACGGACCGCATTGGAGCATGGAGGCGAATTAATTGGTCACTTCAAGTCAACATCCACAGAGTTTCTCCTCTGTACACGATGGATTGACAGCAATGTCACTGCTTTACCCGGCAGTTCTCTAATAGAGACCAAACTACTAAGGCTTTCGCAGGCGATAAAAGCGCTGGTCAGCCACGCTGAAGTTTTCCGAGTACGGAGTGGTGGGAATGGGAGTAACGGCTGTCCAGGGGCCAGTAACCTCAGGGGCCCACTCGAGGTTGCCGCTGCCGCTCCAGGAAAGGGTCAACTGGCCATTGCCCACAACGGGTTGCAGGAATTCAGGCGGCAATGCAGGCGGGGTGTCCTCAAATGGGCCTATTTGGACGTAATCGATACCCATCCAATTCCCGCCACCTTCCGCGTTGTAGTTCACTCCTCTAAGGTTAACGATGTTATCCGGGCCAGGGCCCAGTTCAGCGTTCACGCTGGCTAAAGTAAACGGCTCGGTGGTGAACTTGTTGCCCAAATCATCAGGTCGTATCACAATCTCCTCCTGAACCATTACGTCATTGAAATAGATTTCTATTCCATAGCGAGGATCGTCTTCGCCTTCGTGAAGGTTGTTCGCATCAAAAGAAACCGTTATCTCATCAGTGAGATCCAGTGTTGCTGGAAGGTTGAAGTGGTAGCGCAGATCGTTGTCTATCCCAGCGAAGGCTCGCTCGGCGGCTTCTTCATTCTTTGGCACGATACCCACCGGATCATATTCTCCCACCCACTCATCCTCAACGAGGGGCTTTGTGTAAACCCCGGCGAAGTAGTAATCATCATCCGCCTGCTGGGCGACTTCGGGGTTTGCAGGGTTTCCCGGGAGGTCATTGGTGCCGGTCTCTTGTACAAAAGAGGTGTTTGCACCACCACCATCACCAACCGGCCAACCATCGTCATCCTTCCCTATCGCCAACGGAAACACTGGCTCCGGCATTGGGTCCAATGAAACATAGTCGATGCCCATCCAATTCCCCCCCCCGTCTTCATTGTAGTTGATGCCTTTAAGCGTGATGATGTTATCAAAGCCGGGACCGACTTCGGCATTGACGCTCTCCAGCGTGAAAGGGAGCGTCGTGAAATCGGTGTCCAAATCTTCCGGGTAAATGACAATCTCCTCCTGGACGAGCTCGTTATTAAAATAAACCTCGATGCCGTACTGAGGGTCGTCTGCATCGTTATGGAGGTTGTTCGCATCAAAAGTGATCATCAGTTGATCGTCGGATTTCAAGCTTGCGGGCAGGTTGAAATGGTAACGGAGATCATTATCGATACCGGCGAAAGCACGCTCAGCAGCCTCCTCGTTGACCAACACGGAGCCGACCGGTTCATAATCGCCGTTGTTTTCAATCACCTTCGTGTATTCACCAGCAAAGTAGTAATCATCATCCGCTTGCTGATTAGTCTCGGGGCTCGCGGGGTTTCCTGGAAGATCATTGGTGCCGCTCTCTTGAACAAAGGTGGCGTTTGCACCACCACCGTCGCCGACGGGCCAACCGTTGTCGTCCTTCCCGACTGACCAAGGGAACGGAGCGGGCAGAACCTGGATGAGCTGTACATAGTCGATGCCCATCCAATTGCCGCCATCATCCTCGCTATAGTTTATACCGCGAAGGCTGACGATGTTGTCAAAACCGGGTCCAACCTGCGCGTTAACCTCCTCAACAGTAAAAGGCGAGGTAGAAATCGTCTGGTTGAGTTCATCGATATAGATGACGATCTCGGACTGCACCTTCACGTTGTTGAAATACACTTCAACACCGTAGCGCGGATCCCATTCATCATCCTGAAGGTTCAGGGCTTCAAAGTTGACTGCAAGCTGATCTGTTGGTTGAAGTGACGGTGGGAGATTAAAATGATATCGAAGCTCATTGTCTTCACCCGCAAACGCGCGCTCGGCCGCCTCTTCGTTGACTCGAACTGCACCGACCGGCTCGTAGTCACCATTACCGTCAATCACAGTCGAAAAAACGCCAGCGAAATAGTAGTCGTTGTCCGCCTCCTTATCAACTTCCGGACTGTCCGGGACGCCCGGCAGATCGTTGACCGTTCCATTCTCCTGGACGAAAGATGCATTGGCACCACCGCCGTCTCCCGTGGGCCACCCGTCATCGTTCATGCCGACCACCCAAGGCAACTCGGGCGTCGGAATCGCTGGGTTGAGCTGAATATAATCAATCCCCATCCAGCTTCCACCGCCCTCAGCGCTGTAATTGACTCCCTTGAGGGTTACGATGTTATCGAATCCTGAGCCGATCATTGCGCCGACACTCTCCAGTGTGAACTCTGGCGTGGTGATGGCCGTGTTTAGCTGGCCATCGCGAATAACTATCTCAGGCTGAACCAGCACACCGTTCATGTAAACTTCGACACCGTAACGGGGGTCGGTGCCGTTCGTGTCCAAATTATAGGCGTCGAACGTGACCTCAAGCTTGTCGTCTGCTTGGAGTGTATTGGGAAGGTTGAAATGGTAGCGGAGTTCATTGTCCGCGCCGGCAAACGCTCGTTCGGCAGCTTCCTCGTTGTTCGGCACCAGGCCCACCGGTTGATAGTCACCGTTGGCTGGGATTACTTCCGAATAAAAACCTGCAAAATAATAATCATCGTCCCCCTGCTGGGCAACTTCGGGGTTGGCGGGATTTCCTGGCAGCTCATTTACTCCTTTCTCCTGCACAAAGGTGGCATTGGCTCCGCCGCCATCTCCCTCGGGCCAGCCATCATCGTCCAGCCCAACCGCCCATGGTAAGACGGCTGCCGGGATCGTATTGGCGAGCGGACGGTCATCCCGTTCCGTCTCGTGATCAAGCTGAATGTAGTCGATACCCATCCAGCTCCCACCGCCATCTGAATTATAACTGGTGCCTCGGAGACTGACGATGTTATCGAATCCCTCACCGACCTCTGCATTCACACTTTCCACCGTGAATTGAAGTGTTTTGAAATCTTCATCCAGTTGTGCACCGCGAATAAGAATCTCGGGCTGCACCAGCACTCCGTTAAAGTAGACTTCAACCCCAAAACGCGGGTCCGCCGGCCGCGTATCCAAATTATAGGCGTCGAAAGTGACTGATAGAAGACTGGTCGGCTCCAGGGTATCAGGAAGATTAAAGTGATACCTCAGATCAAGATCCCCACCAGCAAAAGCCCTTTCGGCTGCCTCTTCATCGAAGTCCACCAAGCCAATTGGTTCATAATCGCCGTTGCCGTCTATAACTGTCTCGTATTCTCCTGCGAAGTAGTAGTCATTATCGGCTCCCCGTGCTATTGATTCACTGAAAGGACTTCCTGGCAAAGGGTTGATTTCTCCGTTCTCCTGCACAAAACTGGCCTCGGCTCCCCCGTCCCAGCCGGCGGGCCAACCGTTATCGTCCAGCCCGACGGTCCATAACAATTCTTGGGCATTTGAGTAGGTCGAGCTTCCAAGGAGAAGCGAACAGCATATCAATGTTCGGTTGATAATTTTATTCATCCGCAACAAATTAAGCATAACCCTCGAAATCGAGTCAATAGGAGAATTACCACTTGGTGGCGGGCTGTTTGCAATGCAAGAGGTCTAGCTGCCTTAATTGCAGGCTGTAGGAGGGGACAGCAATTCGGCTCGACAGCCCTTAAGCAGAGATGTACAGGGGGGTCGAATGAAACGCCGATCAAACGCATCACCCCGACCCAATGCAAACTACAAGCTGATCATGGCCTTGATCGCCGTGGTCTTGCTAGTCTTGGTCATACCTATTTCGAAAATAGCAAAGAAATCGCCTCCAAAGGGGGGGGCTCATGAGAGCACGCCAACGACACTCAACAGCACCATCAAAAAACATGACGGTGCTGTAATCCGTGCCCTCGTGGCCGCTGAGGAAACCTACCTGAACCTAAACCAGAAAATGAACGCCCTTTCCGAGGGCCTTCTCGACCTGCGCCTGCCCGGCCCGGCAGCAGGCGCTGAAAATGTGTTTTCAACCACTGTGACGACCGTCGATCTTGATCCTGTTCCTGCGGCGACCCCAACCGACTCCTCCAAGTTGGAGGCCCACCCCTGGCCAGTCGCCGCACTCTCAAGGCAAACCGAGGGCGTGAATCTGTGGCGCCCGATGCTCGATAAAATTTCATACTTCGAACACGCAAAAGTTAAGCTCATCAGCGGCGGACATCCGGACGAAAACATGTGGCGTTATGAAGCGAAAGGTGGCTTCGAAGCCCTGGCACGCATGAAGTCTGACAAATGGTTCTCATTTGAAGGAAGAATGGATCTTACCTGGGAACGCCCAAAAACCGACGGCGGCGGAGCAGGGGAGTGGAAGATCACCGGCTGGAAAACCACTGAGATGAATTGGCGCACCAGCCCCAGGCGGCTTTTTGCCGAGGCACTGGATACGGCCATGCGTGTACCACAGGAAGCCTCCATGCTGCGACGATCGCTCCATTACGAAGCAACCGTAAAGCATTACCTTGAAGGCACAAAACAGTTGCCACACCCTTACTTTGCGCCTATTTCCGCGAATCAAAAGGAAGGCACGGCGGTGGCCGACGTAAATGGCGATGGGTTCGATGATATCTACATCACCATGCGACTCGGTAAAAACATGCTTCTTGTCAATCAGGGGGATGGAACATTTCTCGAACAGGCTGCGGCGTTCAAACTGGATCTCCCTGGCCACACCCCTTGCGCGCTCTTTGCAGACTTCGACAATGACGGCGACCAGGATGTCATATTGGGACGCAGCCTGTTAAAAACGAGCTATCTCGAGAATAGGCAGGGTGTATTCTACCAACATCCAATTCCAAAATTCATGCCAATGGCAGCCCTATCAATGTCTGCGGCTGATTACAACATGGATGGCCTGTTGGATGTTTACATTTGCACCTATCGGCCGGCCGCGCCGGCCGGAGCGAGTCCCGCGGGAGGCGTTGCGCAGAGCAAGGATGATGACTTTGACTGGCCGGACGAGTTCTTCGATATCAATCTGGCCCGAGAATACCGGCAGCGGGAGTCTGAACACCGAAAACGCAAGGGAGGTACAGTTCTCGATCAACTTGGCCCCCCCAACGTATTACTGGTAAATCGCGGCGGCGGGCGTTTCGAACCTGCGCCAGAAAACAACACGGTTGGAATCTGGCGCAACTCGATGCAGGCCACTTGGGGAGATTACAATCGGGATGGCCGTCCGGATCTCTACATCGCCAACGATTGGGGTCTCGATGTGCTGTTTCGTAACGATGGCTCGGGCGGTTTCACAGATGTCACCACACAATCGGGTATCACCTCCTACGGCTATGCCATGGGTGCTTCCTGGGGAGATTACGACAACGATGGCCATGACGATCTATACGTCTCGAACATGTATAGCGATCCGGGCCGCCGGATCACCAAGCAAATCCCGGGGTTGGAAAAAATGTTCATTGAATCCGCTGCGGGCAATTGGCTTTACCGCCGGATTGCCAACGGAAAATTTGAGCAAGTCGCCGGCCTGATGCCACCCTCGATGACTGTGATGAATGCTGGTTGGTCGTGGGGTGGATGTTTCGCTGATTTCGACAACGATAGTTTCCTCGATCTCTATGTGCTGAACGGCTACTTTACCGCTCCGAAGGAGTGTACCTCGGGACTGGATCTAGAAAGTAATCTGTGGCGCACAATGGTGCGTACAGATGAGAACCTATCACGCCCCAGCTTCCGGTTTTCCCCCGAATGGAAACGTACTCCCGCGCCTGACAGTGATGGCCCGATGATCGACGCACGTCTGGCCGGCGTTGAACGACAGGGGGACAAAGTCCTTGTACATTCCCTTAACGGAAACGAACGCAATCGTTACTTCGCCAATCACGCTGGTCACTCCTTTGCTGATATTTCAGCGCTGTCCGGGTTGGACAACCTGGCAGACAGCCGGGGGTTTTCAATTTTAGACTATGATCGTGACGGATGGCAGGACATAGCGTTGGTGAACGCCAACCAGCCCCTGTTCAACCTCTACCACAACGAAATCGGAGCAACCGGAGTAAGTGGAGGCATTATCGCCATACGCTTCGTTGGCGGAAATCGCGCAGCGGCTTCCTCCAGCGAGTTCGCGTGTCGTGATGGTTACGGTGCCCGGGTTGTTGTGGATCTGGGTAATGAGAAGATTACGCGCGAGCATCGCTGTGGCGATGGGTGGTCCACCCAAAATTCTTCAACGATGATGGTGGGCATCGGCTCTCACACAAATGTCGCCTCGCTCACCGTCCATTGGCCTTCTGGCAGGACTACCACCACGCAGGGAGTTCCGGAAGGAACCCTGCTCACCGTTTACGAGAATCCGGAGGACGGTCCAACGGATGGTCCCGTCGAGCGCACGACTTATAGAGTAAAGGCAAGCGAGCGAGAACTGGCCCCGGCCAACAGGGAGGTGTTCCCGATCGCTGCGGTGGACAGTTCCGCCAAACCCGGCGCCCGCCTTCGTGTTTACACGACATTTTCGACGTCCAACCAAGCGTACAAAGAGAACCTTCCGCGCCTTCAAAATGTGCGCGCAATTCTTGCCCCCGAAGGAGTCGATTTCATCGCGGTGCCGATCGATAATACAGACAACGACCAGAAACTCGGTGATTATAACAGAGAATATCGGCCCTCAACACGCCTCATCCGAATTGCCGTAAGCCAGCGGGCTGGTGCCGCTGCCGCCTTCACCAAGGTTTTTGGCGCTGAACCGCCGCTGCCTTCCTCGGTCATCACGGATAGCTCGGGCCATGTCCTCGCGACCCAGCCTGGGGTTCCTGGTATTTCTGTGTTGAGAAAGATTATGCGACGGGTTCCTTGAATTGTTGGATCACTGACCAAGCACGCGTAATCGAACATAAAGTTGAGGTTGATCGTGGAGAGGCGGTTTGACACGCCATGTACGCACAGCCCTGCCATCTCCGAGCGGTTCCGTCGAAACCAATTCGAAGTGCGAGGCCCCGTCCTGCCACTCGACAAGGTCCGTTGAAAAATGAAATTCGATCTGGACTCCTTCCGCGGCAAGACTGATCGGAACTGTGAAAAGAAGAGCGTCCTCTCCCGCGGGAACGTCCTCGTCCCAACTGAACCCCGGAAAGATGGGAGAAAGGCCGAGGTCGTTACCGAGCGCGTAATCAATCAGGTCGGGTTCACCGTTTCCATTCGCGTCCCCCAGCGGATCAGAGGGGAACGGCGCCCCGTCCGTCCCTCCGAGACTGCCACCTGACTGCAGGCTGACGCGCCAGTTCTCGGAAAGAGCAGGGTCAGGATGGGTGTGAGGCGCGATCAAAACGAGACTGCGGCCAGACTGATCAGCCTCAACCGGCCAAGGAGGCTGATCATCGTAGGTAAACTCCACGATCGTACCGTTTTTCGCATCCTCCAATTTGAGGCGTTCCCCGCCGTTACTGAGCGCGGTGCCATTGGTGAAAGCACCCGCCACCGGATGGTTGGCTCCATAAGCGGTCTCAAAGGCGGCGAGATCGCGCACGATCAAGACTCGCTCACCCGGGGGCAGCGAGACGATGGCACTGCCAGTGAAATTAAATTCAACTCCTTGCGTGAAGCGAACCTCCTTCAAATTCAGCGTGTCCGAACTGCTGATGTTTAACAGTTCAACATATTCAGCCAGGTTGTCACCGGAAGGATGATACATTAACTCGCTGACCACGAGAAAACGTTGCGCGTCCGATGCCTGCCCGGAGAGGGTGGTTGTGTTATTTGTAGCTCCGGCAGTGTCAAGAATCACTAACGATTCCCCGAAATTTGAAAGGTGTCCTCTGTATCCACCCTGCACAAAAAGCCCTTCACCGCTTTTCGGCGATGAGTTGCGAGCTCGAAAAGCTGTCACACTTGGGCACACATAAAGGGCACCGTTCGGCTCAAGAACCGTTCCGGGCGCAAAGATATGCTCAACGCCCCCGGTCAACCGCCAGTCTGAGATGTCCACCGCAGTCGAATTTGGATTAAGCAGTTGGATGAATTCTTCGTCCTGATTTCCAGAGGCAGGATTTGCCTCGATTGCGCCAAAAGCGATTCTTGGTTCAAGAGTGCTTGGCGCGCTGATTCTGCCTGCGTAAAGCTCCGGAACGATTAGCATATCGCTGCTGTTCACGGTTTTGAACCCTTGAATCGCCAAAACGTTACGTCCTGTCCTTAGATTCTTCTTCTTATCCGAAACGTCAAATTTGATGTAAGCTCTCGGATTCGCCCCATGTGCTACCCGCGTGGACGAATTCCATTTGGGTGAAGCGGGTGAATTTGCAGAAACGAGATACTTACCGTTTAGATAAGCTACGAAGCCGTCGTCGTATTTAACCCGCAATTCAAGCAGATCCACCAAGGCCGGGTCTTTTACATCAAAATCGATCCGGATATAAACAGTGGTATTATTCCGCAT
>MPLU02005421.1_pt1 | contig 10255 bp, 30 predicted proteins | sample 1617381 | NCBI WGS metagenome assembly MPLU02 (sample SAMN05944801, study PRJNA350692) | marine metagenome | biome: marine; feature: ODZ; material: water; isolation source: 90 m water sample filtered on 0.2 um supor filter | place: Pacific Ocean | collected 2012-04-08 | depth 90m m | reverse complement strand
TGCACTGCTAAGTGCGTGATAGTATGGGTGCATAATTAATTCATTCTCGGTTTTGTCTTAAGAAAGTCTTCCACTAACATTATCTTATGAACTGCTGACTGTGATCCATAGTTACATTCTGACTCATGTCTAACTCTATAAGATTTTTCATCAGAACTAATTTCAAATATAGCGTCAACATATCCATGACATCCTTCATTATTGAAATTACAAAAACTATTAACGAATTCATTTACTGTTTCCTCCCAATCAACTTTATAACCACAAATTAATCCGTTATGACTTGCGTACTCATGGCTATACATATCATACATTTTATCTATCTGTTGTTGAGTGAATCCCATTCTTTCCATAATTGTTTCATCTGTGTTGAAATAAATTGAACCATCGTCTCCAGTACCTGAATAGTAAATATCATCTTGATCAGTTGTTATGACTTTGTTATTGTTTTTCTTAAACTTCTTAATCCATGACTTTGGAGTATCAACTGGTAATGGGAACCAATCAGTGTATGTGGACTGGCTTTCTTGGATTGAGCTTTCGTACGAAAGTGTTGCTTTTACATTACCAGCCATGGTAATTAATTCATCTTTTTCTCTCGAATACTCACGCCATACTTCATCTTGTTCCCATGTATGATCTCTCTTATCATCTGATTTATGAAATTCAATCGTCATATATTCATCACAATCTCCGTCAACGGAATCTCCTTCTCTTGTCTTTTGGTCTTCGAGGTATGCTCCAAAGAAATAATCTATCCATTCGATGTTATCGATATGATATATCTTACCAGCAAACCCTGTAGTGTCTGCCCATTCCGAAGGAGACCAATCTGGTTCATAATCCCTCGTGTAATTCAATGATAACACATCATTGCCTTTAAAGGTATGAAAGTAATCGTCTACTATTTTCTTTACTTTCTCTATAGTCTGAACACCTTCATCTGTTAAAGGTGCTAATGTGTTTGGATAATTTTTCATAATTATAAAAAAAAGAAATGGTGTAGATATTTAATCGTACACGCGTTTTGTAGCTTCATCGATTATATCATGTTCACGTTCGATAGTAACAGAATACATTCCTGCTGGAATTTCCAGTTTACTATGTTCTTCATGAACTAATGATAAGTCAGATTTAGCTTCAAAGTATTTTACACCAGCCTCTTGGGTATCTTGCATGATTTGCAATTGACCGCCAACCAATCTGTGGTGGTGTCCTGTTGCTTCTCCTTCTGCAAGAATATTTGTGTCGAGTTTGGTGCTACTTTCTGGTATAGCTTCGATTTGTCTAATTAACAAATCTCCATGTCTGAACATATTCATGATCATTAATATTTTAATTTAAATAAAAGTGTTAGTGACATATATTGCAATTTTCATCTGTGCATTCGTTGTCTCTTTCTTCAACTGTTCTTTTTTGTCCACAGTCTTGACATGTTAATCTGTCCCAAAATATCCACTTGTCTCCATATCTTATCTTTTCAGGATACCAGTGTTTACACTCTAATACTACAACATCTTTAAAATTTACAAAGTAAACTGGAAGGACATAAAATGAACGATACACTCCTTCCAAATCTAAGTTATAAACTCCGTTGTTTCCGTCTCCAGTTTCATTCTCGAAACTACATTCGTCTGTATCTATTGTTACTCTTATTTTCATTTCATAATCCTCGTTTGGTTTTCATTTCTCCTGTGGTTCATAATGATTGAATGGGTTTCATACACCTCTTGGTTCATAAATCTTTTAACCCTGTGTCATGAGTACGCCACAAATTTTAGTACTTCCTTTATTCGCGATTGGCATATGACAACCAGTATCAGTGTTTTAATTAATATGTGGTTTTTTACAGGGTTAATTCTAATTCTACATCTCGAAGTCTTCCATGTACTGGATAAGGATATCTAATTTTCATTCTTGCGTTTTGTGACTCCTCAAATGCTTTCTTTCTTTCTAATTCAAAACTAAGTTCATTCTCATACCTTGCTCGTAACCACCATGGGACATCAGTCTCACGTATGACATGTCTTAAAGACATCCACTTCGGAGTTATCTGTTGGAATTCGCGTAATGTTATATCACTAAGTTTGAAATAATCAATCATCCCTTTGTAGTCCATAATGTTGCAACCCCAATATCTTTTTGAATCTCTTTTCATTAATGATTCCATTTTACATTAATTCTAATTTTATATCTCGAAGTCTTCCAGGATCAATTGCACTGGATGGAATAATTCCGCCTTGTTTAAACGAAGGATTTACTCCTGCAAGTTCATTCTCATACCTTACTCGTAACCACCATGGGATTTGAGTACTACTCACAATATGATATTTTGAATCTCTTCCGTAACGAACGTAAATATGTCTATAACTAATCATCGTCATAGTAATGATCATCTGGTTCATAATCATCTGTGAACTCGGTACATTCACAATCATCCTCAGTACAAGGCTCTACTTTTTGCTTGTCTCCTATAGGTCTCCAATAATTTTCATTATCATATTCATGCATGTGAAGTGGGTGTCCACATCCGCATAATGTGTTTTCATCTATGGCTTGTCCACAAGCCGTGTCGCACATTGCTTCTGTTACACCTGGTGGTAAATCGCTTGCCATTTTAATTCACATCTTTACCTTGGGTTTCAAGGACAAGTTGGTTCATATTCGTCCAATGGGTTTCAACACATTTTTGATTCATAAAAATCGTGTGGGGTTCATGAGCCTTTTGATTCATATTCTCTTCTTGGTTTTCAAACTACAGGTGGTTCATATGGATTCTCTGGTTTTCAAAACTATCTTGATTCACATCTATTCACTGGATTTCAATTGCATGCTGGTTCATATTCTCATAATGGGTTTCATTGCAGTTGTGGTTATTCTAATTCTTTCTTGAGTTGTTTTAAGAGTTTGTCAAAGTCATCACTTTCTTTATCGATGAAAGGCAAGATAACATTATGGTTGACTTCCTTTGCGCCGTATGGTTTAGTGACAGGAAGCTTCTCCTGGATTCTCCAGATTAACCAAATATGTGATAAGAGTAATTTGGAAATCTTTCGTAATGTACGGTTATCTATGTGACCATCATTGAATTTTGTTTTATTATTAACTTTTATTTTTTCTGGATTCTTTCTACGTTCTTCCAATTTATATTCGTCGTATAGATTTCTATACCTTGAATTGGCTTTAGTATTTTCACTATACCTGACAAACTGTTTTGCACATTTATAGAAATGTGTTTTAATTTTTGTATTCCAATTTGATTGGTATCCTGCTACGGCTGTCTGTCTTTCAGGTTTTGTAGGATGTCCACAATTATTACATGTTGGCATTGACTTTAGTCTTTTAACTTTCTTTGTTCCACCATCTTGATTGGTGTATTCAACTTCAACATATGTCCAAAATTTCTTTTTGTCTGTAGAACATTCTTCACATACTGTATTTGCTCCATATCCACAATATTGCCAAAGGCTTGAGATCTTTGGGAATCTCTTAATGTCTCCGATATAGGCCATCGCTCCTGCTGTAAGGACCGCACCCATTCCTGTGACAAACTTTAGATATTCTGTGTATAGTGGTTTATATTGTAAGTCTTTTTCTAATAGTTTTTTAATATCATCTTCAAAAGATTTTGCTTTTGTATATATTGAATCAACACCGTATTTCTTTAGATCATCTTTGCTTATTCCATTTCGCTCAGAATTCATTAATGCTCTGTTTGATGATTCAACTCTTGTCTTTTGAAAGTCGTAATACATCTCAACCAATACTCTTGTAAGATGCATTGGTATTGGTTCGCCAATTACGATTTCCTCGTCGCCTATTTTTACTGTTGGTTTTCTTTTAGTCATTTTCCTTTATTTCCTTGCCTACGATTATATCAATCATACATGTTGCACATAGCCAACTTTCTGGTTGTTTTTCAAAATCATCCAATGTGTAGTATTCACTGCATGTGTTGTTACATCCACCACATTGGTATATTCTTTCTCCGTCGTCTTCATCATAAACTTCTCGGTCTCCCATGTATAGAACCTTCATGATTCATACACCATTATTGTTCCTGCGTCATTCCATTCGAAATGATATCCATATGATTCTACTAGTTCTGATAACTTTCTGTTTACCTTTCCAGAGTCATCCCAAATGCGTCCGTCACAATCTTCATCTTCACAATTTTCATGAACATCACATGCATGATAATCTTCATTCCAATAATTTGTCCAATCTGAATTACTTTCTCCTGAACACCAAAGACCGTTGTACTCTTCGTCTTCAGGATCAACACTGTGCCATTCATTAAGATCGCCTACAACAAATCCTGGATATTCTGAATCCAATTTTTTCCATAACTTTTCTAATTGGTCATTCATTGTTTTCCATCCTCCATTGCATCAGCGATACGTCTAAGTTCATGAGATACAGAATCCGTAAATTCTACAAAGTATTTTGTATTCAGATTAGAATTGATTGATTTTTCATTCAAGTATTGACATATTTGACTCATGTCTTTTCTGATTTCTGTAAAGTCTTTCCTCATTTGTTTTATATTTGCATAAAACTCTGCTTCATATCCTGTAACCATTAGTATTCCACTCCTTCTTTTCTAACTTCATAAATCATCAATGCACTATGAATCAACTCACTTGCGTCAGAGTTTAGGGTAGTTCCATACTGAGTGTGATACTTTATATCGACAATATGTAAATAATAGCCACGACCATATTTATCATCTAGTATACCTTCTTCCAATTCAATGTCTTTGTTAATCATTAACTCTAAGTTTGAAAATCTTCCTTCAGTCACATCATCAGCAGTTGCTGCTGATATCAGTTCTTTTACTTTATATCTTGTGTTCATGCTTTTGGGTGTCCTCTTGGATAGACCACTTTGTTTTTGGTTTTACAGTATACACAATCACAATCGTCTTTATGTAATTTTTCTTTATTAGTTGGTAATGGTATATCAAACCATGCATCTGTTTGTTCTGTTAATTCTCTAAAGCATGTAATACACATATTTGGTTGGAATGCTTGGGTTCGCTTCTCTGTATCTTTATCATATAATTCATTATGATATCTTTTTACAACGACTGTTGATTCAAAGTAATCTTCAATTATATTATCCAAAGAATTTGGATTGAAAGAATTTGGTTTAAAATCTTTAGGATTGATATTCCACAATGCTTCCATTGGTTTAGATACTGGGAAACAAAAGTAGTCTGAATACTCCATGTCTGCATTACCCATTGATTTTCTACAATTGCTACATTTAGGATACCAAGGATACACGAACTCCTCAAATGTTTTAGATGATAGCTTCAAACCTGTCTTATCAGGTGGATGCATATAATCTACTTTTTCAATTCTAATTTTACGTTTATTTTTCATTATCATTACTAATTATAACAGAAAAGAGTCTGCCATGTTTACATCGTATCCTTTTCTTTTTTTTGCGTTGTTAACAAGTGTTATGAAGTTTGTTTGTAATAGTGCGTTTGGTATATAGTTATGAAACGAAAGTATATCTAACTTGATTAAGTTATCATCATCTGCTTTATACATTGCATCTTCATATCTTCCTTCTTTCAATGCGTCACTGAAACCTCCATGACTTACATCATCTCCAAGCATTTCTGTATGACGTGCAATTAAACTTTCAGGAAAAGCACTAATGTACCTTTCAAATAATTTTGATCTCATTCCGAATCCCATGGGTATTTAACCATCTCTCCATTTTTAAATTCATACCCCCACGTACCTTCTTGGCCTTCATGTGTAGCATAAACAGTAATAGTGATTTTCTTAAATTTGCTTGAGGCTTTTCTAAAAATAGGATAAGGGATATCCCATGGAGTTTCAAATTGACAATGGAATTCAGTTCCATCATCACTAAGTCCATCATCATAATATTCACTTGCAGGCCACTTTGTTCCCCAATTTTTAATCGACCAATCATACCAGCTTGCCGTGCCGTACTTATCACGCCATTCCATCGCAACTTTTTTCTCGTGTTCGTTTAATGAGGTCCATTCATTTTCATTGTCTCCATCTATACGACCGCCTATGTTACTTGAGATTTTACATACACCACAAACTCTCTCATCATAAATACTTCCTTCTTTCCATGTTTTTGGAGATCCAGGTTGACGTTTTATTTTTTGATTAATCCATTCTTCACAATTAGCACATTTCATATCATCTCCATTGCCGTCTATGTGTAACGGTTCTGGCATTGGTATTATTTTATTAAAATCAAATTTGGTTTCATACAATTGCTTTACTTCTGATGCGTCTCCAGTTACATCTATGCTTGATTCTGACCAGTTAGGCATGATAAAACTCCTTTGTTATATTGTAAACAAAACTTCTATTCTTTAAATGAAACTCACACCAACTGTTTACACATTGTTTTCGTCTTTCATTATCAAGTCTATCAAGTAATGCCATCTTCATCCACCATTTTTTCAATCTAAATCCTCCTTGCTTAACCCAAACAATTCAGGATCAAAATCCCAATCAAATACATGTCCACACTTTGGACATTCACATTCTATTTCAGGCATTTGCTTTCTCCTCGTTTGCGTACTGGTGTGCCATTTGCATTAGATAATGTTCTCTACATAGTCGTATGGTCTCAGTCACTTCTTTTTCATTTTCCAAAACTACTTTACATAACATTTGTTTAGTTGCTATTGCTTTACAATCAACAGCCATACATAGCATATGACTTACTGCCTTATCATCCATCTTCAATATCCCTCAATAATGCCATTCCACTTCTTACAAGTAAATCGTTTTTAATCATTCTTTCATAATCGGTTGATAGTATTCTATACAGATGATTGCCTCCAGCACAATCACATTTTAATTCATTACAAGGACAATTCTTACAATTGCATTGTTTACTTTCAGGTTTTGTATAATTCATTTTTTCTTTCTCCTATTAACAATCCATTCCCATTCAGGTCGCTCTTCTGTTTCAGTCATCATCTATTATACCTGTAAGAACTCCACACGTATCATACTCTGATTGGTCCCACTGAACGATATTCTCCCATGAGTCGTAAAAAGATATGTTTTCTTTTCTTGCTACGTCGTCAATATAATCAACTAACTCTCTAAAATGTATCGTTGTTTTTTCACTATCCTCTGTTCTAACGTCCCAACCTTCTTTGCTTTTAGATGAAAGCAGTATGGCGTCTACGATCTTTTTATTTCTTGAATTCATTTATCATAAAAAAAAGAGAGCATGAGAGACATAACTCTGTATGCATTAAGCATATAGTGTTAATATCTACTCAGGTTTATCCAATGCGCCATCAGCATAAATCACTTCTTTTGCCTTACCTTCGACGTTTGCCAACATGGTAATCAGATTAATTGGTTTCCCAACCCAATCTGCTTCTTGGTCGCCAAACTCTTTTGCAAGATGTCTGAGTGATGTTGTGTTGATGACCCATGTGAACACCGTGTCTTCTCCTTCTGTTGCTTTTACGTCAACGAATGTGCGTTCTCCGTATTGTGTAGTAGCCTGTCTTGGCTCTGCGACAATCTCGAATTTGCCATTTGCTGCTTTGACGTTTGCTGCGCGGAGGAAGTCATGTTGTTCGTATGTTCCTTTTGCTTCTGGTATAGTTAAGGTCATAACTGTAATATGTAATAGGTATTTGTTATCATTAATATTTCTTACGAAAAATATTCTCCGTTGTCATCAATCCATTTCACTTTGCCAGTGATTCTGTTTGATGCCCTTTTCTTTTTTGAACCGTCTCTTCCAACCACAAACTGTTCCATGCCTTCATGGTAATTTTCATGGTTATTCTTTTTGTGAATGAAAGAGTCGTCATCTAGTGCTATCTCAAAATGACCACAAAGTGTACATCTAATCAAGTCTTGTTTGTGCGCCAATTCTTGTTTTTTTGTGTCTGTTTCTGATTTTTGCTGCATAACTCTCGTTCTCTGAACTCATATCATTGTGTCTTTAATATAAAAAAAATCATCTGTTTATTCTTGGTCTCCTTCAATGTATCCTCCTCCAAGACCATCGTTTCCCATAGCGAGTTCCATCTCATCCTCTGTTAATTTTTCTCCTCTCATGAGTCTAATTCTATGTGGGTTGAATACTGGTTGTTTATCTTCACACATATCCATATTCTCCTTTTTCATTTTCAAGTAATTGTTTCTCTGACTTTTTCGTCTGTATTGCTTCATGAACAAGAAGTTCAATTAGCAAATCACTTACTGTTCTTTCTTTATCATCTATTAATCCAAAATTGCTACATAGTTTTTTAATTTCTTTTTCGAATTCTCTACAAATACTTACGTCATAACCATACATGTTATTTTGTATTTGTTTTACGTCTTCAATTGTTATGTCCATAATTAAACTCCTCTAAACATAAATCACATATCATCATACCAGTGTCATCTTCCCACATTGGTTTGACTTTAACATCTTTATCTCCACAGTTTTCACAATTTGTCATTAACTTACACTTCCTTGTCTTTCTGGGTTTTGGGACCAGTCATTTAATCTTCATCTCGTAGAACTGCAAATTGGTCGACTCCACCTAATAAGATTAGGCTTCTTCCATTATCCCATTTTACAAATATCTGTGTACTTCCTTGAATCTCACTTCCTATCATTTCAACTACACCTTCTGATCCTATTGGTATTGGGTCTGGGTCATCTGGCATTGAAAGTAACTTTATTCGTTTTCCTATTATATCTTCAAACATATCATTTCAACTAAAAATCAAAAAGATTCTTCATGACCGCAGTCATCACAAGCCATTCCTTTGTATTCCTGTTGTACAACAAGGAATAGGTTTGTGCTTTTACATTTATTACATTTAGGTTCCCAACCTAAAGACCATTTTAGACATTCAATTACTTTGTTCATTATTATCGCTCCCAAGCATTTGACCAATTAACTTTCTGACCTTCCAACACTTTTAGGAATGCTGGTGGAAGTTTTACATTGTTTAATTGTAAGGCACCACGAAACATTGGTGCTATTTGGTTTGGTTTGTATCCAGCAAGCCCACAGCCCACAGGTGTAACCTGAAACTGTAGATGTGGATTCATCATTGCGAATGAAAGGAACTGGTTAACATATCCACGTATTACATTCAAGGGCAATGTTTTAAGGTTCTCATCTTTTGTAGGTATTGCATACGAGTTCCCTTGCAGGCCAACTCCCTGTCCGTAAACTGCACCGTGTTTCTTACGTGCGTCTAGTGCAGCGCCTTTACCGTGACGTCCTGCTAGGTTAGATCCAAAAACGAATACCATTGTCAAAATTACTATCTCCATATATTTGAAATTAAAAGTTTCTTAGTCATCTGGCATTGCTGATATCACATCTTCGAGTTCCCAATCTTTACGCATTACTCTAGCCTCATCATCAATCTCATCTCCTGACATAATCAGGTTAAAACACTTGAGGCATACAAATGCATCGAACTCATCTGTGAACACAAAACCATCATGTATGTGTTGACCACATCTGAAGCATTCTTCTGTTATAGGCATTATTATCACTTTTACTTTAGAGTAGACAAAAATGAATCAAAGCAAGGATCACATGTGCCTTGCATTAATGCAGATTCCCAACAATATGGGTTTGTCATCTCTTCAGTTGGTTCTCCTTCTTCATTCACTAATCGCTCAAGGTACTGGAACTTGAACTCTAAGCATAGTGGGCAAATAAGGTCGTTGTAACTTTCTTGTAATTTCATCATTTTCATTAGCATAAAAAAAGGGGGGAAGTTGCTATGCTTCTCCTGCGAGTTTTGGATCTTCACAGGTGTCAGTCATGTCAATCGATGTCTCATGAGATTCCTTTTCAGGATTTGTGTTTGGTGCGTATGTAGAATCTGTAGATACTACAGTATGGATTACACCACGCTTGTTTTGTACAAGAACTGCGTTGTGATTATATCCGTTAGGTGCTTTACTTAAGTTTGTGAGGTCTCCTAGTTCAGCTTCTATCAATTCAAGTGTTATTGGGAATTGTTCGGTGTAAGGAAATTCTATTCCTGTATATCTTTTGTCGTCATCCTTGTATTGAGAAACTTTTTCTAGATCAACAGTTACTTGTTCGTGAGTTCCTGTTATAGAGTTCCACATTGCCTCTTGTGCAAAGCGAGGTTCTTCGTAGTATCTATCTTTCACTATTTGGTTGTATATCGATTCTGTTTCGCTACATGCTAAGCAATTCTTTTCATAGCATGTATGGAAGTTGAATCTCTGG
>MPLU02162945.1_pt1 | contig 10262 bp, 7 predicted proteins | sample 1617381 | NCBI WGS metagenome assembly MPLU02 (sample SAMN05944801, study PRJNA350692) | marine metagenome | biome: marine; feature: ODZ; material: water; isolation source: 90 m water sample filtered on 0.2 um supor filter | place: Pacific Ocean | collected 2012-04-08 | depth 90m m | reverse complement strand
TTATTTTGTTCACAGCCAAATTATTGCGCTTGCCAAGTAATGCTTCCCCCCAGCCTATTGCTTAGCCAAGCTGGCTGTGTGAAGATTACATTTCACGGGGCAGTTCGTACAACGACCGGTTCGCAGCATTTGCTTGAAATCAACGGCGTCCGACTGCTGCTCGACTGCGGCCTATATCAGGGCAAACGGAAGGAATCAATCGAGCGAAACCAGTCGTTCCAGTTCAACCCGAATGAAGTTGACGCCGTTATCCTTAGCCACGCGCACATCGACCACATTGGGAACCTTCCAAACCTATATAAACAGGGCTTCACCGGAAATACCTACTGCACCTTTGCCACGCGCGACCTCGCGGCAATCATGCTCGAGGACTCGGCGGAAATCCAGATGGCTGACGCCGCCTACGTCTCGAAGAAGCACAAGAAAAAGGGCCTGCCGCCAGTTGAGCCGCTCTATACACCGGAGGATGCCGAGTGCGCGCTGCGCCAGTTCGTCTCGCTTGGCTACGATCGGCCACTGCCAGTGGCGAACGGCGTGACGCTGACCTTCCGCGATGCCGGACATATACTTGGCTCGGCGCAGGTCATCCTCGACTTTGACGAGGGCGGCGAGAAACGGCGGCTGCTGTTCAGCGGCGACATCGGCCGCGGCGACCACGCAATTCTGCGCAACCCGCAGCCGGTGGAGGATGTTGACGTGCTGCTTGTCGAGAGCACCTACGGCAACCGCGAGCACACGGCACAGTCTGGGTTGACCGACGAAATCGAGGCGTTGCTCTCCGATACATTGAACAACGGCGGCAAGGTAATCATACCGGCGTTCTCCGTCGGGCGCACACAACTGCTCGTCTACACGCTGCACCAGCTCGTCGAAGCCGGCCGGCTGCCGGCTTTCCCGATCTACGTGGATAGCCCGCTCAGCGTTAATGCCACCGAGGTCTTTCGACTTCACCCCGAGTGTTTCAACCGCGACATCTATAATTTCCTGCGCGAGAAGAAAAATCCGTTCGGCATGGACAACCTGACGTACATCCGCAAAGCGTCCGAGTCGATCAAGCTAAACAGTCTAGACGGGCCCACGATCATTATCAGCTCAAGCGGCATGTGCGAGGCGGGTCGCATCCGGCATCACTTGAAAAACAACATCAGTGATCCGAACGACCTCATTCTGTTCGTCGGCTATTGCGCCTACAACACACTCGGCTCCGTGATCCGCGCCGGCATCGATCCGGTGTATATCTTCGGTGAAGCTCACGAGGTGAAGGCCAAGATTGCAAGCTTTGACGGATTCTCTGGCCATGCCGACAAAAACGAGCTGGTCGACTACGTGAAAAGCCTTACTGGCGACATCAAAAAAATCTTCGTCGTTCACGGGGAGGAAAGACCAAGCCTAGCCTTCGCCGACACACTGCGCCAGATCAAACCTGGCGCAGAAGTCACTGTCCCGGAGCTGAACGAATCGTTCGAAGCCTGAAGCCATCTGCTTCGCTAGGTTTCGTCACGGCTTGGATTTGGTTTCGTCTTGAAGAGCGTACAGGTGCGATTGCGTTGCGATATACAGCACGCCATTGGCCACTACGGGCGTAGAGTAAATCGGTGCCGGAAAGTAGGTCTCGCTGATCAGTTCCAACTTGGGACCGGAGGCCAGTACGACGAAATCGCCGTCCTCGTCGCCGACATACACCTTGCCATCGGCGACGAGCGTCGAGCCCCACATATGCGCCTTCATGTCGTAAATCCAGTGTGCCTTGCCAGTGGCGGCATCAAGGCAGTGTACATAGCCGGAGAAGTCACTGGCGTAGAGCAGTCCGGTGGCAGGATCGATTGAAACGGTGGAAAGACTCCGCTTGATGTCCTTGTACACCCATATCTCTCCGCTTGTGGTGATATCGCCTTTCTTTGTCGGATCAAGACAGACAAGCTGGCCCACGCCTTCCCCATGCTCAGGATCTTGCCCAGTGGCGACATACACGCGGTTATTGTAGAAAACCGGTGTGGCGTTGATCTCACTTGGTCCCTCGGCCGAAGGGTACTCAATAGGATTCCCGTCCTTGTCCTTTTTGTACTCGGGCGGGTTTGCGTCGAACCACCAGATTTTGCGAAGCTGTTGCTGATCCTTGGCTTTATCGTAAACCGGCGTGGCGGCAAAGGCATAGCAATAGCCGTCCCCACCGCCGTAGAATAGCTGGGCCTGCCCGTTCACCACCCCGTACGAAGGCGAACTCCACTGCCCATGTAAAATGTTCGGGCCGATTTCAGCGTTGTCCTCGCCCTTGAGTTCGCCGGTCTCGGCATCAAGTGCGATGAAACTTGGCGAGTACGGTGAGGGAACGTTTGTGTGTGTCCAGTCCTGACCGTTGGATGTGCACGCGTAAACAAGGCCGTTTTGCACGATGACAGAACCATTGGCGGCGTTATGCGGGTAGACTCCGAGTTCGTCCATCATGTCGTAGCGCCAGATGATGTCGCCGTCTTTTGGGCCGAGCTTGGCAGGAGGTTTGCCGGTGTCCAGATGCACGTATTGGGCCTCATCGGTGTAAGGGCCATCGTTGCCATTGGCCAAGCCCTGCACATCGATGCAGAGCACTTCGCACCGGCTGCTAACCACATAGACACGGTCGCCTACCACGGTCGGTGACGAGAGCAGTCCGAGGCTTTCCCAATCGTTTGCCTTGCCGGCCTTGAGCTTGGGGATGACCAGCTGCCAGAGAAAATCGCCGGTTTTCTCCTCAAGACAGAGTAGGATGCTGCGGTCGCCCGTATGCTGCGGATCGCGCATTGCATCGTTGTTGGTGCCAATGAAAATCCTGCCGTTGGCAATGGTGGTGTTCCCGTAGCTTTGCGTGCCAAGCTGGGCGGCCCATTTGACGTTCTTGGCGCTGGAGAGGTCAACCTCCTCGGTGCCGGGCTTGAAGTCGCCCGGCTCGAACTCGTCCGGAAGACCAGTGGCCCCGGCGACGTACATATTGCGGCCGGGCGAGTTGCCACCCCACTGTGGCCAGTCCGCAGCCATGGCGGCGCTGCCCAAAAGACCGGCGGCAAGGCCAGTCATCGTTGCTTTTTTTAGTTTGTTCATCTGTTGTTTGAAGGCACCCCTCTTCAGGGGGTTGCTTAGCCAAGCTTGGCTGCTTAGATCATTGTCCCGTCCGGGATGACGGCGTTTCGTGGGATGATCACGATGCCGTCCCGGATGTAGTAGTTTTCTCCGTCTAAATGTTTTGGTTTATCATCAGGAATGATGACGCAGTTGGCCCCAATGCGCGCGTTTTTATCGACGATGGTGTTCTCGATTCGCGTGTTTTCTCCGATTCCAATCCGTGGAATGCCATCACGGTCGCTGGCTGCTTTTGATTCCTCGGTCTCGTAGTTGTTCGAGCCAAGCAGGATCGAGCGGTGTACGCGGCATCCAGGCGCAATAAGGCTGCGGACACCGATGAGGCTATGGCTGATGCGCGAACGGTCAATAATGCACCCGTCAGAGATAATCGCCTGATCGATCGCGGCCCCGTTGATCTTGGAAGCCGGCAGGAAACGCGGCCGGGTATAGACAGGGGTTTCCATCTGAAAAAAATCAAACTTTGGCAGCGGCGCGGCCATGTTGAGACTGGCCTCAAAAAAGGCACCGATGGTCCCGATGTCCTCCCAGTAGCCCTGATAAACATAGGAGTAGACACGGTGCGTCTCGATCGATCGCGGGATGATGTGTTTGCCAAAATCGGTCATCTCGTTGTCGAGCAGGTCGATGAGTGTCTGCCGGTTGAAAAGATATATGCCCATCGACGCTAGATAATGGTCACTGCCTGGCTCCAGTTGATGCTCGGCAATCTGCCCGGCTGGAAGCCGTAGCGAGTCTAGCAGTTCCGGTGTGTCTGGCTTCTCGACAAACCGACTGATCCGACCCTGCGCATCGTTGTGCATGATGCCAAAACTTGAGGCACGCTCGCGCCCTACCGGGATTGTAGCGACGGTTAGCTCCGCCTCTTTCTCGATGTGAGAGGCAATGATCTCGCGAAAATCAATCCGGTACAGCTGATCCCCGCTCAGGATGAGCAAGTACTCAAAATCATTGTTCAACAGGTGAGTCAGGTTTTTTCGGACTGCGTCCGCCGTCCCCTCGTACCATGAGTCGCTTGTCGGCGTCTGCTCTGCCGCGAGAATGTCGACGAAACCCTGAGAAAAGTGGTCGAACTTGTACGAATGCGTGATGTGCCTGTGCAACGAAGCGGAGTTGAACTGGGTCAGCAGGTAAATCTGGTTCAAACGCGAGTTTATGCAGTTGGAGATGGGAATGTCCACCAGCCGGTACTTCCCGGCTAACGGCACTGCCGGCTTGGAGCGTTCGTAAGTTAACGGAAACAGTCGCGATCCCTGTCCTCCACCCATGACCACGGACAATACTCGCGCTCTCCCTGCTTTTGTGACTATAAGCGACATCTCATGCGAGTTAATGAACCGCGTCGTTTATACGCTTGGCCAAGCCCGGTTTCAAGTGTGATGACGCTCTCCTCCCTGCCTGCTTTTCCTCCCGTTGAGCATCGCGCCAACCCACGTGTAGCGAACGGCATATTCATAGATGCAGAGCAACACCACCGTGGTGATGGTGCATATGGCGAGAAACTTTATCGCGCTTGGCCAAGGCCAATCGGCCACCCATATTTGCAGCAGCATGACCAGCGGCAGATGCATCACGTAGAGCCAGTAGGACGAATCGGAGACATAGCGGATGCACCGCTTGCCAGAGGAGAAAAAACGGCGGAACAATCCGATCAGGCCAAAAATCATCAACCAAGCATACAATACGCTGAATAGTGCGCAGAGCAGGTGGTTGACCAGCAGGTCGGGTAAATGATTCGACTCGCTGCTGACGAAAAGGCTGCCGCGCAACTCGTACCAATGAAGACCAAGCAACAGAGCTGGGATCGCAAGCAACAGGCTAATTGGCCAGCGGCGGCCTATATTTTTCTCCAGCGCTTCTCGCCCATAGCACACCGCGCCGAAGCCAAAAAAGACAGCGTAGTAGACTAGTACGGGTGGCCAGGGAATCGGGCTCGCGGCCGTGTCCGGCCCAAAATCGGTGATCATGAAAAACTGCGGAACAAACGTCAGGGGCACAAGCCAGAGCAAGCGCAGGGGGGAATCGACAAACCACGCGGCCGTTGGCTTCCAGTTCAATTTACGCATCACCCAGACCACCGCAGTGAAACCGGCGACCAGCCAAGCGAGGTAGTAGAGAAACCACAGGTGCTGAAATATGGGGATGACCGAGAGCAGCCAGTTAATGGCCAGCGCGATGGCGACAACCTGAGCCGAGTCGGGCAATTGATCAAGGATCGGCTTGAAGCCCGGGATAAATGGATAGAGCCAGACCATCCAGGCCATCGGGTCTTCGACAGCAGTTTTGCGCGGGAGGCCGCCCTTAGTTTTTAAAAACTCGCCGATCTCAATGCGCCCAGTCTCCACCTTCTTTTCATCGACAGGTATCTGCAACAACCCGGCAATGAATTGGGTGGTTACTTCATCTGTTTCCGTCGCTGAAAGTGGCGTGCCGCCATCATTACTGGCAGCGTTGATGTCGACCCCGTTCTCAACCAGCAGCCGTACTAGGGCGACTTCGCCCATGAACGCGGCGCAATGGAGCGCTGTATTGCCGTCATTGTCAGTGATCTCCAGGTTGGCGCCGGCCTCAATAAGCGAGTTGGCCGCCTCCGCTTGGCCAAGCAGCGCCGCCCACGACAGAGGCGTGAGTCCGGCCGGGTCCCGCTGGTTGGGGTCGGCGCCTTTGGCCAAGTGCCGCTGGATTGCCTCGACATCGCCCGACTTTGCCGCTGCCCAGATGGTCTCGCTACCAACGCGATTAGAGCTGAGGATGCTGCCGTAAATCCCGATGCCGATGATGGCTGGGCTCAGGAGAATGGTGAAAACCACCAGTGGCAGCAGGATGCGCTTGGCCCTGTGCTTGATCAGACCGCGCAGGCCGCATTGCCGGAACAACATCGCGGTGAAAAATCCACTGACCAAAAAGAAGAGCTGCAGCCGAAAGCCGTGGATGGCGTGCAGCGCGAACAGGTAGCCGTCGTGCTGGTTGACGTCTTGCGCGGGCCAGATCGGCAGCGGGAACGGCACGAACGACATGAAGCCGTGCAGCGCAATCCCCAACAGCATCGCAAACGCCCGCAGCGCGTCCAAATCGTGATACCGCTTCTTGAGCGGTAACGGAGGGGGACTATTCTTCACTCTCTAGTGCTGTAGAAAAGGGAAAAAACATTTGTTCGTAGGCCTGAGCCATCACGGCGTAAAACCAGGGCCCTGCGAAAATGAGGCCCAATCCACAAGGGATCAGGGAAAGAGCTATCACCAAGCTGCCGATCAGGATGCCCATGTGGGCCTTGAAGAGTTCACCCGCTTGTGAAAAGCCAGTCCAACGTCCAATCGCCGGTTGTGAGTCAGGATGGCTTCCTTGTATTCTTCCGAATTTTCTATTGATTGGTTGCCGAGCAGTTGGCCAAGCGGTTGCCACGCTTCCGCTCCTGTTTCCTTGATCTGTGTCTGCGCGTTGGCGCGACCTTGTGAAAAAGTATCCTGCAACTGCTTGATGGTGAACGGTCCATATTGTTCACCGTCGTCACCAATCATTTCATATGTTTTACCGCTCATAATTCGGCTTCCTCATGCCAATGCCTCAAGCGGAAGGCGATTGGTCACGCTCCCACTTCGCTACCCCTCGATTTCATCGGAACGACTCGCCGCTCAAGGCGCCATTCTTACGAAGGATTTCAGCGATTTTGGGACGTGCCCCTTTGACGCGCTCAACGTCAACCTCCACCTTGAGAAGCCCGGCTATGAATTGGAGGATTCCCTGGTTCTCGTCATTCCACTCGCCGGCGACGGCATCGAGTGGAGTTTCGCCCTTGTCACTGCGAAGGTTCTCATCGCCCTTGTGCCTGATGAGCAGTTCAACAACTTCCGCTTGGCCAAAAAACGCTGCGCCGTGCAATGGGACATTGCCGTCCCGGTTACGGCCGTTCACGTCGGCTCCTTGCTTGATGAGCAGTTCGGCAGCATTCGCTTGGCCAGCCATGGCCGCCCAAGATAGAGGGGTGATGCCCATGGAATCGTGGTCGTTGGCATCCGCGCCCTTGTCCAGAATGGACTTTAGCTTTGCCAAGTCACCAGCTTTGGCCGCTGCCCAGAGCCCCCCGGGGCCGCTGCTGGCCAGCGCCTCGCCGGTCTTGCCACCGCTAGCCTTGAGCAGCGCAACGACCTTGGGGCGCCCGGTCTTAACCTTTTCGATGTCGGCCTTGATCTGTACAATAGCAGAGATGAATTCCACAATTCCTTTGACTTCATCGCTCCATTCGGGCGCACAGGAGTCGAGTGGGGTCTCACCTCGATCGTTGAGAGCATTGACCTTAGCCCCTTCCTCAATGAGAAGCTCAGTGACTTCCACTTGGCCGAGGAAGGCAGCCCCATGCAGTGGCGTGCTGTTGTCTCCACCGGCAATACTGACTTCAGCCCCTTCCTCGATCAAGAATTTCACCATGCCTATCTGTCCGGCAAGGGCCGCAAGGCCAAGTGCGGAGCCGCCGCCCTCGTCCTTATCGTTGACGTCGAAGCCTTTCTCCAGGTGCTGTTTGATTGCGCGGATGTCGCCGGTCTTCGCTGCGTCCCAAAACGAGACAGACTTGGCACTCCCTTTGCCCCTTTCTCTTTTTGGCTTCTCCTTTTCATCCTCTTCCTTGCCCCTTTTCCGGCCTCCACGGCCCCAGTCTCCGCCGAGAATCGGCGGCGGCTCGGGTGCCGCGCTCCAAAGTGGCATGTCTTCGCCAGAAATTTCGCGTTCCACGTCGGCGCGTCGGTTCCGGATAAAGCGCCGGATTTTTTCGTGGTCTGCCTTGCGTCGCTGCTCCCAGGAGAGATGCGGTTTGACCATCGACTCAACCCGTTCGGTTTCAGCGAGCAATTTTTCTTCATCCCATTGCGATGCCAGAAGTGCTTTCATTTTAGCAGCATACTTTTTCCGAACGCTGGGTATTTGGTAGAGTTTATGTGCGACAAGTCCCACTGTACGGACAGAGCGAGGCGAGCTGCGATCGACCCCGAGGGGGCTGTATTTCTCGAACATACTATCTGCACCCCATGGCAGGAAATGGAACTTGTCTGTCTCGGGATTCAGGTAGACAAAGAAATTGTTCCGGTTGCCGGAGTAGCCATCCCAAAAACTGAGTAGACCTTCAACGGTCCAGAAAGTGTAAAAAGCCTCTTCGTCTATGAGCTTCCATATTTCAGACTCAAGATCTGTGTTATTCGTTTGCAACTCGGCAACAGCCAGCAGATCAGTGCTTCGATCGCTGATGTTCAAAACATGGATTGCCAGCAGATTCCGACCCTTGCGCAGCTTGTCACGGTGATCGGACAGGTCGTACGATGCAAACTCCATTGAAGCCTGATCGTTTCCGCTGCCCGAGGCAACTGAGTCCCATTGAGCATTCAATGGTGCGTTATGCCGCGCGACCTCGCGGCCATTGAGATAGGCAACAAACCCGTCGTCGCACTTCATCCGCAGCAAAAGGTTGCGAGCAGAAGCAATGTTCTCGAGCGAGCCCAGCTCAAAGGGGAACCGCAAATAAAGCGATGTTGCCTTGCCATACATTTTCTCATCAAAATCAAAATTTTCGCTGATGAGCGATTCGTAACCCTCCTCTCGTTCGTAGCCGGCCCCGTTCTTGCCTCCAGTCCACTCGGAGTCATCGAAGCCGCTCTTAAACCATTCACTGTCATGTTTGCCACTGGTAGGCACCCAGGCGCGCCCTGCTGAATCACTTCCGAAAAAGGCATCGCCTTCCTCGCCCTTGAGCGAGTTGATAACTTTGACGATGTGGGCTCGCCCTCGCTTGTCCTTTCCAAATTTGTTCTCGAAACTGTCTTCCCAGTTCTCATGAAAGTCCACGACCGTACCCTCGTAAAGTGTGCCTTTGCTGGTACCAAAATTGCGTTTTATTAAAGGCTTCCTTACGCTTTCAACATGAGCATAAACCCCTAAATTTTTACCATTCACTGTAACTTTTGCTAAAGCGCAGCGTGATGCGGGCGAACCTACTGCATTAAACAGGGCGTAGCCCATAAATTGGCTCATCTGACTGTTGTCCTGCTGATTGTTATTGAATGTCAGCATGGTCAACCCATCGATCTCGTTTTTTTTGTCTAGGTGGTTCAGCTTAACCTTGAGAGAAGGGCGTGAGCTGCTTTGTGAGCCGATGAATCCTTTCTTACGAATACCCACGCGTGGAAAATTAACCCCGTCAATCGTTACGTCCGCTTCTACATAGGTATATGGGGAGGGGGGTTTCTCGAACTGTCGCTTTGGCTGCAGCGCCTCAAAAAAATTGCGCGACTGGTAGCGTAGCGTGTCCCAATCCTTATCGGCAACGTTGATATCGACCTCGAGCAACCGATCCCTCGGAAAAATGTCGTCCTGCTTCAATGCCTTAAAGTCACCGCCAATGCTTGAAGCGGATGCTTCGACTGAAGCCTTTGGAGTGCTTTGAGGTTCGGCTTGCGGGGCTGGAGCCTCCGAGCCTGCGCACCCTACGAGGAGTACTGTAGCAATCCGTACAATGAATAGATGTTTCATAAATCTGGTGTATTAATACGTTCAGCCGAGGGTTTTATTCCTCAATAACGCCGCCGGAAGCGACGGCACACTGATTTATTCCCAAAAAACGCAACTTTGGTTACGTTCGGTAGGCCCTTCACCTAAACTTTAGCGCAGTATCTTGACAATTTCGCCGCGTGTTGCCTCGATGCGTTCGTAGTCCAATGGAGCCCCAAGGGGTTTAAATATTATTCCATCAATGAAATCATAAATTCCCTTTGCTGTCTCCCATGGGAGTTCCACACTTTCAAGGGCGGTGCCGCCACTGTTGTTTCTTGCGTTTTTGTCGGCGCCCTTGTCGAGCAATGCCTGAACGATTTTCGGGTAACACAGAAATGCAGCTGAATGGAGCGGGGTGCTTCCATCTTTGTTTCTCGGGTTCACATCAGCTCCCGCTTCGATTAGCGCTATAGCCACATCAGTTTTACCAAAGGCCGCGGCGATTCCCAATGCCGTATCTTTGGGACTATCAGGGTTCGGATCTTTTTGATTCAAATCTGTGCCGGCAGCAATATGCTGCTTAACCGCATCAACATCACCTGCCAAAGCGGCCTCATGGAGCGAAATATCGGGGGCGACGGGTCCTCCGCATCCCACGAAAAGTGCGGCCG
>MPLU02108633.1_pt1 | contig 10271 bp, 3 predicted proteins | sample 1617381 | NCBI WGS metagenome assembly MPLU02 (sample SAMN05944801, study PRJNA350692) | marine metagenome | biome: marine; feature: ODZ; material: water; isolation source: 90 m water sample filtered on 0.2 um supor filter | place: Pacific Ocean | collected 2012-04-08 | depth 90m m | reverse complement strand
CTCCTTCTGAGAGGCACTTTACGGCACCGCCGTACCCGTAGTAAGGTGTGCCCGAATCGGGGATAGAGGCGTCATCACTGAAGAATCCGTATACAGTGTTTCGGAGAGTCTCAACGTCATTTGGATCGCCGACCACATTTGCATATCCATGACCGATAAGGTATCCCATGGGGAGGAGCATCCCAGCTGACTTCAGCCAGCCGGTGTGGCACGAGGTCTTGCCCTGAAGAAGAGCGAATGGATCCGTATACGGGTTGTCATCGAGATGAGCAGCAGCCATCTCACTGTCAGCTAATACCCAAGCATGGGCATCATAATACGTCCTACCATCAGACTTCTGATCTGCAGCCAAAACCTGAAGGTCATACTGTTGCCAACCTACCCATGCCGCGCCACCGTCCATTAGCGCGATATCGGCGTTTCCGAATCGGAGTGCCTCAATCATTGCACCCTCTGAATCTACACTGTAAAGAGAAACCTCGTAGTTTAGCTCCTCAGACAAATAGTCTGCGAATGACTGAGGATTATCGTCTATGTTTTCATAATCGTCTCTTACTTCGTAAGCAATGACCAATGTGTCGATCGGTGCATCATTTTCATCGTCGCCTGTACATCCTGCCAATGATGCAGTAACAATCAACGCCATTAGTAAGCTCGCTATCTTCTTCTTTCCATTCATTTAGGTCACCCTAAAAATTCGGAAAAATATTCTTCTTATAATATTTAGGTTAGCCTAAACTCTTTTCTAACTCCGATATAATCATCTCCTTCTACCCCATCAGAATGATAGTGAGTACTACGGCCAAGTCATTTTTGCTTGTTATGATGTTCGCAATCTCCGCATCCGTACAAACTCTTCATCACCATCACGAACTAGATAGCAAGTCGGACAGAATGGAACAGTTCGGAGGTGGGGGATCTCTGGAGGAGCAATGCGGCTCAATAACATTCGAGGACATCTTCATCTACAACCAAGCAATTTTCGAGGTTCGCGTCAATGACGACTGGAGATCTGCCGAGGTGGATGCTAAGGCATGGATAAACTGGTCACTATCTGATGACATTAGGGAGGACTTGGATGCCTTCCTAGAGGATATTGTTCCCTCGGGCGGAGATGGTTGGCTCTCTACTGATGAGATAGACGTCATGGTCTCCATTGCTGCAGATTGCCTCGAGTATAGCATCACAAGAATAGGGATTCGAGATGGTGCCCCACATAGGGGGGGCGAGGGAGTGAGTTGGATGAACACCACCTGGGAAGAACACCAGACCAACATCGGCCATTTCAACGGAGTACCAACGAGGCATTCACAATTGAGGGACTGTCAAGGATTGAGCCAAGATGGATGTGTCGAAGTACCCGTGATTCCAGCTTCAGAGAGAGACTGTGACATTGAAATCAATGAGTCCTTGGGAGCAGATGAGTGCAGAATCGAGCTTTGGCTAAATGCAACGATGGTAATTGAAGGGATTTCAGACCCCAATGACTTCACCATTGCATTCAATTCATCGAACATGAGCAATGCGAGGTTAGACTTCACTTTCCCCGGGATGCCCAACCTGAGGATGGACATGTGGGAGGAATGCGAGGGGAGATTCGTGGGCGTCGATGAGGATAATCCTGGAACTGACTCAGCGCCGATAAGAGGAAGTTGCATAGGAGATGGAACGGCGAGCTATGATCTGTTTACAAACGACGATGGCAGTTTGACATATTCCCTAGAGTCGAACTTCTCGAGAGAGGAGTGGCCGCTGGGAGAAGATGTCTTCGCAGACTTCACGACATCACCAGTTCCGACTGATGAAGCCCCAACTTGGACCCAACAAGCACCGGCCAATGGAACCTGGATTCCGGTTGTTGAGGAAGGGGCAAACAAGTTGTCATCTTGGGAAGGTATCGCATCTTGGTTCGATGACGAGTCGGGGGTTTCCAATCTAGATGTCGTCTGTAATTCGGGTGGAAATGAGATTTCGCAGAGCATCGATGGATCATTGTGGATCAATGTGGATGGAGTCACAGAGGTCACATGCGAAGCGAAGGATGCTTCTGGCAAGTCCAGTGGGAATCGCTCATGGCATGTTGGAGTACCGGTTTCAATTTCGACGCCCGAAGTAATCCTCCAAGACCAGCATCCCCTGATTATCTCACATTCGGATTCATGGGATGAAGGCGTAATTGTACGCCTAGCACTTAGTCAAGGTGGACAGCCAAGTGAGATTCAGGAGTTCCACAAAGGAAATTCCTCGCAGCAGGTTGTGAATCTAATTCCACAGGGAATCGTTCCAGGTCCTGTCAATGTCTGGGTCGAGGTATTGGTTGGCCAATTCTCTTTCCAAAATATCGTCGATCTAGGGATTGTGAAGGAAAGTGCACCCCCTTCAATGACCATTGGGTTGGGGGAATTTGATGGCATAATGTGGAGAGTTGGGGGGCAATACAGTGACCCAGATGGCGAGCAGGTAACTTTCACGATAGAAGTTGACGACCAAGAAATTGGTCAAATCATGGTTTCTGGAAATACTTGGGAGAGCGAATGGATTGATCTAAGTGTATTTTCATTGGGAATCATCGAGGTGGATGTCACAGGATGTGACCATTCGGGCAAATGCACAACATCTAGCACAACCGTGGATATTTCATTGGTAATGGAAGAACTATTAGAACCCGAAACACCTGATGAAAATGATGAGACGAGTGACAGTATACTGCCATTCTCGGGAATACCTTCTCTGGCCATAGCAATATCAGTAGCAATACTTTTCAGAAGACGGAGGGAGTGAAATTAGTTTCTCTGGGAGAGTGAATCGAGAGTCCCATATGGGTGGTTTGCTTGTGGATTTCGAAGGTAGGCCACCTAGACTAGGGGCGAGGATTAGAATCTCCGGAGGGAAGATTCTGGGGAGGGTCGATACTGTGATCGGCCCGGTTGGGTCAGCGCTGATTCACATTCATCCGTTGTACAATGGTATTGATGCCAGGGCATCTGTGGGGTCTCCAGTCGAGATCGCCCCGAGAGAGAAGCCACGCCAGGACCGTTCCAGAGGAAGGCATTCTGGTGGTAATTTCCGTGAAAGAGGAGGACCCAGGAGAGGTTCTTCCGGGGGCGGAGGCGGCCGAAACTTCCGCGACAACAAGGGTGGCGGGCATCGAGGTGGGGGTTCGGGCGCAAAGGGCGGCCGAAACTTCCGCGACAACAAGGGTGGCGGGCATCGAGGTAGGGGTTCCGGCAACTCTGGCAGGAAAACCGGTAATTCTGGACGGAGAAGAGATTCGGGGAAGAGTGGGGGGGGCAACAGGAGACGTTGACCCAACCCCAGCATTCTTCATCCGCCTCATTCTGCGTGTTTTGTGGCGAAGAGTGCTGAGATGATTTGGCTGGATGCCATGGAAGCAAACGAAGAGGGAGACAGGGGAGCAGCACTGGCAATGGCCGAAGAGGTTGTTTCACTGGACGAAGGACACGCCGATGCTTGGTTCGCAGTAGCTCAATGGACTCTCCCTATAGATTCACGCGGAAAGCAGATGATGCCCGATATGATTCAGGCTTCGAAGTCCATGGCGGCAATCAAGAAGACGGTCGAACTGGACCCTCAAAACGAGCATGCATGGAAAATTGGAGGAGAAATAATGGTAGGTCACTTGGGGATGCTGGAACATGGTCTTGAGTGGTGGGAGGGTAGGAAGGATGCTGCTCCCAGTGACGTGCTGCCCTATTTCGAACAGGTTTCCATACTGATCAGGCTTGGTTACTTCGATGAAGCTGGAGAGTGCCTGGAGGTCTTGGACAGGATAATCGAGTCTCAGCCCAGCAAGACTCTGGAGGCCAGAGCGGGGAGGATGAGGGTGATTTACGAGGAACAGGCGTCCATGGAGAAGGAGCTGGGTTTCGAACCTCAGAACAGCAAGGACGAATCGTGGGGCCTCATCAGTCGAATGCGAAAGAAGAAACCGATCACAGAGACTTACTTCCTCCTAATGTTCGTCATGCCCATAGTTTTCTTGCTGGGCTCTGCAGCAATGATGGTGGTGCCGAGCACATTGGTTGTGATGCTGCTGATTATCGCTATGTACTTCGGCATCGCGCGATTCTCAAGGAAACTGCTGCTCAAACTAAACAGGCCCGAGTCATTCCTGAACAGGGCTATCGATATTGAGTGCTCCAGCGGCAAGGTTTGCGTCCCTGATGATATCAGAGTGTCCAAGCTCTACTCTTACATTATCAAGAAGAGGACCCCGTCATTCCAGGAAAGGCTAGGTGTGATCGAACAATCGGGCGAGCCCCTCCCCATGAATTGGAGCCTCGACGTCCCTGAACTCTGATCAACCACCGCTGCCCTTCTGCTGCGAGTAGTATTGGGCGTAGTACTGGGTAGCGTACTGCCGTGCCATCTGCTCCTCGTACCCTTGTGCCACAAGTTGCTGCACATAAGCCTCGACTGGGTCCATCTGCTCGACACCGCCGAACGACTCCACGGAGTCCTGCTCCTGGTCCGAACCCCCTCCTCTTCTCATGAACATCATCGTAATCGCCAGGACTGCAATGAGCAGAATCGCGCCTATTCCAGCGAAGATGAATGTGGAATCGGTGCTGCTCCCCTTCTCGTTTCCACCAGTCTCTTCGTCTGATCTAGGTACGGTATACAACTGGATCTGGTCATCGACCACGTAAGACCCCTCTGTGACTCTGATGTGGATGATTCCTGCATTTCCATCGAGCTCGAGGTAGAGGTGGGATATGTTCAGAGACAGCGAGTACTGGTCTCCGTCGCATAGCCCGTCCTGCCAATCGAAACGTCCGAGGGCCTTCTGGGCAGTCTTGATTCCCTCGCTCTTGTCGAACACGGAGATGTCATCCAGGGATGCTTCGACCTTGACGTCGCATTCGGCACTTGCATCGTTGTCTACCACGGTGCCGGTAATGTTGACAATGTCAGAGTCCAATGCGGAGAATGAGTCTCCATCGGCAGTTGTGATGCTGTCGAATTCCACATCGGGGGCGGAGTCCCCGAACATCTCTCCCACTACTTCGAAGAAGACCCGAGTGGGGTCCTCGTTTCTCTGGTCCCTCTTGTCATAAACGGTCAACTCGACCATTATGGTGTTCTGCCCGGCCGTCAGGTTCCTGAATGTGTAAGTCCACTCCGCCACGCTTCCTGGTAGCTCGTAAACGTGCACGCTGTCACCGTCTCCGTTAATTGACCAACTGAACTTCCCTATCCCAGTTCCAATGTCACTGCTGTTTGCTGAGGAGAAGCTAATGGTAGTGTCACCAGTATCAGATAGTCTGACCCTATACTTGGGCGAATCGACCATAATCCAGTTTCCATCTGCATCCTGATCCCCGGTGGGTGTCTGCTGGTAGCCTACGAATTCGACGAATTCGGTGAATGCAGAGTCCTCCAAAATCTCGATGTGGGCCACTGGAGGTGTGCTGTCCGCATTGACGTCATTCGTGTATACGGAGATGTTGGTGATTCTGGTGTTTCCATGCGAGTCGTGCAGGAACAGCCAGATCCTCCATTCGGCGTCAATCTTGCATCCAAGTTCGGCGTTCTCGTCAGGGACGCAGAATGTAGCTGTGACCGGGTCGGTTGAGTTTGGCCTGTGCACGTGGCTATTATCGCTACCAAGTGCCTGACCATCCCAGCCAGTCACGGCATCGCCATTGGCGGACTCAATCAACCAGTCAGCATGGATGCTGCCATCGGAATCCGTCTCGAACCCGAAGTCCAGCTCGGCTGAGCTCTTGATGGGGGTCCTTTCATATGCGCCTGACAATACATCAATCGACTGGGCATCTCCATCAATCGTGAGCTCAAAGCCCTCTCCTGCTATCTCAAATCCATCGGGATATGGAGACAGGTGGAAGTCCAGAAGATTGGCTAGCATCGGGAAGTTTGGATCTCCGAACGGTTGTGATACTGCAGGATTCTCGACGTCTATGGTGGTGATTATCATTCCACCTTGGTGGTAGTTGCAAGTTGACAGAAGGGATTGGCTTGGATTCTCGGAGTCCCTGATAATGGTGTGGAAAGTGCCTCCATCGCTGATCTTACCTCCTTCGGTTCCTCCTGGGGCGCCATCACTGCAAACCTGTGGGATGTTCTCTGACTTCACCTGGTTTAGGTCCAGTGCGGAAAGCGCTACGTGCGACCCTCCGTTGATTCCCGCTAGAGCAGAGGGGTTGATCCCTGACATCAACGGGTGGAACGGATCGATTAGGCTGATGTTGTCGGAGAGGACGCGATGGTCGACTGTGCTATTGAAGTGGTCCCTCATGACGACATTCATCCCGAATGGCAGCCTGTCGGGGGCATTTGGGTTCTGGATGTCATCGTAATCCGAGTAATACGGTCCTAGATGGATCTGCAAGGTCCCTCCATCCCTCATGAATTCTATTAGAGACTCGGTTAGGGTGATACCAGCATTGTCTGGGTTTGGAGCCCCTAGGAGTTCGTAATAATCGCCGTACTCTACACTGTAGTCGGTCTGCCATGGTAGGAGGATCTTGGAGTAGTGCTCCAACCAATCCTCCATTCCGTACACGTTCCAGTCCTCTACCTCGAACTGGGTGTATGTCTTGTTCATGGCAGAGAGGTCCTGCTTGACCCTCTGTAGCCTGTTCTGATCAGTTGGGTTGGAAAATATGGCCACATCGATGTTCTCTAGGAATCGGATGTCGAAGTACCGCTCGTTTCCTGAAGACACTCCTGTCTCGGTAATAATGGACTGGAAGCTGATGTTGTATGTGTGAGAGTCGAACCAGAGGTCGTATGGGGCCGACCAATTGGCCTGTGACCTCTGATGCGGGTCTAGAACGAATGGTCCGTTGTCAGAGGCCTGTTCGTAGACTGTCTGACCGGTTTCTTCGTCGACTATTTTCATAGTGACCTCGTAAACCCCCTCAATGACCCCATTTAGCATGGGGACGGCGAAGTCGTGTGACTCCTGTCCTTGTGGGTTCGTTGCATACATGCACGAGTAGGTGGCGTCTGCGACGCAGTCCAGGACATCGGCCTGTAGCAGTGTGATGTCTGCGTTTGCTATCTCGAACAGGATGGTTGAGACGTTGTTAGCCTGGCTGATCTCAGGCTTGTCGAACCACTTGGACGCATTGTTAGTGTTGTTGTACAGTGTCATCAGGTCTATTCTGTAGAGTCCGCTCTCGAAGTCATGAGTGCCCATCTCTATCACTCTCTTCTGGCCGGCATCCATCCCGGTTACGGTCTGGGTGTATTCGCCGTCATCGGTGAATGTGTAGTCGTCCACCCTGATGTTGTCGATTGCGAAGCCGGCGTATCCGGCATTTCCGTTTACTCCATCATCATTGGAGTAGAATCTCCATGTGAATGTGACATCCGCCCCGGACAGGGAGGTACATTCGTCAGTCCATGCGAAGGAGTCCTCGGCAGTCTGGTTGAGCAGGTGAACATGGGTCAAGTCGATCCTAGCGGTGTTGACAAGGTTGTCAGAGTCGAACCAGGATACGAAGCCGTCTTCACCGATTCCGCCCGAGTGGTCTCCTGCGTACTCTACTTCCTCGTAGAGTCCGTTCTGATCGAAGTCCTCGCAGTAGTTGTAAACCGTCTCCGTGTATGGATTGAATGCAAGCCTGAGGCCGTTCTCGTTGAGATCGGTCCAGCTTCCGTAGATTATCCCCTGGTATACCTCGCCTTCCCTGACCCAAGAGGCCTCTAGGTAGGAGAAGTCCCTGACCGCTTGGACGTTTCCGTTCCTATCGGAGATGTGATCCCCCTCAGCGAAGTAGTCGAAGGTGAGGAATGTGAAATCGGCTCCGCTATCGGTTAGCTCGATTGGCTCGAGTGTGAGAGTCTCGTTCCAGCTGTCTCCGTAACCATCGTCGGGATGCCCGAGCCAGTAAGCCTGGTTCTTGAAGACGCCCTGGTTCTGGGGGAGCATCTCGTTTGACCCCGATGAGTCGTCCAATCTGCTTCCGTTTTCGTTCCCATCGTCCTCCCATATCGGTTGGAATCCTGAGAAGTCCTCTGCTGCAATCAGCTCTGGTAGGGCGTTTCTTACCTTCGCTTCGACGTCGAAGTCGACGAATGTGTTGCCCCAGTTCTGCACGCCAATCGTGATTGGCATCTCCCCCGATGCATAGCGTTCGCCATTCAGGAGATCTAGCCATGGCTCTTCGAACAACCCTGGATCGTATAGGTTCCGTACAGTTAGCTGGAACCTAGTCTGGTCGTTGGTGCTATCCTGGTCCCCTTGACCCCCACCCAGATTGAAGCTGGACAGGACGGTTGAGATGTAGTAGGTGGTGTTGTCTACGAAGTCTGCAGTGAGTTGGACTTGCAACGACTCGCCTGCAACTAGGTCTAGGTTTGTCAGTTGCTGGCTCTCAACCGTGGAATCTCCGAAGTTCACATCCCTTGTCCTGACCGAGATGTTGTCGATAGCGAACCCATCGAGGCCGGAGAAGTCCTCGGACCCCTCGGGGCCAACAGTTCCCTCCAGTCCGCTACGGAAACGGAATCTGATGTCAATTGTCTGACCAGCGTAAGGGGTGAGGTCGATCGAGTCTGCCTTCTGATCAAGTCCTCCATCTTCCCAGCAAACGTTGTAGAAGACGATGCAGGAATCTCTGATGCCACCTGAATCGGTGTAGTTGTTCCACATTGTTGTGTGCCAGTCTCCGAAGAAATTGTCGTTGTAGTCGTTGTACTCTGGGTCAGGGGCACTGGAGACCCTATCCTCTATGCGGTACTTCCTCTCGTTGTCCCAACCACCATACCTCCAAACGGTCTCCCATCCGCTTCCATCGCTCCAAACCTCGATGCTGCAGGAATCCTCGTACAGCCACCTCTCGATGACATCGTATGGCTCGTTCAAGAAGAGTTCGAAGAAACCTGCCGTGCAAATGGCATCCATGTCCAAGAATGCGGCATCTGCTCCGGAGAGGTCAATACCCTCGAGTATCAATGCCTCGTCCATGTGGTTGTAGTAACCAGAATCATCAGTTGTGTTGCCATCAACTAGGTCGTAGGTGTGCGAGACCCCAGCCCAGTAGTAGCTTGTGGGGTTTGCCTCGGCTTCCCAATTTGGGTAAGCGACTGGGCCATCCCAAGACTCATTGTTCTCCTCAGGGTTGCCGTCTGCTGCGAAGCACTTGTCGGTCCCGTTGGGCATGCACTGGTAGTCGCTGTTGTTGAAATGGGCGACGTCGTACTCGTCGTAGTCTTGGCTGATCCAATACCGATCCTCGTCAATGTGCCATGAGGAGTTGCCAGTTTCGTACTCGCCGGTGTAAGAGTACTTGTTGAATGAGGCCGAACCCGTGTTTATGTCAGGCGATGATGACTCGAAGTCATTGAAGTATATCACAGTGTCAGTTCCGCCGAGAACCTCCCTAACCTCCAGGTCGATGTCCAGGCTACCTCCAGAAATGGGCATAAGGCCAGTGTTCTTGACCGTCACGTTTACCCAACGATTTCCCTCTCCAACGATGCTCTGGAATGTGGCAGGATCTTTTACTGACGGTTCAATCCCTACTCTAGTGATTCCGAGATCGAAGTTATCCAGAACCAGTACTGACAGGTAATCCCCCTGACCAGCATATCCCTGTGTGTCCAGCCACATGGCGTTGTTCGAGAATCTGTAGGTATAGTCCTCCTGTCCGATGACTACCTCGAGAGCGCTGTTCTCTGCTCCTTGGAGTTGCCCTGGCATTGCCATTGTTGGCCTCCTACCGACGTCGAAAGATAGAGGGTCAAGATACCCGTTACCATCTGGGTCAGCGAGAAGGATTTGCACGGTGTTCAGAGCACGAAGGTTTGGCCGCAGGAGGAATGTCTGATTCTGTACCGTGGACTCCTGGGTGTCCAGCAAGGTCATGGAAGTTGGTACGAAGAAGTCGAGTTCGCCGTCTTGGTTGACATCGGCGATGGTGACCGAGGCTCCTAGATAATCTCCGAAATCAACGTAGTTCTGCTTGTCCCATCCCGAGGACGTCTTGGTTGCATAGGATACATTGCCTGTGATGCCGTCAACGACTGCAATGATGTCTATCTCATTGACATCGTCATCTGGGGTAGAATCGGCGATGTCAAGTCCGAACATCGGGTAGTCGTGCTCGGCATCGAGTGTGAATTCGTGAATATTTCCAGTACCTGTTGGATTCATTGGGTTCGGGTACTGGCCCGTCACGCAATCGTACTCCAGTACTGTCATGTTGTCGTATGTTCCAGAAGAATACCCGACACCTGCATTATAGGGGGGGGTTCTTAGAAGCCAGATGTCAAGATCT
>MPLU02102282.1_pt1 | contig 10277 bp, 5 predicted proteins | sample 1617381 | NCBI WGS metagenome assembly MPLU02 (sample SAMN05944801, study PRJNA350692) | marine metagenome | biome: marine; feature: ODZ; material: water; isolation source: 90 m water sample filtered on 0.2 um supor filter | place: Pacific Ocean | collected 2012-04-08 | depth 90m m | reverse complement strand
TAGCGATAATCACCCGCGCCGGGATTTTCCCGGATGCGAAACGCCCAGCCGGGGATGCGCTTCGAGTGCCGCTGCAACGGCGTGATGCGCAGCGACGCCGAGCCGCTGTGCTTGTCGCCAGTCACGACCGTTGCTGTGCCGCCGCCCTTCGTGAGCAGATCGACAAACGCCGGGCTGTCGTCGAACAACACCCGCCGCGTCGTCGGCTGTCGAAGCCAGGCGATTACGTTGGCCACGTCGCTTGGCTTGAGCACTACCGCGAGCGACTCCGGCATGAGCGACACGTCAAGTGACTTGAGCGATCGCACGTCCTTTCGCAACACATCGAGCCGCCCGCCGCCCGGCAGGGTCAGCGTCAGGCTGTTAGCCGACTCGCCGGCGAGCACACCGCTCAGCACCCGCCTGTCGGTGGTCTCGACCGTGTACGTCTCGTGGCCGGCGACGATCACAGCGCTCGGCGCGAGGATGTCGCGCACGATCGTTTCCTCGGCGCGGCGAAACTCCGAGGTCAAGTCCGGCCCCACGGCGAAGCCGACCCCGTGTGCTCGGTGGCAGGTGGCACAATGCTGGCTGAACGTCACCTGTCCGGCGGCGGGGTTTCGCTTGGCCTTGAGGGCGGTGACGAACCGTTGCAGCGTCGCGTCATCCACTGGTTCGAGGGTTGCAAAAAGCGCCCGCGCCCGCTTGGCCAAGTCGGCGTTTTTTTGATCTAGCAACGCCGTGCGCTGAACGGCGTTGAGCGTGGCGGGGGAGAGTTTCCGCTGCTCCATCGCCACCACTACGGCGGGCAGATGGTCGCGCCGGGTGAAGGCGGCCCTGAGGATGGCGCGGCGCACCGGCGGCGTGGCGGCGGGGTATGCATCGAGCATCCGCGCCGCGATGCCGGGGTCGTTCTCCGAGCCAAGCGCCCGCACGGCAGCCAAGCGGCGATCGGCCGGGAGTTGTACATTGGCTACTTCGCCAAGCGCCTTGGCCAAGCGCGCCGCGCGATCGGCGGCCGACTCGAGTTTTAAGATTTGCTTCAGGCCGACCGCTGCGATTCGCACCTCGCCGTCGTCTGCCGCAGTCAGTTGATCAAGCGCCGCGCGGGCTGTGTCCGAAAGGGCCACTTGGGTGGCGGACTTGAACGGTTCGCGCAAGCCGGCGAGGCACGCCAGTTGCAGACCGTAATCCGTCAACCCGGCGACGTGGACGATGGCGGCGGACAGTTCTGCGGTGTTGCGCCGGGTGGCGATCGAGCCACACAACCGGGCGATCAGGCCGCGCGCACTGTGAGCCTCGGCCGGTTTGTCGATGAGTGTCGCCAACATGTCCGAGGCGCGGCCGGCGAGGGAGGTGAGTATGGCATCGCCGAGCCACTCGTCGTCGCCGTGCCGCCTGGCCAAGCGAGCCAAGGCGGTCAAGGCCCGGGGGTCGCTGCTCTCGCCTAGCGAAAGGGCGAGTTGCAGACGGACAATCGACGAGTCGTCGTCGGCGAGTTGCAGCGCGTCGGCGAGCAGTTTTTCGCTTTCGCCAAACCTGCGATCGGCCAGGCGCAGCGCATGCCGCCGCACGCCCGGTTCGCCGTGGCCAAGCGCGGCGGCGAGAGTGTTGTCGTTGAGTTGCTTGAGGCCGTCGAGCGTGTACAGCGTGTTGACGGCCGCGGCGGTGTCGTCCGTCGGCAGGGCGATTTTGGGCAGTCGGGCACCCCGTTCGAGCAGTATGCGGCGTGCGGTTTGGCGCCGCCAATGGCGCGGGCTGGCGAGTTCGCGGGCCAGCGCGGCATTGCTGAGCCTGGACAAGTTCGGCGACTGCGGTTCGGGCATATCGTCGTGCGCGAGCCGCCAAATACGGCCGTGGTCGTTGCCGTCGGCCAGTCCGTATTGCTGTTGCAAATAGCGTGGGATTGCGGAGTAATCCTCGATGATTTCGCGGTAATAATCGGCAATGTAAATGGCTCCCTCCGGGCCAATCGAGAGGTGGATCGGGTGAAACCAAATGTCGCGAGATGCGAGAAATTCTGACTTCGCCTCGCTCGTCGCGCGGCGGATTTTTAGGAGCGTTCCGTTGCGGCTAAGAAGAGCGCGGTGGACGAGGTTTTGGGCTGGGGCGCAGGCGAGGATTTGGCCGCGCAGCCCCGGCAGAGCGGAGTCCCGGTAGACGAGCGGCGAGCAGGCGGAGGTGAAGAAGCCGTTGGGGATCGACTCGGCCGTGCCGTAGTGGTCGCTGTAATATTTACCGAAGCCGGGATCGGCTGCGCGTTTGGTGCGCCACGGGTGAGGTTGGCTGACAGGGAACGAGGTGTTGTAGTTTGCAGCGTTGCGGCGTGAGGCACTCACCGCGATGTCCGGGTTGCGCGCGAGATAGCGCCATGGCAACGGCGCGACCTGGATGCCGGGCGTGCCGGTGGAGATCACGAACCGGTCGCCATCGGCGTTGAAGGTGAAGCCGTACGTGCTGGTGTGGCCGCTGATCGGTTCGATGGCTGAGCCGTCCGGTTTGATGCGAAATCCGGTGACAGGAATATCGACTGGCGCGGGAAGGCGCGGGCCGGTGATGCGGCCGCCCTGTCCGCCGTCGATGTAAATCCAGTTGTCAGGCCCCCACTGCGGCGAGTTGATGCGGCGCTCGATGACGCCGAACTTGAAGCCGGTGAACAGCGTCTCGCGCACCTCCGCGCGGCCGTCGCCGTCACGGTCAGCGAGGTACACTATATCTGGCGCGCAGATGGCGATGATGCCGCCACGAGCCGGGCAGATGCCGAGACAGGCCGGCAGCTGGTCGGCCCACACCTCGGCGTGATCCATCACGCCGTCGCCGTCGGAGTCGATCAGCCGCTTGACCGTGCCGAACTGTTCCTTCTCGGCTCGGCGCATGGCGTCCTGGTTCGCGGCGATGCGCCGCACGACACGGTCGAGCTTTCCGGTCTTGTTCAACTCCTCGATGTCGAACTGGCCCTCGATATTGTAGCCGTGCAGTTCGCTGACGAATAGGTTGCCGTGCGCGTCCCAGCAGACGCCGGAGGGCTGGCGGACGAGCGGCTCGTCGGCGACCAGTTCCAGCCGGAAGCCGGGCGGGAGGTTCACGAGCTTGGCACTCTCGGCGGGGGAGAGCGGCTTGGGTGCATCGGCCGGTTTTGAGATTTGGCCAAGCGCGGCAACGGCGAAGGCGGCGAAGGCAGAGAAATGGACGAGGCGTATCATGATGCGTTCAAATGGCTCGGTGGCAGCGTAGCAATAGCCATCCCGAAGCCAAGCCAAAGGCGAGCTTGGCCAAGTGCTTGGTTGGGTAGGGAAGGGCAGCTTGACGGGCGAAATATCGAGGTTTATCGTTGAATCGCAATGCAAAAAGAACCTTCATTCTCAGGACGCTAGGTTTCGTCTCAATTCCCGACGCGACTTTCTCGCCGATGTCGGCCGGTGCCTGTTGGTTGGTTGTTTTTCTGTTAACTGATTTGGGATGAATGTTCACGTGTTACAGCATGTCGCCTTCGAGGGGGTAGGGAGCATGTCACGCTGGTTCGTCAGTCGGAATGCAGATGTTCGATACACGCGGTTTTACGAGTCGGCTAAGCTTCCGGATTTGAGCCAAGTCGATCTCGTCATCGCGATGGGCGGGCCGATGAGCGTTAACGACGAATCGGTGCATCCGTGGCTCGTGCAGGAAAAGGAATTCATTCGCCAGGCGGTCCGGCTTGGTCTGCCGGTCATCGGGATTTGCCTTGGGGCGCAGCTAATCGCCAGTGCGCTTGGTGCCAAGGTATACTCCGGCCGTTACACGGAGATCGGCTGGTTTCCGCTGGAGGCGGCGGTCACGGGTGAGGATGTTTTTCGGTTGCCGCCGGGGGTTCCGGTGTTCCACTGGCACGGCGAGACATTTGACCTGCCAAGCGGGGCGGTGCACTTGGCCAAGAGTGATGCCTGCGAGAACCAGGCGTTTCAGATCGGCCGGAATGTCGTTGGACTGCAGTTCCATCTCGAGACGACGCCGGAATCAGCGGCATTGATCCTCGAACACTGCGGTGACGAACTGGTGCCGGGAGATTACGTGCAAACGGATGCGAATATCCGGGAAACCTCCGAAACCGCCTGCGCCGAAATCAATCGGGTAATGGAGGAGTTGCTGTCGTACGTTGTCCTTTGACAGGGTTGTGCCGCGGGATTGAAGTTGGCCGGCACAGGGTGGGCTGCTACTGTTTCGCCATTCAGAAAGCTGATGAGACAAGCAATTATATCAACAATCGCCGCCTCGCTGTTGGCGGGATGCGGGACGACATCGTCGCAGAATCCGGCCGAGGCAAAACCCGCCCACGCGGCCGCCAAGGTCGAAGTGCCCGGCGTTCCCATCCACCAGGCTGCGTGGAAGGGAGACATGGGGATCGTCCAGCAGCATCTGGCCGCCGGCACCGGCGTGGATGCAAAAAACAAATGGGGCTCCACCGCCCTGCATTACACGGCCCGTGGTGGGCAGGTTGACGTCGCCGGATTGTTGATTTCCAGCAGCGCGGACGTCAACGCGGGGGATGCCGCCGGATTGACTCCGCTTCATTTTGCGGCAAGTGCCGGCCACGCGGAAGTGGCCAAGCTGCTCATTGCCAAAGGTGCGGACGTCAAGGCCAAGGGGGGTGATAGCAAAGCGTCGCCGATCTTTTCAGCAGTTAAAAAAAATCGCAGGAACATTGTTGAGCTGTTGTTGGCCAAAGGCGCGGACGTCAATGCGAAGGATGCCTTCGCTGAGTCCCCGCTGGATTCCGCCGTGAAAGAAGGTCTCCCCGGGATGGTTGAATTGCTCCTTGCCAAGGGGGCGAAAGTGAATGGGGGAGGCGGAACAACCCCTCTGCACAAGTCGGCCTCGACCGGCCAAAAAGAGATCGTGAAACTACTGTTGACCAACGGCGCGAACGTCAATGTCACCATCGCATTTGGGGACACGCCGCTGGACTGGGCCATCAGGAACAAAAAGGAGGACGTCGCCGCCATTCTCAGAAATCACGGCGGCAAGACGGGAGAAGAATTGAAAGCTGTAGGCAAATGAAACACCTCCTAATCACAACAACCGCAGCTGTGCTGTTGGATGGATGTGGGGAGGCGCAGCTCTTTAAAAATATTTTATATTTAAAACATAAATAACAGTTATATGATGAAGGTATTGGCCGTTTTGTGCGTTGGCGTCCTCGGTTGCTTGAAAGGTTATGCTGAAAAAGCACCCTTAATCAGTCTGAAGGTTGAGCAACTTACTTCGGGCAAAAAGCATCATTTCTTTGGGTACATCGGCCAATGCCAGACAATTCCGTGGAACGCCAGTGGACGATATGTGCTGGGCCTTGAAGTAGATAGAATCGATCGCATGCCCAACCCTGATGAGGCCTCTACTGTGTTTGTCATTGATACCGACCAGAACAACAAGATTGTACGGTTAGACAAAACACACGCATGGAATCCCCAGCAGGGCACTATGTTTTATTGGAACCCGTTAAAAGCTGACACACAGTTCTTTTTTAACGACCGAGATGTCAAGACGGGCAAAGTGTTTACCGTCCTGTATGACCTTGAAAAGAAAAAGCGTGTCCATGAGTACAGATACGATGATTCCCCCATCGGCAATGGTGGCGTCGCCGCTGATGGATCAGCTTTTCTTGCCATAAATTATGGCCGTTTGGCACGCCTACGATTGGTGACTGGTTATCCAGAAGCACTGGATTGGTCCAGAGACGAAATAGCACCAAAAAACGACGGTATATTCATCGTGGATATCAAAACTGGAAAGAAACGCTTGCTCGTATCCTATCGTCAACTCGATGAGGCATTGAAGCAGCGTAACCCTGAGATAAAACACAGAGGATTATTCATAAACCATACCCTTTTGAACCGAAAGAGCGATCGTGCGTACTTCTTTGTGCGAGGTGGGTGGAGCGGGAAAAAAGGCGATAAGATCAACATGCCATGCTCAATTCACACCGACGGCTCTGGGTTGACCCTGCACGACAAGCATATAGGCGGCCACCCCGAATGGGCCGAAGGCAACCTGTTGATTGGCCGACAGGGAGATAATCAAATTTTCTACGACGTGGATAAAAAGAAGATAGTTGGACAGTTGGGCACACCCGAGATGTTTCCCAAACCAGAGGGTGATATTTCGCTTTCTCCAAACGCCGACTTGTTTGTCAACGGGTACAAAAAAAACAATAATAATTATTATGCTGTTTATCGCCGGAGTGACAGCGCCTTTGTCCGTAGCAAAGGGTTCGACAAAGGATCATATAGCGGTGACATTCGCATCGACCCTGCTCCACGCTGGAACCGGACCAATGATGCGATCCTTGTACCCGGTATCGCCAAGAACAAGACCCGGCAGATGTACGTGATTCATGTGATAACGACCGAAGCATCTCCATTAGTAAGGGAGCATAAAAAGGATTAATATCCAGCTGCTAAGGCTTTCGCAGACCTGCTTCGCAAACACGGAGGTAAAACTGGCGGAGAATTGAAAGCTGAAGCGAAGTGATTGCCCAAAAGAACTAATGCGATCATTGATCCGAACACTACTATCGTGCGTTGCACTCACTATATTGGTCAGTCAATCAAACGCACAAACCCTCAGCAAGTCAAAGACCTCATCGGCTGTTCCAGGCGCGCAATTGGATGCCTCTAAAATCCATACGTGGATGTTGCCGCCTCTCTACATCAACGGGAAGCCCTCGAAAGCTCATACGCAAGGACTCCTTGTTCATCAAAACGGATTTTTCGTTACAGCACGCCGAGACGATATAAACCCACGCCGCGCTCTCCTACTCTGGTTACGCTGCAATCCGAGCAGCCAGAAAGAAAATTGCAACGAGAGTAAAAGGGCTTGGACTAAAATCTGGGATATTACGCCGACCTCCCAGCCCGCGAGCTGGTCTGGCATGCTTGATCACCCCGGCGGATTTGATTCCGACGGTGAAAACCTTTGGATTCCAATCTCACAAAGTCGTCGTAACAGCAAAACCATAGTCCGCAAGTTCTCAATACGCTCTTTGATAGACAAAGGTGATGCGACGCCTACCGAAAGTATAACCATCAACGATCACATAGGTGCGATTGCAGTTTCACGCAGTCCAAAGCGGCTCTTTGGTGCTAATTGGGATACTTTGCTTGCCTACGAGCTTTCAGTAGATGGCAACCCCATGCATCACTACGAGCGCAACTCGTTCATTCGTAATTTGCCAAATTGGTCGGTTGCGGTGCAGGACTGGAAGGTACACGAGGGGTTTTTGGTCGCAAGCGGGCTCGACAAGAGTTCCAAGTTACCAGCAGGTCGAGTGCGTTCTTTGATCCAGTTGATCAATGTTAAGACACGGCAAATCACCGCGGAACTTAGACTGCCCCGCCGTGCGTCAGGAAACTTTACACGAGAAGGCATGGCGGTCTTCAATGAACACATCTGGTTACTACCAGATGACCTCGAGGAAGAGAATAAACTCTACCTATTCTCAATTAACGAACTATTAAAGATAGGACGAGAAAGTCTTCGGGTGAAGGATTGAAAACTGAAGAGATTTCTCAAGATCTGCGATTAATTTTCTCATAACCCATGAGGGTGATGGTAATAGTAGGCTTCGGAGTTATCGTCGTAGATTGTCTTTTGTGGCGGAAATTTGTTAAAAAGTTCCAATTTATCAGAGTCTAAAAAAGGTATTATTGCTTTAAACGCGATGTTAGCTCTAACTCCATTATCCCGGTTGGAGCTACCATCCCCCTAATGGGTTACGATAAAATGAAACACCTCCTAATCACAACAATCGTAGCCGTGGTGCTAGTGGGGTGTGGTGAGTCGCAGTGATGTTCGAGAAAGAGAAAAAATGAGAGTATGGAGTTGTATTAAGAATATCTTTTTAGACTTCAGCAACTTTGATGTCAGTTTTTCGCGACTGTCTTCGTGACTCTGAAGAAGAGTTTCTCTGCTCCGGGCATGGAGAGATTGAAGGAGTTGGTGTATTCGTGTCCCTGTTGTCCGCCACTGAGAGGGGAGAAGTTGTTCAGGTCCACGCTGGCTTCGACCTGATAGCTGAAGCTGGGTAGTGAATTCCAACCGATGGTGCAGTTGTTGAATGCGTCTAGTTCAATTGTCGCATTCACCTCGTCGTTGGCGATCGAACCATCGAAATATTTCCGGGCGCATTTCCAGGCCTGAATGCCGCAGGTGGAACCCATGATACGCCCGGGGTTATCGTCCACCGGGAAGTGGATACCGCTGTAGAGACGCGAGATGCCGGCTTCATCGGCAGCATCATAGTAGGTGGCCCACTGCAGGGTGATGTCAACGCTGGGGCCTTCCTCGAATTCGAGATACTCGTTGCGGGTGGCGTGGAACGTGCCCATTCCGCCAGGGAAAAACGGGTTGCCCGTCATGCGGGTCAAGACTTCGGCGGCGGCGCGACTGAAGGCGCTGTGCGCGGAAATGTATCCCGCGAAGGATGGCGTAACGAAGGTGTCCCGTTGATAGGGCAGCCAGGTATCGGCGTGAATCCACTTGGTGCCGTTGAATTCGGTTTCCGGATTTAAGGGTTCACCGTCCCACGCAAAAATAGCCATGCGTCCGGGGACCAATCCACTATGTTTCTGGCCGATGGCGGCTGTTTGTGAGGTGACCATTTCGATCGATCCGGCAATCAGTGGCAGGCCATTCGTGTGAAAGCCAGGGCTGTTGGTGTCGCTTGATTGCCCAACAGCACCCATGTAACGAATGCTGCTGATCGGACGGATGTAGTCGTATTTCCGTTTACATCCCCAAGCGGCGATAGCGGCGTCGTGAACGGCACCATTGAGGGCGAAATACATCTTAACGTCCCATTCAAGTTCATTGAGAATCGGACCGGTTCCACCGATGCGACGTTGAAAAGACGGGTGGTCGGCGACATCGTTGGCGAGCTTGTTCCAATGCCCGGGAGGGGTTTCGGAGTCGGGGCCATCGGCCCAGAACTCGGCGACCACGCGTCCGTAGTCGCCATGCGGAACGATTTGGGCATTGTAGGGTAATCCGGTCGCGGGGTTGACAGTGTGTCCCGTGCCGTCGTTATGACCGAGAGTGTTGTTTCCGCGAGATGCCGGTGAGATATCAGTCATGTTGCCGCTCGCAGGATCCAGAAGAGCGCTGTGCTGGATAACGGATACCACGCCGGATTTGTAATCGGCGTCGGCGATTCCACCGAGTTGTGGTGGCATGCCCGGATCCAGGGAGATCGATTCATTGGTCCCGAGTTCCAAGGTGAACGGTCGTACTGCGCCCCAGTGAGATCCGATGAAGATCTGGATCTTGCTGGTGACCAGTCCGTTTTGGGTGAATGCCTCATCAAAGGCGAGGGGTTGCCAGTGATTGATGTTGTCCAACACGGTACCCGGCAGGGCCAAAATAAGAGGATTGTTGATAGGGGCGTAGCTGGGATCGTTGTAGAAGATGGTCTCGTTGGAGCGGTCGCTGGCGGCGAAATTGAGGACTGTCGTCGCGACACGATTGCCAAGGGCGGCGGGACTCATACCAGAGGTCGACGTGTTGTTGGGATCGTATCCCAGCGACGTCAACTGAGTTTCCAATGCTGCCAAGGTGTTGCCCGCGTTGACCGAAAGAGCATACCGGTGGGCCAAGACGCGATATGCGGCATAGCTGATTGCTTCGTGTCTGGCAGCGGCAACGTCGACAGCGGTTGCCGTTTCGTTGTGTAGGTAGCCGATGGCGTTGGTGCAGTATGCTGCCCAAGCGTCCCACATGGCGACGGACATATGAAAGAGGTTTCGCGCGTGAACAGGCGGGTTGGGGAAGTCCAATCGAATGGCCGCCAGGTTCTGCTCATTCCAGATTCGGGCGATTGAGGCTGCCGAAAGCTGATGACAGCTTAACGCAGTGGCGAGGAAGACTTGTAGTCGGATGATTTTGATCACAACCCCCTCAAGGTTGCGTGTCTACCAATTCCACCACGAGCGCACCATTTTTTCTTATAACCCATCAGGGTGAACGTAATAGTAGGCTTCGGAGTTATCGTCGTAGATTGCCTTTTGTGGTGGAAACTTGTTAAAAAGTTCCAATTTATCAGAGTCTGACAAAGGTATTATTGCTTTAAACGCGATGTCAGCTCTAACTCCATTATCCCGGTTGGAGCTACCATCCCCCGGCGGAAGGGGGTCAACAACCTGATTGAGAGAAGGCCCACCAACACCAGCGTATATATTGCTGTTATTACTGTTCCTGTAAATCACGTAAAAAATCTCACTGTTATCAATAATATTGTAGTCCTCCGTATATGCCTCCGTGGTATCCGTTTC
>MPLU02172485.1_pt1 | contig 10291 bp, 10 predicted proteins | sample 1617381 | NCBI WGS metagenome assembly MPLU02 (sample SAMN05944801, study PRJNA350692) | marine metagenome | biome: marine; feature: ODZ; material: water; isolation source: 90 m water sample filtered on 0.2 um supor filter | place: Pacific Ocean | collected 2012-04-08 | depth 90m m | reverse complement strand
CGGACTTAAGCTCCGGTGCTTAGTGCTTCATGGGTTCGAATCCCATCCCCTGCACCATTAATTCTCAAAACCGGGTTTTACTCGCCCCATAGTGCATCCAAACTTGCCATCAAATCTCAACGGAGAAGTCTTGGTCATACATACTACTCCAGCTACAACATTCTCCGGAGCCAGAATTGTTTCCAGTATTGAAGATGCAATGGTTTCCATCAGGGTGTTCCTTTGAGATGTAGCGGATTCTATTGAGTTGTACAGGTATTCGTAGTCTAGCACATCTCCAATATGGTCGTTTATTGGGGTTTCTGCTCCTTCGAGCAGGACTTCGATATCGAATCTTATCGGTTGCTTCACGCCCTTCTCATAATCATGCGCGCCAATGTCTAGATCAATGACCACTTCTTCAAGGCGCAATGTTGTCCACCCATTAGAATCGAGATTTCCCACAATGGAACTAAGATACGAGGTGGTTTTTGTCAATCTATTCTCTCCTTGTCGAATGCGGGGTCCCTATCCATCTGCCTAAATCGCTCTCCTGAATCTACGAAGATTGTTTGTCCCGTAATTGAAGGTGAGTTAGCCAAGAATAAAACTGACTCGGAAACGTCATTTGCGGATGGTCCCAAACCAAGTGGGGATTGAGATTGGACCTCCTTGAGTGAAACCGAATCTAGAACGTCACTAGTGAGTACGTGCCCAGGTGCAACGGAGTTAATTCGGATTCTTGGGGCTAGATCAATTGCCAGCGCGGAAGTCAGACCGTACATTGCGAATCTTGAACTGGTGTATGAAAGATAGTCTGCATTTGGAGATTCGACCTTGAAATCCAAAATATTCACCACCCAAGAGTTCTCTTCGGCCAGCTTCGACAGTTCGCCGATTAAGACTAGGGGGGCGAAGGCGTTTACTTTCATGTGTTGTATCCACATTTCTTCTGAGAGGTTGTCAATGTTGTCGAAAGAAAATAATGATGCGTTATTGACTAGCCCAACTACCGCTCCAAGAGATTCATTTGCCTTGTGAATCAATCCCCTAACGGAATCGGAATCACCAAGATCGCATTGTATAGAAGTTGCCTTTCCACCATTGGACTCAATCTCCCCTACGAGCTGGTTTGCTTCCTGTTCGGAGTTTCTGTAGTGAATAGCTATTGGGAAACCCTCTTGAGATAGCCTCAGGCAAATTTCTCGACCTATCCTTTTGGCCCCCCCAGTTACCAATACTGTTCCGCGCATGCATTCCGCAGGGGACCACACACTTTACCGATTGCTTACAAAAAGTGGGACTTCACAATGAGAACGGTTAATGTCGTTCTTCTATCCGCTGATAACGATGGAGAGGCGATTGCCAATCATCGATTCCGGAACAGAGGCGTCTGGAGGTTGTGGCAGTACAGGTTCGATTAGCCCTCTGGATAAGCGGAAAGGCCTGAGAAAGAGACTCCCCTCATGGTTCAAGACCACACTTCCGACAGGTCTGGCGCAGACCAGATACAACGGCACCAAGGGAAATGTGGTGGCTCATGGATTGAATACCGTTTGTGAGGAGGCACGGTGTCCGAATGTTCACGATTGCTGGGGGCGGGGGACTGCGACGTTCATGGTGGCTGGAGAAGTTTGCACCAGGGGATGTAGATTCTGCGCAGTAGGTACTGTGAAGACACCTCCGGAACTAAATGCAAAAGAGCCCAAAGAGTTGGCCGATGCAGTTTTCAAGATGGGTTTGAGCTATGCTGTAATTACTGTTGTGAACAGAGATGACCTTCAAGACGGAGGTGCAATGCATTACAGGGATTGCATTGTAGAGGTTTCCGAGAGGAACCCCGGAGTAGGATTAGAACTACTTTGTTCTGACCTGGACGGGAATCTTGAGGCTCTTGGTAAAATGCTGCACGGTCTGCCTTTGAGAGTATTCGCGCACAACGTCGAGTGTGTGCCACGTCTAGACGCCATTGTACGGGATCGGAGGGCCTCATTCGAACAATCACTGGAGATACTCAAGAGGGCAAAGGAGATTCGCCCGGATCTACTTACCAAGACTAGTCTGATGGTCGGACTGGGTGAAACGGATGAAGAGATAGAAGAGGCAATGGGGATGATTCGTGAGGCAGGAGTTGACATGATCACCCTTGGCCAATACCTACAACCTAGCTTTAGACACCTGCCCGTGGACAGATTTCCCAAACCAGAAATGTTTGCAGATTGGGATAGCCTCGCCAGGGATCTCGGATTTAGTGCCGTGGCTAGTGGGCCCCTAGTTAGGTCTAGTTACAGAGCTGGTCTTCTTTGGGAGGAGGCCGTGGGAGGGGAACCGGTGGTAACTCGAGACTCTACTGGTTCTGCAGTTAGTCACATTCTGTCAAATAAGAGGTTGGTTACTGCAGAGGTTGATAATTCATGATATGCGGAGGGATAAATCGTGGCGTCCAAGGGTAGCGGGGAAGGAATAGATGTTCCCGATGCGCCATTCAGGCCCGGTGAGGAAGCGAGTTTCGAAAGTTGGACATGGAAACCCGGCGATTTGCCTAGGCCAAATCCCAAGAATTGTCATTTCCAAGATACCGTAGAGTTGGCAAGTGGGCTAGTTAGGGTACTTGATGACGAAGGAAATGCCTCCGGACAGTGGGATCCGGGGCTTACTGCCAATCAACTCAGAACCGGTTTGGAACATATGGTCAGATTGAGGATATTTGATGATAGGATGATGAAAATGCAGAGGACTGGTCTACTTTCATTCTACATGCGTTCGTTGGGAGAGGAGGCTGTTGCCATAGCTCAAACGATGGCCTTAGAAGAGCAAGACTGGATTTTCCCCACATATAGGCAACCGGGTGCTCAATTCGTGAGGGGCAGGGATATGGTTAGCATGATTTGCCACTGCATTGGAAATGTGGAAGACAACATCAAAGGAAGACAAATGCCAGTGCACTATTCGTATCGTGAGGGGCGGTTCATTTCGGTGTCCAGCCCCGTTGGTACTCAGTTCAGCCAGGCAGTAGGGGTCAGCCTAGCATCAAGGTACAAAGGACTAGACGAAGTAACAATTACTTGGATAGGTGACGGAGCAAGCGCAGAGGGAGACTATCACTACGCGTTAAACTTCGCAAGTGTTTTCAAAGCCCCTGTGATTCTGAACGTGGTAAACAACCAGTGGGCAATTTCTACTCATTCCAACTTCGCTACTGGAATGGGAGACTTCGCATCCAGAGGCATCCCCTTTGGGCTTGCCTCCATTAGAGTGGATGGGAACGACTTCCTGGCCCTCTATTCTGTAACCAAGTGGGCACGAGAGAGGGCTGCTGCAGGTTCTGGGGCTACTCACATCGAGGTCCTGACATATAGGACTGGGGCACATAGCAGCAGTGACGACCCCAGCAGATACCGCCCCAAGGAAGAACATACCAAATGGCCAGGTGGCGATCCGGTTGTTAGGCTGAAAGAACATCTGATAAATATTGGAGAGTGGAGTGAGGATCAGCAAAAGGAGTTGGAAGTAAGAATTGATTCAGAGGTTGTTGAAGCATACAGGGAGGCTGTAAAATTCGGAGATCTGGCCAATGGGCCATACCCCTCTGCAGATACAATTTTCACAGAGGTGTACGAAGAGATGCCCTGGCACCTTAGGGAGCAGCATGACGAGATGATGGGTGAGTAATATGGCCAACATGAATATGATCCAAGCACTTAACAGCGCTCTCGACAATATGCTTGATGGCGATCCGAATGTTGTCGTCTTCGGAGAAGATGTCGGGTACTTTGGAGGGGTTTTCAGAACAACTGATGGGTTGCAAGAGAAACATGGAAATCATCGTGTTTTTGATACACCCCTCTCTGAGGGAGGAATTGCTGCAACGGCTTTTGGAATGGGTTTGAATGGCCTAAGGCCAGTAGTTGAAATTCAGTTTGCTGACTATATCTTTCCTGCTTACGATCAGATTGTGAATGAGATGGCAAAGGTTAGGCACAGGTCTGGAGGGGAGTTCTGGTCCCCTGTCACTCTAAGGACTCCTGCTGGAGGTGGGATAAGGGGCGGACACCACCACTCACAGTCGCCAGAATCACAATTCACCCACACTCCAGGACTAAAGGTAGTTTACTGCTCGACCCCGTACAATGCAAAGGGACTGCTGATTAGTGCAATTGAATGCAATGATCCTGTTGTTTTCTTCGAGCCTAAAAGGTGCTATCGAGGACCATTCTATGGGGATCCTCACAACGTACCAACTTGGGCCGAACACCCAGAAGCAGAAGTTCCTGAGGCCCAGTATAGAATCCCACTTGGAGAAGCAAGGTTGGCTCTAGAAGGAGACGAGTGCACTGTAATCTCATGGGGCGCAATGGTTCATGTTTGTGAACAGGCAATAAGAGATAGCGGAGTATCATGCGACCTGGTCGATCTGCAGACTCTGGTGCCTTGGGACAAGGATGTAGTTGTGCGTTCGGTCGAGAAGACAGGTAGGTGCGTGATCGTGCATGAAGCACCTAAGACAAGTGGATTCGGGGCGGAAATGGCAGCTTCGGTACAGGAAAGGTGTTTCTACCACCTAGAAGCACCAATCGAGAGGGTGACTGGATGGGACACACCTTTCCCCCATACTACTGAATGGGATTACATGCCCGGGCCATCTAGAATCGCAGCGGCGATAGTGAAAACACAGGAGGAATGAGATGGGAAATTTCGTGTTCAAGTTGCCCGATATCGGTGAAGGAGTGGTTGAAGGAGAAGTGGTCCAATGGCACGTTTCAGTAGGGGATTCGGTCTCCGAGGACGATCCTCTTGTCGATGTGATGACTGACAAGGCAACAGTGACAATTCCATCCCCAACAAGCGGGGTGATTGATTCCCTTAGCGGAGGGGTTGGTGACATGATTGCAGTAGGTACAACACTACTCGAGATCAGCACTGGAGAGGGAGTTTCCGCTAGTGAGGTGGATTTGGACGAAGTGGAGTCGGAATCTGAGCCCTCCCCTACCACTCCGGCTCCAGCTCCGACCCCAGCGCCCGCCCCGGCCCCAGCGCCCGCTCCGACTCCGAAGGAGTCATCTAAAACCGCAACTCGTGGAGTTCTGGCGAGTCCTGCAGTGAGAAAGCGGGCAAGGGAGAATGACGTCGATCTATCGGCCGTTAGAGGCTCGGGCCCTGCTGGTAGAATCAGGCATGCCGATCTGGATGCATTCATAGCCGCAGGTGGTGCAATTTCAGGTGCCCCTCCTCTTGCCTACTCGGTAAAGAGAACCGAAGTTACCCCTGTGAAGGTTGTCGGACTAAGGAGAAAGATCTCTGAGCAGATGAGCCTATCCAAGAGTAGGATTCCACACTTCTCATACTTCGAAGAGGTAGACATTACTGAGCTAGAAGCTTTGAGGCAAGTCCTCAACGGGACAAAGGATGAGGCTCAACCTAAGTTGACGTACCTGCCATTCATCATGCTGGCACTTGCGAAGATCATGCCTGAGCATCCTGAATGCAATGCACACTTCGATGACGAAGGGGGAGTAGTAAACAGACAGGGGGCTGTCAACCTGGGGATTGCAACTCAAACCGAGCGAGGTTTGTACGTCCCCGTGGTTAAGCACGTCGAGGCAATGGATATTTGGAACGCAGCATCAGAAATGCAGAGAGTATCCGGATCTGCAAGGGATGGGAGCGCTAGCCTAGACGAGCTTACTGGTTCTACTTTCACGATTACAAGCCTGGGGAGGGAGGGCGGTTTGGGGGCGACCCCCATCATCAACCACCCAGAAGTTGCCATCCTTGGCATTCACAAAGCCAGAGAGATGCCGGTAGTCAGAGAAGGTCAGATAGTCGTTAGGAGAATAATGAACCTTTCAAGCGCCTTTGATCACAGAGTAGTTGACGGGGCAGATGGGGCCTCCCTGATTCAGCACCTCAGGAGAATGCTGGAAAATCCGGCACTCATTTTCATGTGAGGTACTCAAATGTCAGAATCACGAAAGTGCCAGGTCTTGGTAATTGGTGCCGGGCCAGGCGGTTATGTTGCAGGAATTCGAGCAGCACAGCTAGGACTTGATACAATAGTCGTCGAGGGAGACAAAGCCGGAGGGACGTGCCTAATCAGGGGATGCATTCCCAGCAAGGCAATAATTCACGCCGCGGAGAGGTTTGAGTCCCTTCGGCAGCACTCTTCTGATGGAGGTCACATGGGCCTATCAGTCAAAGGCCAAGCTGAAGTTGACATGGGAGAGCTAGTGTCTTGGAAGGATTCAATTGTTGATAGGTTGAACAAGGGCGTCGAGGGCCTGCTGAAAGCAGCTGGCGCTGACTTGATCAAGGGATGGGCAAGTTTCGATGGCCCCAAGAGTTGCACTGTAGAAACTGACGGGGGCAGCTTGAAGATAGAGGCGGAGAACGTCATCATCGCTACTGGCTCTAGTCCCATAGATTTGCCATTCATGCCATGTGACGAGGAGTTTGTGCTCTCCTCAACTGGGGCATTGGACATGGAATCATTGCCGAAGAGTGTTGCAATTGTCGGAGGGGGATATATTGGTCTAGAATTGGGGTGCGCGCTAGCAAAGCTGGGTTCAGAAATTACTGTCGTTGAAGGGATGAGTAGCATCTTAGCAATAATGGACAAAGAAATTAGAAGGCCGCTGGAGATATGGTTGAAGAAACACAAAGTTGTAGTCCATACTGATTCCCTGGCAAGGGGTGTCAAAATCAAAGGTAGCGGAGCATCTAGGAAGGCAGAGTTGACATTCGAGAAAGATGGAGTCGAACATAAGGCGAAGGTGGACAAGGTCCTAGTAACGGTCGGAAGGAAACCAAATACGAAAGGCTGGGGCCTGGAAAACACTGGCGTAAGGACGGATGGCTCTGGGCGATTCATCAGAACCGATAGGCAATGCAGAACATCTGTCCCCGGAGTATTTGCAATTGGTGATGTCGCGGGCGAGCCGATGCTTGCCCACAAGGCTAGTGCAGAGGGGGAGATGGTCGCAGAAATCATTGCGGGCCACAAAAGAGAATTCGACAAAGTGGCCATCCCTGCCATTGTATTTACGGAGCCGGAGATTGTTTCTGTCGGACTAACCCCCGATGAAGCAAAAGAAAGGGGCGAGGAAATCATAGTTGGAAAGTTCCCACTAGCTGCAAATGGCAGGGCCTTGAGTCTAGAAGCCGAGAAAACTGGAGGTTTCATCCGAGTGACTGCCAGGGAGTCAGATCACGTAATCTTGGGAGTCCAGGCAGTGGGCAGCCACGTAGCAGAGTTGCACTCTGAATTCGTTTTGGCTCTTGAGATGGGAGCCCTACTCGAGGACGTTGCCGGGACCGTGCATGCCCATCCAACGATGTCCGAAGCATTCCACGAGAGCGTACTCAAGACCCTAGGACATGCCATCCACATCAGTTGAGGGTTCGAATGGGTGAAATCGACGTACTAAGGTGTGGAATAGTAGACTATCGAGTAATGTATGATTTGATGAAAGATCTGCAAAAAAAGAGGATTTCTGGCGAGATTGGGGACACCTTGATCTTCGTTCAGCACCCAGAAGTAGTGACAATTGGACCTAAAGCAGTCCGTGACAAAGTCGTCGTTGATGGATACCCAACGTTCCTAACAGACAGGGGCGGAGGCATTACTTGGCATGGCCCGGGACAGCTTGTCGTATACCCGATTGTGAAATGGGAGGTCGAGGACCAGAGCGTGAGGGGGATTATTGGTAAGCTTGAGGAATGGGCGATTGCGGCTCTTGCCAAATGTGGCATTTCTGCTTATAGGGACGAGAAGATGCAGGGTGCATGGGTGGATGGGCACAAGGTTTGCTCGATCGGACTGTCGTTCCTCCACTGGGTTAGTCGCCATGGAATGTCAATCAACATAGACACGCCGGGGACTAGAGTTCAAGGATTGGAATGCTGCGGCATTCCCGCAGGCACGCACACCAGCCTTTCCCACTTGGGCTACAAGAAAGATGAACAGGGGCGCCCAATAGACTACGAGAGAATTGAGGAGAGCCTAGTCCTGACTTGTGAGAGCGAGCTTGGCAGGACCCCCAACAACCCCGTGGATTGGAGCCCGGAGATGTTGGCATGAAAAGGCCGCCAAGGAGCAAACTTGCTGAGAACTGGATTCTCTCAAAGGATACTTGCTTCCTGAATCATGGCTCCTTCGGAGCAACCCCAGTTGCAGTTCTTGAAGAGCAAACTAGACTTAGAGAAAAAATCGAGAATGACCCAGTCAGATTTTTTGAAAGAGACTACATCCCACTGATGAGTTCCTCGATAAAGAAACTTGCAGAATTCATGAATGCTGATCCCAAGGGAATGGCATTAGTAAAGAACACCACGGAAGGGGTAAACACGGTACTAAGGAGTCTTGTCCTTAATCCGGGCGATGAAATTCTAGTCACAAACCACAGCTATCAGGCATGTTGGAATGCGGTCGACTTCGTTACGGAGAGAGCGGGTGCGAAGACGGTGGTTGTAGAAATCCCATTCAGAGTCGAGAACGAGGATGAAATCGTAGACTTGGTGATGGGTTCTGTTTCAGAACGAACGGTTCTGGCAATGGTGGATACCGTAACTAGCGCCACGGGACTTAGGATGCCCTTCGAAAGACTCGTCAAAGATTTGCAGTCAGCTGGAGTTGATGTCCTACTTGATGCCGCGCATGGCCCGGGCATTGTACCTCTAGACCTCATTGCCCTAGATGCTGCATACTGTACTGGAAATTGCCACAAATGGCTCTGCACCCCGAAGGGTTCTGCATTTCTCCACATCAGGCCAGATCGCAAGAAGTTCATGAAACCGCTAAGTATCAGTCACGGTGCAAGCTTCGAAGGCACGGATCAAGAAAAGTTCGAGTTTGAATTTGGATGGCCGGGGACTCAAGATCCAACCCCCTGGCTATGCATCCCACTGGCGATAGATTTCCTAGACAGTCTCGTCGAGGGCGGGTGGCCAGAAATTATGGAAAGAAACAGGAAATTGGCACTGGAGGGGAGGAGGATTCTCTGCAATGCCCTTGGAACCACAGAGCCGGTCCCTGATTCATTGGTTTCATCGATTGCGTCAGTGGAGATGCCCGGCGAGGGAGAAGTTGGTCCGATGAGCATGGAAGGTGACCCATACCACAACTACCTCCTAGACGAGTTTGGAATCCAAGTCCCTGTTTTCCCATGGAGGCACCATGGAAGGAGGTACATCAGAATATCAGCACAACTTTACAACAGCGTAGAGGAGTATGAATTCCTTGCAGCGTGCCTCGAAAAGTCGATGTAAAATTGGGAAACCATTGAATGGAGTGGGGTGTGCCGAGTTGCATGCCTGAGGCAGTTGTTGCACTCACTGGAGCCTCGGGGGCGCAGTACTGCGTCAGACTAATTGAAGCTCTGGTGGATTACGGTTGGACTGTTAATCTGATTGTAACAAGCACTGGGGCGATTAATCTTGATCTTGAATGTGGGATAACCCCTAGCGAATTGGCCGCTAGAGACGGGGTGAACCTCGAAGATAATCAGAACCTTGCCGCTAAGTCGGCATCGGGATCTGCTAGATTCGATGCGTACGTCATATGCCCGGCAAGTGGCACAACGATTGGTAAAATAGCCGCAGGAATTAGTGACAATCTTGCAACAAGGAGTGCCTTGGTGGCGATGAAAGAAAGGAGGAAGCTGATCATAGTTCCAAGGGAGGCACCTTACTCGACGCCCCATCTAAAGGCGATGTTCAACCTCTCCGAGTGGGGAGCAGTTATCCTTCCCGCGAGTCCGGGATTCTACCACTCTCCCAGAGATATTGGAGACCTAGTGGACTTTGTTGTGGCAAGGATTCTGGACCAGTTAGACATTGATCACAACTTAGGAAAAAGATGGACCGGCGAAGAAGTCAATCATGAAGAGTGATGCCAATCATGACCGGAACTGGAATGGGTTCAATAGTGGTGGAAAGAGTTCAATTGCCATAACATGACTGAATGGTCGCCTAGTTTTGGGAAGCCGACTTCCACAATTATCGTTGCAGTCATGATTGTCCTGGGGGCGGCCGGGGGCGGTGTTTTGTTCGGAGACGATCTAGCAAAATGGATCAAGGGAGAGCAAGAATACGAGTTGATTGACTTCGACGCCAACCAAACTAGGGCATTCGCTCAGGGACTTGTCGAACTGGGGGATCCTGACTGGGGCGGGAGACTCTCTGGGACAGTAGAAGAGGAGAACGCGGCACAATCAATCAAGACCAATTTCTCGAATAGCGGATTGCCTTCCACTCTTGAGGAGTTTGAGGTTCCACTATACTACATGGGCAACACATTCGAAATGATGATCTGCCT
>MPLU02230121.1_pt1 | contig 10313 bp, 8 predicted proteins | sample 1617381 | NCBI WGS metagenome assembly MPLU02 (sample SAMN05944801, study PRJNA350692) | marine metagenome | biome: marine; feature: ODZ; material: water; isolation source: 90 m water sample filtered on 0.2 um supor filter | place: Pacific Ocean | collected 2012-04-08 | depth 90m m | reverse complement strand
GCTAGGTAGCCCCGTTGAAGTCTCTGCTGGCCAGGGAGCTCCCAGGACAACCCATTGGACGAGCGTGGCAATCTGTGATTTGCTTAATTTGCCATCCGGTGGCATCTCTGTGTCACGGTACTGGATGGCAGCAATCAGTAAGCTTTTCTCCGGCTGGCCTGGTATTACAACGGGACCGGAATCGCCTCCCTTGGCAAGTCCTGCCTGGCTATCCAGGAGGAGCCCACCCTTCACGGCCTTTGCCTTTTGGCTGTGGCAGCTGTAGCACTTGGATGCCAGTAACGGCCGTACCCGGCTTTCAAAGAAGTCCCGTTGCTGGGGGGTGATTTCTGCAGCACCAAGGGGCGTTGCACCAGCCGCAAGCAGCAGCAAGCAAAATGTTCGGGTCAAGACAGCTCTCATGTTGCCTGGCATCCTCAATCTCTAGAAACACTGGGACTTGGTTTTATTCAGGCGAGGAGTTCTTGCGAGCTACCGTGGCATCCTGGGAACCAAAGGTGCCAGCTTCTGCCTTAAGTAATTGTTGGTAACGTTGTTGGATCTCTTCCGAGGCCACCTGGGGCAGGTTAGCCGCCAGGGCAACCGTTTCCAGTGCCTGCAGTAGCCGTTTCGCCTTGGCCCAGCGTCGATCAAGATCCAGTACCTGCGACTGCAGCTGTTCAACCTCTTTTTCCAGTTGTTCGAGACGGCCGTGCCGCGGGTGCTTGCGGATCGTGGCGAAAATCTGGTCGCCCTGCTTCTCGAGCAACTGCGGTAAGGCAGGATGAAAAGGCTCAGTCAGTTCGGGCCAGGCCTGGGTCAATTGGTTGCGGATTTCTCGTCGCAGGGTCGTCAGCTCCTTGGACTTCGAGTTCAGTTGGCCAGTCGGTTTTTGTTTCTGGCTCGAGATCGCCCTGGCAAGATTCCAGGCTTCCTGCCCTCGGTTTCGTGCCGATAGTTTTAGCTGCTGAGAGAGCCCCGTGAGGATTGCCTGCTGGCTCGGTGTCGCAGTCTTGAATAACTGGTCAAACGGCGAATCAGCAGTCAGCAAGGCATTCGTGGTTGGGGTGCTGCCCCTGGCCGGTTTCCCATAGGCGCGGAGAAATGAGTCGCTGGTGGACACCGAGATGTCAATCGTCGAGGAGGTGATCACGGCGTAGGCGTGGGCCTCGCTGAACGAGACGCTTCCATTGTTGTCGTAATCACAATTGCCGACCGGCTTTCCGGTGCGTGTGACTCCGCGAATCGCCTCCCAGAAATACGTGCTGTATTCATGGTAGTTTTCTTCGTCGATATCCGGGGTGCAGCCAGCTGCAGGGCGATCATAGACAGTGGCAAAAAAACCGCAGCGGTTTGCCTTGGAAGCTCCCTTCGTCGGATCTGCCTGGTTGAAAATGAGGTCGGCAAAGCCACCGCAGTGACATTGGACCATGACCGTCATGACGGCAACTTCATTTGGCACTTTATCGAGCAGCCCGGAAAACTCGGTAACGCTGATTTTCTCGCTGTTCCACAGGTACAGCGTGGTGTTGTAGGGTTGGCGGCGGCTCTCTGACTTGCCACCGTGGGCCGTGACATAAATGAAAAGTCGGTCATCGGACTTCAGCCGGGCACCCGTCTTCTCAAACCACTGTTGGATATTCTTGCGACTGGATCCACCCTGGATGGATTGCACCTCGTGGGTTCGGTACTGGTAGGCCAAGTTGTCCCCCTTGCCGAAAATCTGGGCCAGGGCCAGGTTGATTGGGGGGATGACAAGTTTCGGGTCGCGGTACTGTAGATCTCTTCCGGGATTGCTTCCATCACTGAAGAAAATCGCATGGGGTTGATCGGCGGGGTACTGTTCCTTGACTAGTTGCTGGAAGAGTTGAACGTTCTTTTCCAGGGAAGCCTGGTTGCCAGTTGGCGCATAGCCTCCGCCGATGGTCAGGAAGTAGTCGGCGGCCTGTAAGTTCAGTTGCCATCCGGCCAGGAGTAAGGCAAGGCAAGTGACCGGTAGTAAGCGACGCTGCATGGGAAAACTCCACGAACTCAGGGGAAAAGTGCGGGGGTGAATACTCTCAGCTTAACTCTCGTACCGAGGTGGTCAAGGTGAATCGCTTGTTTTGACGGGGAGCGAGCAGGCAAACCGACTTTCCCTGCCAGAAACGGGTTCCAGGCAAAAAATCCAGCCCCTTAAACTGGTCGAAACAACGGGCCTTCGCTGGATTAATTTGTCCGTTGTGAGATAATGCGATCCCACTCATGGAAACCTTCTGTGCAACGGAGAAGATGCGATGAGCTACCTGCGGAATCTTGCTGGAATGAACAGGTTGATCTGCCTGCTGATGCTTTGCCTGGTGGCAGTGGTTTGCCTGCCTTGTGAAACACGAGCTGCCGAGGCGAATCGCGTGCAGGCTCGTGGAGCGAAGCGGTTCGAGTGTCGTTGGGCAGATGGCGTGATTCAGCTGGATGGCCAGGCGACGGAATCGGCATGGAGTAAGGCCCAGGTGATCGAGGGGTTCTACCTGCCTTGGTTAGGCGACAAGCAACCGTTGGCGCAGGCACAGACACGGGCGCGACTGCTGTGGGATCGGGATTACCTCTACTTTTATGCGGACCTGGAAGACCGAGACCTGTTTGCCGATGTCAAGGAGCATGATGGAAAGACATGGAACAACGATGTGTTTGAGTTGTTCCTGAAACCTTCCAGGGAGAAATCGGGTTACTACGAGTTCCATGTTAATGCAGCCGGTACCACGATGGATATGTTCGTGGCGCGCCGGGAACCGGGGCTCTTTGAAAAATATGCCAGGCAACTGGTGTTTCAAATGGAATCCAAGGTGCGACTGAAAGGCTCCCTGAATCAACGCGAGGACCAGGACCAGGGGTGGTCCGTGGAAGGGAAGATCCCGTGGACAGATATGTTGAGTACCGGGGGGCGTCCAGCCGTGGGAGAGCAATGGCTGCTTGCACTCTGTCGCTATGACTACAGCAAGACCAGCAAGGATCCCGAGTTGTCGACGACTGCGCCCCTGCAGGAGCGAGACTTTCATCGGCACGAGGATTACCTGCCGTTGCAGTTCGTGGGATTGGAAAATCAAAACGCAGTGCGTCCTTATGGAGTGAAGGAATTCGTGCCGGCAACAACGTCGCGGGTCGTCGGGTCGCCCGATCCTCCCCTTCCCTACCAGGTGGTACCCACGTATCCAGCCCTGAAACTGCGAGCTCCCATGTTTGCCATGGTGCAACCAGGTACGCGGCAGCTTGTTTTCCTGGACCAGGATCCCAAGAGCGGCAAGGCACGCATGATGCGTACCGGGGAAACTCCCCGTAACGAGGACGTGGAAGTTCTGATGGAACTCGAGTCGGTGGCCTACAATTTCACGTTTCATCCTCGCTTTGCTAGTAACGGTTACCTGTACGTGGGCGATAATGCTGCGGTCAACGGTGGCCCCAAGAAGTCACGGGTCGTTCGTTACACGATGAACCGGCAGCCGCCCCACCAGCTATTAAAGGGTTCCGAGAAAGTCATCATTCAATGGGACTCAAATGGTCATAACGGAGCGGCCGTGGTCTTCGGTCTCGATGGCATGATGTACATTACTTCCGGGGATGGAACCTCCGATTCCGACGATAATGTCACGGGCCAGGGATTGGATCACCTGTTGGCCAAGGTGCTTCGTATTGACGTGGATCGACCTGATCCGGGACGAGAATACAGCATCCCGGCGGATAACCCGCTGGTGGGTAAGCCAGGCCTGCGAGCTGAGACCTGGTGTGTTGGTATGCGTAATCCCTGGCGGATGACCGTCGATCCCAAGACGGGACATATCTGGGTTGGGAATAATGGACAGGACCTGTGGGAGCAGGCCTACCTGATCAAGCGTGGAGCGAATTACGGCTGGAGTGTCTACGAGGGCAGCCATCCGTTCTACCTGCAAAGGAAACTGGCTCCCTGGCCTCATACCCTCCCCACCGTTGAGCATCACCATCGGGAAGCACGTTCCCTGACGGGAGGCGTGGTTTACCATGGCAAGAAATATCCGCGTCTGCAGGGGGCGTATATTTATGGTGACTATTCCACCGGTAAGATCTGGGCGGTGCGGCATGATGGCAAGAAGATCCAGTACCACCAGGAGATCGCGGACTCGAGCCTTGCCATTTCCGGGTTTGCGATCGATCCGGATGGAGAATTACTGGTGCTCGACTACCAGGGAGGAGAAGGTGGCGGGATCTATCGATTGCAGCCCAAGCCCAGGCAAGCGGCCACCTCGGAGTTTCCACGTCGCCTCAGTGAAACCGGACTGTTTAAATCCGTTGCTGGCCATGTGGTGCAACCCTCGCTGATCCCCTACTCGGTAAATGCTCCCCTGTGGTCGGACGGTGCCATCAAGTCTCGTTTCCTGGCGTTGCCCAGGGCTGATTCCCGGATCGATTTCACCGGATCGAAGGCCTGGGGGTTGCCGGAGCAGACGGTGCTGGTTAAATCCTTTGCCCTGGAAATGGAAACGGGAAAGGCCGCATCACGCAGGTGGATCGAGACCCGGTTGATGACACGGCAGGAGGGTGAATGGGTTGGGTATTCCTATGCCTGGAATGATGAACAGACAGAAGCCCACCTGGTCGAGACAGCTGGTCGTGACCAGGCATTTGAGTTGAAAGAGGCAGCTGGTGTCCGTAAACAGATCTGGCACTATCCGAGTCGCAGTGAATGTATGGTGTGTCATAGTCGAGCATCGAATTACGTGCTCGGTGTATCTACCCTGCAAATGAACAAGGTGCACGATTACAACGGAATCAAGGATCACCAGTTTCGCACGCTGGAGCACCTGGGCCTGTTTCAGACCAGTTGGCAGAAAGATGCTGTCTCCAGACGCCGCCAGCAACTGGCGGCCTCCGGACTTAAGCCTGCAGAGGTGAACACGCAGATGACTCGTGCTACCAACGTTGCGGGACAGCGCAGGGCACCTGGAAAGACAACGCTACTGTTTCATGGTCCCGCAGGTTACGGAAAGTTGGTAAATCCGTATGATGCGACGGCTTCCCTCGATGAACGTGCTCGCTCCTACCTGCATTCCAACTGTGCCCAGTGCCATGTGAATGCGGGGGGAGGGAATTCACAGATTAACCTGGAATATCACCAGGATCTCAAGCGTTTAAAGGCCATTGGTGTGGCCCCGGTGCATGACCGGTTTGGCCTGGAAGATGCACGTATCATTGCACCAGGGAATCCGGATGGGTCCACGCTGTTTCTGCGCGTGGCCCGGCGAGGTCGTGGGCAGATGCCGCAGTTAAGTACCAACCAGGTCGATCAAGGGGCCGTCGATATGTTGCGAGCATGGATCAAGCAACTGCCAGAACCAGTCAAGCCGCCAGCGGACGCTGGGAAATCAGACTAGCGAGTTGAAAGTTTAGACCTTAATTTTTTAACGTGAGATTTTAACCAAGGAGAAGTAATGCAGGTGAATACTCCCAGGATGACCATGTGGCTAGTTGTAACCACGGTACTGATCGCTATCAGTACCCCACTCATGGCCAATGAAAAAGCCGACCATGATGCGGTGCGCCCCGTACCACGTTCTGGTGGCTGGATGAAACGCCACGAGAGTTTTAATAAGCGTGTCCAGGCTGGTAACGTCGACCTGGTCTTCATCGGAGATTCCATTACCCAGGGCTGGGAAGGCAACGGAAAAAAAGTCTGGCAGAAGTACTATGGAAAACGGAATACGGTCAATCTTGGTATCGGTGGAGACCGAACTCAGCACGTGATCTGGCGACTGGATAACGGGAACCTGAAGGGAATTAGTCCAAAGCTGGCAGTGATCATGATTGGAACTAATAATTCCGGCAACAATACCTCGGCCCAGATTGCCGAGGGTGTCGAGGTGATTGTTGGTCAGTTAAAGAAAAAGACTCCCCAGACGAAGGTCTTGATCCTGGCCGTGTTTCCGCGTGGAAAGGACGCCAATGATAAACGCCGCAAGGTGAATGAGGGTGCCAACCAGGGGATGGCCAAGTTGGCAGATGGCAAGCAGGTTCATTACCTGGACATTGGAGACAAGTTCCTTGCCAAGGATAAAACGCTCTCGCGGGAAATCATGCCGGATCTGCTGCACTTGAGCCCGCAGGGTTACGAGATCTGGGCATCATCCATCGAGAGTATGGTGGCGAAGTTGCTCGGAGAGTAACGCTGGAAACGTCCTGTAGAAAGATTGTGACATCATGTATGCACGCTTAGACGGTGCCGATATCTACTTTGACGTGGATGGGATGGGCCTGGTCGCTGAACCCGATCGTATGGTTCAGCGACCGGTCGTTTTCCTGTTGCACGGTGGCCCCGGTGGAGATCACTCCAGTTTTAAGACCAGGGTAGCCGAATTGCGTGACGTGGCGCAGTTGGTCTACGTGGACCACCGTGGTTCCGGGCGCAGTCGCGTGGATGATCCCGCCACCTGCACACTAGAGCAAAATGTGCGTGATGTGGATGCGTTGCGGGATTACCTGGGACTGGAAAAAATATGCGTACTTGGTTCATCCTATGGAGGCATGGTTGCGCAAGGATATGCGATCGAATTTCCAGGCCGTCTGGAGAGACTGATTCTCTCGGTTACGGCACCGAGTTACCGGTTCATGGAGGAATCCCAGGCGATCCTGGAAGAACGCGGAACGGCAGAACAGAAACGTGTTTGCCAGTGGCTGTGGAATGCCAGCTTTGAAAACGAAGAACAGTTGCGGGAGTATTACCGCGTCATGGGGCCCATGTACGCCGTTAAGTTTGACGCGGAAAAGCATGCGCAGGGATGGCATCGTGGGATCCGTAACTACAAGCAGTTGAACCAGGGATTTGGCGACTTCCTGAAAACCTTTGATTTCACGGAACAACTGTCTTCCATTACCTGCCCGACGTTGGTCCTGGCCGGGGCCCATGACTGGATCTGCCCGCCATCCCAGTCGCAACTCATTGCCGAGAAAATTCCCCACGCGCAGTTGGAGTTGTTTGCGAACAGTAGCCACATGGTTTCCCAGGATGAACCGGAACGGTTCTTACAGGTTGTGCGGCAATTCCTGCAGCAAGAGGCCTAGCGACCGACTGCGACAATACGCACCCGTGCCGGTTCCGCGTAATCTTTCCAGAGTCGTTCGGAGGTTGTGGCATTGACCGGTCCGTTATGGGCATAGAATCGATAACGGGAAGCAAAGGTACGCCCCGGAGTGATTTCAAAATCACCCAGTTGCATCGGTGCAAAGCAAAAGTAAGGCTTGTGTGGATGCAGGCGAACCGGTTGAGGGGCACGGAAATTATTGGGATGACACATCAGCGTGATACCGGCCGGTTCCCCATCAATCTTGCCATGCATTTCCACCCAGCGAGCGCGGGTCTGGTTGCCATTGGCCCAGGTTTTACCTTCGCTGGTTAAATAATCCCGTGGTACGGGAAAGCTGGCGACTTGATCGGCAGCCGGTTTTGTTTTGAGAAACTCGCGAACGCGCGTGGCAGTATCCTCCTTGAACCACTGTCGGTTTCCACGAATCGCCAGGCCGCCGTAATGATATTGCTGGATCAGTAGTGGATTCTCGGAGACACAGTTCTGGTAAGATTCCACGTCAAACAGGAAGTAATCTCGGAGGTTAAAGACCCGGATCACTCGGGTCTCGCGCAGCACGTCGACGGGTTGCTCCTTGCTCGTGATATCACGATGAGTTAACTGGACTGAGAATTGCCCAAACACGTTTCCAGAGATGCCTTTGTTCACGAACTTGGTGTGTTCAATGTGCCCGGTTTCCCCCATTTGGTTCCAGAAATCAACCTCGTGCTCACCATGAGTTGTTCTTACCCAAGGAAAAAAAAGTCCGTGTTGGTGAGCGTGGTCCGGGGGGAAGTCGTCGGTCAGAGATTTTCCAGCGGGGTTATAGATCGGATGAATGTGGCCGCTGCGACGATACTTGGCGTCCAGCGAGGCAGGTGCTTCCAGCGTGGCATGGTTGTACTGCAATACCGGGGACGACCCGACCTTCACCACCAGTTGCTTGTCCTTGAGCTCGCAGGTTACCTGCGGTGCCGGGGTCGGTGCAGTCTGCTTGAGTGGCTGCAAGCGGTAGCGACGAACCTGGCCAGCAGCCAAGGGCTTTTGCAGGATCCAGAAAAGCCGCACGTTCAGTCGATGCGGGGTGCGTTGGACCGGAATCATAACCTTGTCATCAAGCCGAGTGAGTTCGAATCCTGGTGTCTTTTGATACTCAGCCGGTAGCGTGATGTTGACGGGTGAATTGGCTCGGTCGTGGATTCCGGCGTCAACTTCCACGATCAACGGTGGTGCAGCCGCAGTGGCTTGGGTTAGCGAGAGAGCGGTGAGTAAAAAAAAGCTGTATCGAGTAATATTCATGTGCTCATGTCCTGCCAGCTGAGGCGTGGTCGGTAGTCCCTGCGTGGAGCCTGGATTATAAGTTAGTTTTCAAGGGAATGCGATTCGTCGCTCCCCCTTGCTGCCGAGTGCCGCTGGTGGGAAAATGGTGCGGAACAGGAAACTATTGTGATAGGGAACAAACCATGAAAATCGTGCGATTTGAAGATGTGTCAGGAACCGTGTTGCACGGGGTGCAGCAAGCAGATGGATCTGTGACACGGATTAACGGAGGCCTGCTGGGGGGAATCGAGGACAGTGGAGAGGTGGTTGAGGTCAGTAAGCTGCTGGCCCCGGTGACGCCCAAGGATATCCTCTGTATCGGATTGAATTATCGCAAGCATGCTGAAGAGGGTGGACAGGCGATTCCTGAATATCCCGTGCTGTTCATGAAGACCAGTAGTGCAGTACAGAATCCAGGTGATGCGATCGTGTTGCCCCGCAAGTTGCCCAGCGATGCAGTGGATTACGAATGTGAGCTGGCGGTGGTGATTGGACGCGACTGTCATAACGTCAGCAAGGACGAGGCGCTTGATTACGTGCTGGGCTATACCTGTGCCAATGATGTCAGCGCACGCGACTGGCAGATACAAAAAGGGGGCAGCCAGTGGTGTCGCGGAAAGACGTTTGCGACCTTTGCGCCGCTGGGGCCTTGCCTGGTAACCCCTGATGAGATTCCCAATCCAAATAATCTCGGCATCAAGACAATTCTCAACGGCGAGGTGATGCAGGACTGGAATACAGATGACATGATCTTCGATGTTCCTACGTTGATCGAGTTTCTGAGTGGCAGTACCTTGCTGGCCGCAGGCACGGTGATCCTTACAGGAACTCCCCATGGGGTTGGGGCCGCGCGGAAGCCACCCGTGTTCCTGCAGGACGGCGACGAAATCACGATCGAGATCGAGGGAATTGGTGCCCTTACCAATCCCGTGGTTGCTGAAGCTGTCTAGCTGGAAAAGGTTTCCCGTGAGGAGGGTCGAATGCATCGTCGACTGCGAATTTGGTTGCCAGGATTGCTGTTGACCCAGGCCTTCATGAGCCAGGGTTGGACGCAAAGCTCGCAGCCAAACGATGGTAAAAAGGCACGCGATGGTAAACCGTTGCGGTTTTATATCGCAGTCGATTCGGAGGGGCCTACCGGTGTTAACGAATACTGGGCACGCAACCTGAAACGTGATTCACCAGCCCTGACCCGCTATCGTCAACTCGTTACCGATGATGTGAATGCCGCCGTGGCAGGATGTTTTGCCGGTGGGGCAGATGAGGTTTACGTCAAAGACGATGGGTTCCGTGATAAGAACCTGTTCCCGGAGAAGATCGACAAGCGTGCCCGTATCCTGCCGCCAGGTGGCCCCCTGTTGAATGGCCTGGATAGCAGCTTTGCCGGTGTTTTACTGGTTGGGTTTCATGCCATGGAAGGAGCCAGGGATGGGGTGCTGGCACATACCTGGTCCAGCGCCCGTCGTCGACGTTACTGGTTTAACGACCAGGAGGGAGGAGAGGTCGTGGTGTATGCGATCGTGTCCGGCCATGATCATAAGGTTCCCATCGTCATGGCAACTGGATGTGCCGGCCTGTGCCGTGAGGTCCGCCAGCTACTGGGAAACGGTGTTGTAACGGTTGCGGTGAAGTCCGTGAGTCCGGTGACGGGGCAGGTTCAGCTCCTGGCACCCGAGGTTACGTTGCCACGGATTCGTGCTGGGGCGAGACAGGCGGTTCAACAGTCGGGAATGCGGAAACCCTACCAGGCTTCATTCCCGATGAAAGTGCGACTACAACTTTCCGATAAGCCGACCACGGATGGGTACTTAAAGTGGCGGCGCGATAATAAGCCGGATTGGCCTGGTCGGCGCGCAGGGCCACGTACCATCGAGGCGGAATTGACTACCACGAAACACCTGAATCTCTAGGGAGTCGAGCCTGGCAGTCCAGGCAGCGTTACTTCTT
>MPLU02108354.1_pt1 | contig 10347 bp, 12 predicted proteins | sample 1617381 | NCBI WGS metagenome assembly MPLU02 (sample SAMN05944801, study PRJNA350692) | marine metagenome | biome: marine; feature: ODZ; material: water; isolation source: 90 m water sample filtered on 0.2 um supor filter | place: Pacific Ocean | collected 2012-04-08 | depth 90m m | reverse complement strand
TTGCTTGGATTAAAAAAATAATAACGAAGATACGTGTAGAACTAGCATACAGGAAAAAAATTAAAGAGTTAAAAAAGAAAGACCCGTTCATTTATCACTAATATGGTTATTTGGGGAGTATCAGCACTATTTCATGACGCCGGCCTTAGTGTGATCAAAGATGGCAAAATTGTCTTTGGCGCTCATGCTGAAAGATATTCTGGAATCAAACACGACAAGCATTTGAATCAACAAATAATTGACGAAGCTCTCACGTATGGGATGCCAGACAAAATTGCTTGGTATGAAAAACCTTATAAGAAAAATTTAAGAAAAATACAAACAGGTGAATGGTGGTACACAGGATTCAATACATCACCAAAAAAATATTTGAAACAATTTGGAGTGAATGGACCAAAGGTAGTAACCTTTGATCATCACTATTCACATGCGGCCGCAGGTGCTTTTACAAGTCCACTAAGACATGGCACTGTGGTAGTATTAGATGCTATTGGAGAATTTATTACAAGTTCAGTTTGGAAATACACCAACGGATGCAAATTAGAAAAATTATATGATAGCAAGTACCCTAGTTCATTTGGTTTGTTGTATTCAGCATTTACAAAACGTTGTGGATTAAAGCCAATGGATGAAGAATATATTACAATGGGCATGGCGGCATGGGGTAAGCCAATACATGCTAAAAAAATTAAAAAGGATTTTATTAAAAGTTATTATCCATTTGAATTAAAGAAAAATGTACACAAAGGCATAGGTGATTATTTGCCCAAAGCAGATGTGATGGATCTTGCGGCAAGTATTCAACATGTAGCAGAAGAATTTATTTCTCACTACTGTGCAAAAGCAATAGAGCAAGTTGGTATTGATGACTTAATTTACCAAGGAGGAGTTGCATTGAATTGTGTAGCCAACTCTAATTTATACCAAAATGCACACTCAGTATGGATTATGCCCAACCCAGGTGACTGTGGATCTAGCTTAGGATCTGCTCTTGCAATGCATGGAAAACAGGTGGTTTTTTCTGGGGCTTACATTGGAACTAATATCGATCTTCCATACCCTGTAGACGCAATTATAAGCGAATTAGACGCCAAAAAGATAGTAGGTGTAGCGTCTGGACGTGCTGAATTTGGGCCTAGAGCTTTAGGGCATAGATCATTGTTAGCGGACCCACGCGGAATGGAAATTAAGGACAAAGTTAATGAAATAAAGCGTCGACAAAAGTTCCGACCATTTGCTCCTGCAATACTGAAAGAACATGTAAACGAGTATTTTGATATTTGTACTGATGATTCACCGTACATGCAGTTTGTTGGTATTTGTAAAAAGCCAAAAGAATTTCCTGCTATCATTCATGTAGATGGTACGTCAAGAGTACAAACAGTAGGACCAGATGATTCACCTGGTTTTAGAGCCTTATTAGAAAAGTGGTATGCTAAAACAGGTTGTCCTATGCTATTGAATACATCATTGAACATTAGAGGCGAACCAATGGTCAATACTAGAGCAGACGCAGATAGATTTGAGGAGAAGTACGGCATTAAGGTTTGTTCATAATGTACGACCAATTTGAGTACAACGGAACACTTACAGATTACCCTGCTCGTACAGATTGGTTTTGGATTGTAGATTCAAAGCACAATGACTACGCTGATTTTAATTTTGATTACACAGCACCTAGTTGGGAAGGAGATTATATTCATACTTTTGGCGATCAGTATTCTAGAGCATCAAATACATTTTTAGTTAATAGAAGTCATACACAAAATCAAGGCTGGTTGTATCATGAAGAAACAGTAAACAGAGTAACTCATGCACCAATATACAATGCTGTAAATTTATTACCTTATGAACCTGACGGTGTTAGAATGTTTTCTAACATGTTTAATTTTATTAAACGCATGGCAAACAAAACTACAGAGAGATATTTTTGGATCACCGCATCTGTTTGTGAATACAATGCATTTGATTTTTTATGGCACCCAGAGATAGGCGAGGAAAATTTTATCCATGCTTGGCCATCTGAGAATAACAAACATGGATATACATTTTTGGTTCCTACTGAAGCTTTTAAAAAGCAACAAGACTCGTTACAAAAATTAGAATGGTTTGAATATATTAAAATGCACGATCCTTTAGTTCATAAGCCTTTGCCTGTAAACAAGTTTAATTCAAGTAAAGGAGTTGCTGAAGCTATAAAGGAGCATACATTTACACATCATTATGAATGGTTTGTTGAGGACACGTATAATGAAGACGTTCCAAATTATTATCCAGGACGTTGGGACGAAATTAACTTACAAACATTTGGATCATATAAAAATGTTATGTGTGTACCTAGAGAAGCAAAATCATATATTTTAGATCAAGTGTATGACTATCCACATATTAATACAAATATCAATGACACTATTACTGCACCATTACATGATATAATTTTTATTTCATATGATGAACTTGAAGCTGATGCTAATTGGGAAAAAGTAAAAAGTAAATTTCCTAGAGCAAAAAGATTGCATGGCGTAGAAGGTATGATTAATGCATTGAAACAAGCCGCGGAAATGGCAACTACAGGATATTATTATGCCGTATTTGCCAAAACACAAATCGATGATGGTTTTAACTTTGATCATCAACATGATAGATTAAGTGTGCCTAGTCATTATATTTTTGATTGTTATAATCCTATAAATGAATTAGAATATGGGCATATGGGTATTGTACTTTATAATTGTGATATTGTTCTTAATGCAGATGAATACAAATTAGATTATACAACATCTTTTCCAATTAAACATGTTAAACAAAGAAGTTGTGTATCAGCTTATAATTTGTCACCGTATCAAACTTGGAGAACAGCATTTAGAGAATGTGTTAAATTAGCATCTAATTGTATTCCAGGAAGTAACCCCGGAGAAAATGCAATACTTTTAGAGCAATGGTTAACAGTAGCTAATGGCAAATATGCAGAATGGAATATTCAAGGAGCCAAAGATGCTGTGGAGTTTGCAAATGCCGATCAAGATCTTTATCAAATAATGGATTGGAATTGGCTTAAATCTTACTTTGAGTCAAAGCATCATCTAACTGATTAGTCAAAGCTGTAATACGCATTCCGTTGAATTGATCAGACATTGGAATAATTGTGTTTTCTATACAATCAAAGAAATGTTCCATTTCTGCTTCTAACGGACTGTGGTCTGTAAATGTTGACACATGCTTTGTTGGTTCATAATTAAATCTTCCATCTTTCATTGAAGGATACAGTATGGTAACTGAATGATGTGTGTCGTCGTATTCAATTACTCTATTATCTTCATGTATTCTAATCATTCGTACTTTACTAGGGCAAGACCAAGAATATCTCATAGATACATCTATTGGTCCTACAAATAATTTTTGATTATGACATTTGAAATGTGAATCTATATGATCAGGTTGTTCAGTTTGTGTAATATAATGTCCTTTGACATCAATGTTATCAATATCTAATTTGCCTAGCCAATAATCTAGTATGGCAAAATCGTGTGGAGCAAAAGATTGTATTGGTGATATTTTGTGTTGATATCTCCCCCAGTTTTGCCTTTCAATTTCAATGTACATTATTCTTTCTGGACGTATTTCTTTTTTAAGTTCTTGTACACATTTATTATACAAAAATATGTGTCCAACCATAAATGTTTTGCCATTGTAATTTTTAACAATTTCACTTGCTTCTTGATTAGAAATGCACATTGGTTTTTCAACGTAAACATGTAAATTTTTTTTCATTGCTTTTAAAACATCTTTGTGATGTTCCCAAGCCGGAGTTGCGATTACAACTGCTTCAACATTGTCTTGTAAATCATCTAGTGTTTGATTTTGTTTGATATCTATCACTTGTACCACTTTACAAGTTTTTATTTTTTCAAGGGTGCTTTGTAATTTACTCCCCCAATATCCTGCTCCTACGAGTGCTGTATTGACCATTTTTGTGTTTCCTCTATTATCAAATCTTGTTCTTGTCTTTTTAATGTGTGGTAGCATGGTAAACTTATTATGCTGTCGCAAACCTTTTCAGCTTGAACACATTGTTGATATGGGAAATAAGATTCATACACATTGATTGGTTTTTTATAGTGTATTTTTGTTTCTATTCCTTTGTTTGCCATGTGTTTGATATATTGATTTCTGTTAGGTACTTGTATCACATATACATAATAGCTGTGAGTATTCTCTGGTCTAGTACTAGGTGTAACCACATAGTCACTCAAAAAACCTCTGTATTGATTGGCTATGAATAATTTTTGTTTTTGCCATTCTTGGTAGTATTTGATTTTTTCTAATAATACAGCGGCTTGTAAACAATCCATTCTTGCATTGTATCCAATAGTGTCGTATTCAAATCTTGAACTCCTGCCATGATCTCTATACATCTTAACTTTGTCTATCAAATCTTTTCTTCCTGTCACTGCTCCTGCATCTCCTATAGCACCTAAATTTTTCACTGGATTAAAACTAAAGCAAGTCAAGTCAACCAGATTTCCTACTGGTTGTTTATTGTATGTTGCTCCTGCAGATTGTGCCGCATCTTCAATCACATAAAGGTTGTGTTTTTTAGCAATACGATTAATACTTGTAATGTCAGCACATTGGCCATACAAATCTACAAATAATATTGCTTTAGTTTTGTCTGTGATATGAGATTCAATCTGTGTTGCATCAATATGATAGTATTCATCTATGTCTACAAAAATTGGTGTTGCCCCAACTAATTTTATAGCTTCGGCAGTAGCAATAAATGTGTGTGGTGTTGTAATAACTTCATGTCCGGTTGTTACACCACATGCCATTAACGATAGCACTAAAGCAAAAGTACCAGAACCTACTGCCGCACAGCTTGGCGATGCAGTTGCATTGGTCCATTCTTGTTCAAACTTTGCCACAGTAGGTCCAGCTATAAATTCTGTTGTGTCTAGTATTTTTTGAATAGCTGAATCAACATCTGCTTTAGACTCAATATACTGATCGTGTAATTTAGTGAATGGTATTTGGGTCAATATCTTTCAATGCTCCTTCTAAATCAAATTTGCTTTTGTATTTTAGTGTGTCTGTTATTTTGTTTATTTTTAATGACCCTCTGTTTGGAAAATATTTTTCTCGGCTAACTGGAATCATTTTGCTTGTACTATTATAGTGTTGAGTGATTTGTTCTGCAAGTTTTTTCAAAGTAAGTGTTTGTTCACTGCTTATGTTAAATGTTTCGTTGTCTGCACTGCCTTCTATTACAAGTTGTAATGCATTAACCATATCTGCCACATACGTTATATCTGTGGTTGTGTCTTGTGCGTAAAAAATTTCTTCGTTGTTAATTGCTTGTTTAATAAATTTAGGAACTAATCTATCACCAATATCGTAATTGCCAAACACACAGATTGGTCGCAAAATATTGTATGCAAATCCTTTTAATTGTGCATTTGACTTTATAAGATATTCTTGTGTTAGTTTTAGTGATCCATATAAATTAATTGGAGCACACAATGTAGTTTCGTCAGCATCATTTTGATAGTTGCCATATACATTTGAACTGCTAACATGCACATATTTTTTTACATCATAACCCATAGTGTTTATAAGTCCTTGCACCATACCTTCAGCACTTAGAACTGGATATTTTTCTGATAAACTTACTCTTGGATAGGCCGCTAAATTTACAACGACATCAGGTTTGAATGTGTTAAATGTATGTTGGATTAATGAATTTTCAATTACAGAACCATTTACTGTTTTTACATTGTACCAGTTTTTGGTTCTGCCTTGAATAATCCTGTGTTTTTGTACTTCGTGTCGCACACCAAATATACTGAAGTTGTCATACACTAGTATATCGTGTTTGTGCTGTAATTGGTTTGTTAAATGATGACCAATAAAACCAGCACCGCCAAAAATTAAAATTTTCATTTTTCTTCTTCGTTGGTGCTAGGTGTTGGCTTTTTCTCTTTCTGTTTAGACTCTACGTATTCGTCCTGTAGTGCTTTTAAATCTACTTCTCCACTTTCAAAATCACGTAATGCATTTACTACATGAGATTGTCCTGGGTCAGCAGGTACTATCGTTGGCTTACCTTTTTTTAACTGTCTAGCATAATACGATCCAAGAACAATCATATCAAATTTATTTGTTACGTCTTGTTCTGCACATTTAACCAAGGCATCCATGGTAAAAACCCTAGCCACAATCTACGCCTCTTCAGTTACTTTTTTAGGTCTTCCTTTTCTTGGTCTAAGCTCTGGATCAAGTTCGTATGCTCTTTCTTTATAAGCATCAACTTGTTTTTGCAATCTATCTGCTCTGCTGATATACAACCTAGCTTCTGTTCTAGCACTAGTGCCTTCAGCAGTAGTGTCAGCCTGTATTGCAAGTCCTTCTACTTTTACACCTTTTTGTTCAGCAATCATTTCATTTAGTTTATCAAGCTGTACAGCATCAGCACCTTCTTCAGTAACTAATACATTTTCAGTTGGTTGTTTGAGAAGTCTGCCTGCTGTGTGTAAGTGTTCAAGTACAGATATGCCTTGCACTGAAGTTGCTATATCCTGAACTACAGGATTGTTTGCATCTTCCAATGGCATTTTTTGTCTGCCTAGTATGTGACCAAATTCAAACGAATCTTGCCCGTCACCTGATTCTAATATGTCTTCAACTATATCTGATTCAAATGGTGGCAGTGATTGTCTATCAATCACAAGTGATGACAAAGGATCGCCTGGTAGTGTTCTATTAACAATTACTACTTTGGCTCCTGTTGTCTTTAATGTTCCTACGTGTTTCATTTATTTTGCCTCCGTATCACTCGGTGCTTCTGTTGGAGCAGGAGTTGTTGGTGCTGGTGCTGGTGCTTCTGCTTTAGCCTGTTCGGCTGCCGCGGCATCAACTGATTTTAGGAATGTGTCTAATTTGTCATACACATCTCCTACTAGTTTTAATTCACCGCCTCTAAATGCTCCTCTTCCTGATGAAAGATCTATAATAGCTCTTATATTTCTAAGATCAGCAACAGTTAGATTAGGCGCCGGTGCTTGTGGTGTGGTTATAGTACCATCAACCATATTGTTATCGTCTGACATGTCGTCTCCTTTTTATATTATAATATACGTATATTATAATTTATCTTTCAACCAAATGTCAAGAATAATAAACGGTTTGTCCAAAGGGTGGTTTTACGTAATCGCTACCATGTATGACCCAAAGTGTATCACAGTAATCTGGATCACCCCATCTATCCCAAGTCATACCATCTGTGAATACAATTAATGATTTTGGACGAATATCGTTTTCATACATATATTTCCAGTTTACGGCAATGTCTGTTCCACCATAACCACCTGGATTGTAATCTTCTATTTCTTTTCCGTCCCATGTTTCAAACGATTCATCTGCACATACCTCAGTATCAAAACACCATACACGGATTTTATATGCATCAAATTCATCTTTAATACCATTTATTTCAGATAGAAAATCTTTTAATTGTCCTTCATCGATTGAACCAGATGTATCAATTGCTACACAAACATCTAATTCATTTTCTGCATCTAATCCTGGTAATACAGCATTAGTAGAATACATTTTGCGTGAAGGTCTAGTCCATGTGTAGTTGTTTTTTATTTGACTTTTTATTGTTTGTCTTAACAACTGTCTCCAATCAAGTTTAGGAGCAGTAATATCATTTAATAATCTTTTAAGTCCAGCTGGTATACTACCTGCTTTATCACCTGATGAAGCAGATGCTTTAGCTGATTGTAATAGTGAATTTTTAATTTCATCACGTAATGCATCTTGATCTGCTTTTGACATACCATCGCCAATTTTAACTGTTTGTTCTTTACCATCTTTGTCTTTGATAGTTGCTTCACCATTTTCAAGATCAATGTGTACATCTAAAGTTTTTTGTTGTTTCTGCATATCGCTTAACTTTTCATAAATTTGTTCTGCAGATAAGTTAGAATATTGTACGTTTAACAATGGAGCATTACCTCCTTTAGGTGCTTCGCCAATGTTTTCATCTACAAGTATTTGATTCACAGCATAATCACATGCAACATTCCAGCCTTGTGGGTCTCTATCGCCACGTCTTAGCATATGTTCAAATGCAACATGCAACACTTCATGTCCTAACAAAAATTCAGTTTGCTTAATGTTAAGTTCATCTATAAATTTTTTATTGTACCATAAGTGTTTGCCATCAACTGCCGCAGTTGGTATATCAGTTGATTCTTTTAGTATTAATCTAGTAGCCATGTTGCCAAAGAATGGTTTCTTCAGCAACAATGAAATTCTAGCAGTAATGATTTTTTCTTCTGTGCTTGAGTATGTCATATTAGGCATTGTCCATACTAGCGATTACATACTTGCCAAATTTTTCGTGGAACTTATTAAACGATTTAAGTTTGGTAGGCTTCATAGGAAGTTTATAAGTTGCTAATGCAATCTTGGCTCCCATAACAGTAAGTTCTGTATCAAAGTTTTCCATCATAAAGTTTAAAAAGCAGTCTGCTTTAGAATCAAAGTTCTTATCTTTTTTATCTGCAAACTCTTTCAATTCATAACACATACTTACAGCCAACGAATATTGTCCACTTACTTCTGTTTTCTTAGGCATAGTTTTAACCTTGCCTGTTAAGATGTCTGTTGGGTTTGGAAGGTCAGCGGCAATTTTACGATGAGCCATAAACTTGATCGCTAAACCTTCCCCCACAGCACCTGCGATTAGATCAGTAAGCACACTTTCTGGCAGGTGTTCGGTTAATAATTGACTTACAAATGACCAGCTTCTTGGAGTGGCAAATGCCTTCGAAGAACCTCTTGGGTCAAAGTCATATAAATCTTGTTTTGCAAATGAAATGTAACCAACCACATCTGCATGGGTATTATTTTTTGTTGCCCATACTAGCCAATCATCAAAATCAACTTTCATTTCTAAATGCACAAATCTATTACTAAGAGGAGCAGGCATTCTAAATGTTACACCTCTATCTGTTTCTCTGTTACCAGCGGCTACAATTGATACACCTTTTGGTAAATTATAAGCACCAACTTTTCTGTTTAGAATTAATTGATAAGCCGCCGCCTGCACAGCCGGAGGAGCCGCATTGATCTCATCTAAGAAAAGTATTGCAGTGCTCTTAGGATCTTTAGGTAATTCTATAGGTGGTGCCCACTCCATAGAGTTTGATTTGGAATTGTAAAATGGAATACCTTTTATATCAGTAGGTTCCCATAAAGGAAGTCTTATGTCTATCACTTCACGTGAATCTTCGTCCCCAATCTGTTTAACAATGTCCGATTTACCAATACCTGGTGCACCCCATATCATTACAGGTCTCTTAATATCAATACAATGTTTAAGTGCAATAGTTGCCTGACTTGGCCCTATTTGTCTAGTAGTTTCTATAGTTTGTTTTTCTTTACTCATCTAGTGTGCTCCTTTTTTGCTTCATCTATAGTAACTATTATAATACCAAACAATATAGTGTCAACCAACATAAACCCGCAGATTTGCTGTATATTTGCAAAAAAATCATTGCATATTTGCGTCTGTGTGCGTTTTTCTGTGGTACTGCTGGTGTTTGTACCCGGGCAAAATTACCTAAATGTTGAAGTTTTCAACATCACCGTCTAATAGGTGTAAAATCATAGCCGGCTTCTCAGCGAACAAAATTGCATACATTGTTCTGGGTGAAATGTAGTATGGACAAGTACATGCTCTATCCAAATTAATAATTGCCCGCATGGTAAGTTTTTTTTGTAGTTTAATTTTATAACTTTTTATACCAGACAGTTTGAGCAGTTTTGATCCTTTTGCTGTAAGCTGAAATCTAGCATCATCTCGTGTGAAAGATCTGAACAACAATCTAATCATTTTGTCGTCATCCAAATCTAACTTACATTTGGTTTTTACTAGTTTTGCTAAATTGGATTTAGTTAGTTTCATCATTTATCAACTTGCCTTCACTAAGTTCGTACACTTGAAAGTCGTTGGATTTAAACATGGCGTTTAATTTCAGTGCAAGGTTGTGTGCATGGCCTGGGTTGGAAAAAGAACACTTCTTATATTTTGGTCCAGGATAGTTGGAAATGATTGATGACGATTTTAGATTGATTGGTTTTCCTTGATAAAAAACTGCATAGATGGCTGAAGCTTCTAACACTTCTTCCATTTTATAGTTTTTCTTGTTACTGTGCTGTAACAAAGTCTTTGGTTTTGGTCTACTCATTATATGAGTATTTATCGGTGTAATATTGAGGATTTAGTCTTGTAGAGCAGTTTTAAGCTGTTCGTAGCCACCTATAAGTTTGCCGTCAAGT
>MPLU02051393.1_pt1 | contig 10351 bp, 7 predicted proteins | sample 1617381 | NCBI WGS metagenome assembly MPLU02 (sample SAMN05944801, study PRJNA350692) | marine metagenome | biome: marine; feature: ODZ; material: water; isolation source: 90 m water sample filtered on 0.2 um supor filter | place: Pacific Ocean | collected 2012-04-08 | depth 90m m | reverse complement strand
TCATCTATAAACAATAAGTTGATCTGTTGATAAAGTGATTCCCATACATCTCTAAATGCCCAACTTAAACTTAAAATTAATCTGTTTCTTTCACCTCTACTTAAATTATCAAAATCTAAATCTCTACCTAGTTCTTCAATTTGTACAGTTAAGTCAGCTTGGAAAGTAACTGTATGTGGAAGTTTTACTTGTCCTAGATAAAATGCTAAACGTTGATTTAAGTATGTTAAGTTTTGTTCAATAATTCTTGTTCTAATAAACGAATCTTTTGCTGTTAATAGTTTGTATAAGAATTCTTGGTGTCTATATAAGTCTTCTTTCTCATTTATTTTTACGTAACTAATTTTTTGAATAGCACTTTTGTTTAATTCAGTAATTTGTTCTTCGTATGGATCGTGTTTAGTTTCTGTTTGTTTTAATTGTCTTTTTAAATCTGCAAGTGATCCTTTGTGATTATATGCTTCGTCGATTGTATCGTAATATGTATCAGGTATAATACCTAAATCTCCTATTGCAGTAACACTTTGTTCTACATTTACAAGATCAATTTTCAATTTTAATGCATATTCTTTTGATTCAGTTAAAATTGAATCTAAATTAGTTACTAAATGTGTATGTTTGTCGTCATGCAGTTCTTGTTCACACGTAGGACATTTAGCATCTTTGGCAAATATTAAATCTTTTTCAGTTTTTTCAACTTGCATTTCTGCTTTAGTTAAAGAATCTTCATGATATGCTTTTTCTTTTTCTAAACTTCTTAATGTTTTTACATCATCATTATGCTTTGCAAGTTTTTTATGTGCATTTAGTTCTTTTGTAATGTCTACTTTTTCAAGTTCTGCAATAGCATTGTTAAAGTTTTTTGTATCTTCGTCTTTTTGTGATTGCCATGCACTACTTCTTATTTTTAAACTCTCAATTGATTCTTGTATTCTTTCATTTGATGCTAGTTGAGAATCTAGTTTTATTTTTTCTTCAGTTATTTCTGTTTTATTTGCTTTTTGTTGTTCTTTAAGTAAGTCTGCTTTTTGACTTAATAGTGTTATGCCTAATAATTGTTCTATAATTTCTCTTTGTTCTGCTTGTTTAGTTGCAAGAAATGGTTGTGTATATGTGTTTAACGCAATTATGTTTTTAAACATAGCATGAGTCATACCAAGTAATCTGTTTATTTCTTTTTGTGTTTCTTTATTTTCCCCTTGTGCCTCATTTGAATCTGTATTTTGTTCAATATCATCTGCATAAAATCTTAATTTTTGAGGTTTTCTTCCACGTTTAATTGTATAGGTTACATTATTTTTTACAAAGTTTATTGAAACTAACATATCTTTGTTGTTAGTTTTATTAACAAGATTATCTCTTCTAATACTTGTTAGTGCTTCACCGTAAAATACATACGATAATGCATTAATGATTGTAGTTTTACCAGTACCGTTTCTTGCACCAGCATCGTCACCACCTAGATCCATGTTCTCACCAAGAACTAAAATTAGGTGTTTGTTATCAAATCTTATAGCTTGGGTAGAGTTACCCACGCTCATAAAGTTTTTTACTGTAAGATCTTTAATTATTAACATCTAAACTATTATAAATTGCCATTAATATTTTTTTATCGTATGTTTCAGAATCAACACCCTCTAATTGTTGTAATACAATTTGATCAACAGAATCAAATTTTTGTATTTGCACCAACGGTTGTTGTGCTTGATCAATTTGCTCTGGTATTAATTGTAATTCTCTTAATTTGTATTTGTCTATAAACGTTTCTCGTATAAAGTTTGCTTCTTCATAACTTATTTTAATATCTAACGATACTCTTACATACATTTTTGGTTTTAATACTTTCTCTGGATCTGCAAGGAGTTCAGATATTTTAATTGTTCTATATCTTGGCATATCTGGCCAATTAATATATTTTGGTTTATTACCATATTCTATTATCATCATGCCACGTTCGTCGTCCCATGCATCTGCGTAATTGTGTGGAAACGCATTACCCATATAAGTTACATTCTTGTTTGTTTGTCTTTTATGGAAGTGTCCTGTGAATACCTCTCCACAACCTGCAAAATGTTCAGCCTTAATTCCACCAACATCAGGCATATCTACCATTGCATTCATTTTAAAAAATGGTAGTTCAAAATGTCCAAACACATATTTTTGTGTCATTTTTTCAACAATGGTCCATTCATTTCCAACAATCCATGGAATAATTGCAACATCATCTTTAACTATCCATTCATTAACAATATGAATGTTAGGAATATTTCTAATATATTCCATTGAATTAATTTCTCTCTTATCTCTGTAGAATAAATCGTGATTTCCCATAATCACATAAACATTTTCAAATGCTTGTCCTAATCTTTCCATATTAGATACTGTGTAGTTCATTGTAGAAACATTGGTTGCAGATCTATGATGGTGCCAATCACCTAAAAATATACAAGTTTCGCAATTGTGTGCTTTAGCTTGTTCAATAAACCAATGAATAAATGTTTCACAATCATCATTGTGTACTCTAGAATTTCCTTTTAGTCCAAAGTGTATATCTGTAAAACAAGCTACTTTTTTAAAAAACATATGTTACCATTTCTTTTTAACAGGTGGTTTGTGATTGGTTATATCTAATTTTTTATAACCTACACTATCAAAATCTTTTGCTTCAATTTTTCCTTTTTTCTTTAATTGTCTGTTTAATTTTGCCAGACCTGTTTTATTAACAATCGTTACGTCACCATGTGCTGTTTTCATACGTTTTTTATAACTCTGACTGTTATATTGGTTATCGTTTTGTCGGGTAAACGAAGGCATCATATTATTTTGTTCTAATAAGTCGTCTCTAATAGTTTGATTTTTCTTTTCAAGATTTAATATTCTTGTAAATGAATTTGTTATTGCGGCCGTATAATATGCAAAAGGATTTTCTGATTTACTTTCATCGAATTGTAAACCAATTTGTGATAACTGCATCAGTGCTTGTGATTGCATTTCATCATTGTAAGTATAGCCTCTCCAGTTTGCTCTTGTACCATAACGTTCACACAATTTCATAAACATCATAGCCAAACTGTTTGTAATCTTTCCTTGTGTGCAATCAAAATGTCCATTTGCCATTCCACCGACCCAGTGAGATTTTCCTACGCATTTAAGTTTGCCTTTTTTATCAATTCTATAATGTTGGAAAGGTGGAAAATTTACTTTAGTATGATGATCTGATGTTTGTTTAGGATTTTTCTTTCTAGTAGAATCTAATGGAATATGTTCATATGTCATTACTCTAAATACTAATTCAGTTTTGTCGATTTTTCTTGTACTAACAGTGTAGTCATTTAATTTTATTTTTTTTAATCCAGAATTTTTAGCTTCTTCCCATGCTTCTTGTGTAAGCCGTTTGGAACGAGCTTTCCTTGCCATGGCAACAGCATTGGCATTTATTTTTTTAACAGTAGGCACAATAACATCAAACCGTGCGTCTTCTGGTAATATATATGAACAATATGTATTTTTGCTGGCGTGTATTTGCGCCAATAGATCCCGGTTGTTTAAGTATTTCACTCGCTTCATAATTTATCTCTATTTTAATGTAAATGACCACAAACAGGTCTGTTGAATCGTGTCGTAAAGGGAATTAAATGCGCCTATAATTGTGCCTATAAATATAGTTAAAGTATACGAAAAACGATAAAGGATTGCAACCAGAAAAATGGGATTAGGAAACATAGTTAAAAACGTAGCAGGTGGTTTTATCAATAAAACCATATCAAGGTTAAAAGGTGCAAATATAGATACAGATTCTCGAATAAAGACTGCTAAAGCCAAATGGTCAGGACGTGAAGATAAAGATTGGCGTGTGAGACTACAACTTCCAGTTGGATCCAACTTAGAAGGTTTCTTTTTTTCAGATAATGAACTCCTAAAGCCATTATTAGATTATAACGGTTTCTTTTTTCCATTAACACCATCAATGATTATACAGCATTCAGCAAGTTATAATGCGTTGTCACAAACACATAGCAATTATCCTTTTCAAGCATATCAAAATTCACAAGTAGATCAGATGAACATTATTGGTGAGTTTCCTGTACAGAATTCTGAAGATGCAAAATATTGGGTAGCAACAGTGAATTTTTTAAGAGCGGCAACAAAAATGTTTTTTGGAAATGAAAAAGATTTTAAAGGTAATCCACCACCAATCATGCATTTGTCAGGATATGGCGATCATGTGTTTGACAAAGTACCTGTAGTTATTCAGTCATTTAACGTAGAATTAAGAAATGACCATGATTACATATCAACCAAACAGGGTGCAAGTAGTCAAAAGATAGTGAATCAGCAGTGGGACAAAGAGTTAGCTGAATTAGGAATACAAGATGGCGTACGCCAACCAAAAGGAACTACTTGGACACAACTAGCTGACGAGAAGACTTCCCAAACTTGGGCACCGACTTTGTCAACAATATCAGTAGGAGTAGTACCAATTTACTCTAGAGAAAGTTTAACGAAATTTTCTTTAAGAGATTTTGCGTCAGGAAAATTAAACAGAAAAACTGGAATAGGATTTATTTAATGGCCAAATATTCATCAACTTCACCATATTTTACAACTTCAGAATTTCCTGGACATCTTGATATTCTTTCACCAAGAACTATTACAGCGGAACTTGATGATCAATCTTATACAATAGAAAGAACTTACGCATATAGACCAGACTTATTAGCATATGACTTATATGGTACTCCACGATTATGGTGGGTCTTTGCACAAAGAAATCCAAACGAGATAGAAGATCCAATTTATGATTTTAAACCGGGAGTAACGATACAGTTGCCTAAACCTGCAAACATATCTAAAGATTTAGGAGTATAAAATGCCATCGTTAGGTAAATCGGATCAACTCAGAAAAGCATCAAAGATAAAAGAGAAGTTGCCTGACAATTTAACAACATACAAGACCCATGAGAATGTTAGGACTGGCCTTCGAACGTTCGAGAAGCAACCAATAAGACCAGACGGGTTTGAAGAAGGTGACGGTCCATGGAAAATGAGATCAGCCAATGGCGGCACACAACAAGATGGATATGCAAATGTACACAAAGATGAAAAAAGCCATGGTCATTTAGAAAACCCATTACATAAATTTGCCAGTTATAATACACTTTTTACATTGTCTGGATTGTCTAAAGACGAACTTGACAGTCTTTCATATATGAAAAGTTCTCCACACGATATTATTGCACGTTCTAGTGGGATAGGCGATGACCCAAATGTTAGTACTGACAGGTTTGATAAAAGACAAGCAGAGTTTAGAAAATGGTCAGAAACAGCACATATGCGAGGCAAAACTGTAAATCACAAATATAATCAATTGCCTAGTTTTAATATACTATCCGCAGGCCATGATATATTTTTTGAAAATGTTAATATTCTTAGTACAGTTGGACCAAATCCAGAAAGAGGATTGTCAAATTTTACTAAAATGGAATTTGAATTGCATGAACCTTTTGGCGTAACATTGGTTGAAAAAATAAGAGCGGCTTGTTATGTAAATCATTTTGATGATTATCAAGATGCACCTTTGCTATTAACAATACAATGGAAAGGATTTGATGAGAACGGAAGAACCCTTTCAAATAATAGTAACTCTCTTATTAGAAAAATTCCTATTTTAATTAGTAGAGTACAATTTGATGTTGACCAAGGTGGTGCTAGATATAATTGTATAGCAGTACCATATGGTGACTTGGCATTTGATGATAGATTTAAGTTTCCAAGAACACTAATGGATATTACTGCTAGTGAAATGGTTGGCAGAACGCCTAAAGGTGGAAAAGCTCAACCAACAGGCTGGATAGGTAAAATGGAAAATGCATTGAAAAAACAAATGGAAGATGAAGAAAAGGAAAAGGTTAGAGAATTACCCGATACGTATAAATTTATTGTTCACCAAGACGTACTTGATTATGGCAAGGAGTGGTTGAAAGCCTTGCAAATAACTCATCATCAAGATCATATGTCTTTTTGGGGTAAACATCTTACAGGTGCACCAGACAAACCAGAAATAAAAATTGAAGTGGCTGAAGGTAAACTAGATTTAAAAACGGCATTACCAAAATTTTTTGAAGATGCTATAAGAACACTAGTAGGTTATCAACAGTTAGCTGAAAGATTTTGGTATACGTGGGGTAGTATGCAATTAAAGAAATCAGGTGCCGTTGACCGTGGGTACGAAGCAACACTAGACTATTTTAGAGATAAGAAACAATTTAAAGCAGATTTAGAAGAAAATCAGTATGTTAATTGGTTTACGATTAAACCAATGGTGTATACTGATACCGATAGGTTTGATAGGATTAGAAAAGTTCACCCAAAGACAATTACATATTACGCCCTACCAACAAAAATACATATTTTAAAATTTATTAAACCAGGAGTAAGTTTTGGTGACATAAATTGGGACAAATATGTAAGAAAACAATATGATTATATCTACACCGGCGATAACGTTGATGTACAAGGATTAAAAATAGATTATAAAAGTGCTTATTATATGAGAAATGTTAGACCGTATTGGAAAACAGATGTTGCAAAAGGCAAATATGAAAACTTTGTTGAAGAATTTGATGCAACAGTACACAGTGTATTTGGTAAAGAAGATTATCCAGAAAAACTTTTGCCATTGCGTCAAGAGCCAAGCCATATTAGAGGAAGAAGCACAGTTAGTACTACTGCACCAACCACACATAAATCTCAAGAATTTTATGACTATCTTACAAATCCACAAGCAGATATGATGAGAATAGAACTTGAAATATTAGGAGATCCACAATATATTTGTCAAGATATGTATACAACTCTTAGAAAAGACGGAGATAACATTTACCCACAAGGCTATAAAGGAACGTATAACGAAAGATGGGGTAGTTTCAATGCTGAACAATATCAACCTTTAGTCAAGGTAAATTATAGACTACCAGACGAGATAAATGAAAGAAAAGAAGGGGTAATGTTTGAAAAACAACTTTCTGGTAGTGAAAATTTATTTTTTAATGGAGTATATCAATTGACAAAAGTAGAGTCAAAAGTTGTTCAAGGAACATTTACGCAAATATTAACATTGGTAAGATTAAATAATCAAAAAGGAAAAGGAAATAGTGGATTCTTTCTTGAAGATGAAACTTTTGAAAAAATTTTAAAAGATAAAGATAAAACAGAGGATGACCAACCAAAAAGTGACAACAGGGGATATACCATCGCCAATTATGGGAAGAAAACAGATACACCTGTGAGAGGTAGTAAGGAATGGAAAGAAATGATGATTGACGCATATACAAAAAACAAGTAGGAATAAAATATGGCAAATTTTAATATAGATAGCGGATTTGTAGATTCACAAAGTAACTCAGCAGATTTTTCTAAAAAGTATTCTGATGTTGATACAGGACCTTATATAGGAATTGTTAAGAACACTGTAGACCCACTTAAAATGGGTAGGTTAGGAGTGTTACTTCCAGAAATATCCCATGTACCTGGAACTAGTAATGATGCGAGAAACGTTATTTGGTGTCAATATTTGTCACCTTTTTATGGTGCTAAACCTTTTCCAGCTGTGTCGTCAACAGATCCATATAGTTCTGGAGTAAATCAAATGTCGTATGGTATGTGGGCAATACCACCTGATATAGGTACCAACGTATTAGTAATATTTGCTAAAGGAGAAAAAAATCAATCAAATGCTTTTTGGATTGGATGTGTACAAGAGCCATTAACAAATCATATGGTTCCAGGAAATGCTTCATCTCATAATACTTCTGTTGGCGTGAATCAGGTTGGAGATATGGGCACACAAGGAACAAAAGAAACATACGGCACTACTCTTGTACCTGCTCTTGAAAAAAATAAAAAAAAATACGACCCCGGGGAAAATATAGTCAAGTTAAATGAGTGGAAGTTACCAGTAAACGAAGAGTTAGCAGATCAATTAAAAACTCAAGGGCTTATACAAGATACTGTTAGAGGAACAACAACGTCGTCAGCAAGAAGAGAATCTCCTAGTGCAGTATTTGGTATGAATACCCCGGGTAGAATTAAAAAAAATTCTAGAAAACTCAATATAGGATTAGAAGATACTCCAGTTAGTGTAGATAGACATTCTGGACATTCTTTTGTAATGGACGATGGAGATATAAATGGAGTAAATCAATTAACAAGATTAAAAACAGCATCAGGACACCAATTGTTGATGCATGATACAGAAGGTGTTGTTTATATTGCAAACGGATCAGGAAAAAGTTGGCTTGAAATGTCACCCGATGGACAAATGATCATTTATGCTCAAGATGGATTTAATCTTAGAACACATGGAAACTTTGATTTACACTCAGGTGGAGATATAAACTTTCACGCAACACAAAATATTAAATTTACTGCTGAACAAAGTGTTATAATGAATGGAGAAATGTATGCAATGACTATAGGTAAAAAAGGTATCTTTAATTCTTCGCAAGAAGGAGGAATTAGCAGTTACGGAAAAAGTGCAATAACATCGTTCTCTGGTGGACCACAATTCCATGGTGCTGGGGACCAAGTACATTTAGCAGGAACGCAAGTTCACTTTAATTCAGTACCTCCAAGTCCACAATGGGGTCCAACTTGGTTAATACCAGAAGCGGTTGGCATAGTAACAGACGAATCACAGAATGATGTTAATATTACTGTTGGTCTAAATAACTTATTAGAAGCAAATACTAAAAAAACAAAAACAACTGTGCCAAACCTTGTAACACACGAACCTTTTACAAGAGCACCGTCTGGTATAATTGAAAATGTCTCACAATGGCAAAATAAAGAAGAATGGATAAAATTATCAAAAACTCCAGGCACGTTAGAATGGATGGCACAAAAAAATAGAGAATCAGATATTGAGTATATCAGTCAGTTGCAATTTTTAGCAGATGCTAAAAAATATGTTGCAGATAAAGGAAACATTGTAGAAAAAGCATCTAAAATACTTGATAGTAAATCTATGATAGGACAAGGCCCGCTTCATGGTATTAACTCTGGTAGCTTCAGTAATATTAATTTAAGTAAGGCTAAAGTATTATCTGACACATTTACTAAAAATTACAATAAAATGTACAAGGTTAACACAGTGGTTAAAAATCTTTCAACAAAGAATCTTAAACAAGTTTTAACATCAAAAGTTATTGCTGGAAAAGTAACAAGTGTTGTTTCTAATTTGAAAGGTATTGCTTTAGGCAGAACGTCAGCAAACAACTTGCCACCATCTATGAGAGGCACTATGCAAGGACAACTTATGCAAGTAGGAGCGGCTCTTAAAGGACACGCGACCACAGCCTTCAAAGCAGTAGGATCTTTTTTCTCAGGTTTTAAATTTAGTGATATACGTTTAAAAGAAGATATACAATTAGTTGGCAAATCACCTACAGGTATAAACATTTACAGGTTTAAATACAAATATACTGATGGAATGTATGAAGGTGTAATGGCACAAGAAGTTCCACAGGCAAGAGAAATGACAGATACAGGATTTTACATAGTAGATTACAGTAAGTTGGACGTAGATTTTAGGAGATTAAATTAATGGCATATGAAAGCGACACACAAAATTTAAGTAACAAGGAAGTTACATTTAAAGGATTCAGTTCAAAAGCAGATAAGCAGAGCTTTAAGGTTTATGATTTTGAGTGTGTCAAACAGGATCTCATAAACCGTTTGTCGGTACGAAAGGGCGAAAGGGTTGAGAATCCTGAGTTTGGCACAATAATATATGATTGTTTGTTTGAGCCGTTTACTGAGGTATTAAAAGATCAAATTTTAGAAGACATTACAGCAAACTTAAATGCTGATCCACGTATTTCTACAGAACAAATAATAGTATCTGAAGTAGACCATGGAATAGCAATACAAGCCACAATCACGTATATACCACTAGACATTACTGAAAAATTACAGTTTAAGTTTGATGAAAATTCATTACTTCGTCTATCTTAATATACGCACATAATTAATACTATAAATATTGATGTAGAACATTATGGCCACAACAGAACGACAAAACAGACTTTTAGTTGCTGAGGAATGGACAAAGATTTACCAAGCATTCCAACAAGCAGATTTCAAATCCTACGATTTTGAAACACTTCGTAGAACAATGGTGGCTTACCTTAAAGAGAATTATCCAGATGATTTTAATGACTTTGTAGAGAGTTCAGAGTATGTTGCACTTATTGATTTAATTGCCTACATAGCACAGTCACTTTCTTTCAGAGTAGATTTAAATGCAAGAGAAAACTTTTTAGAAACAGCAGAAAGAAGAAATTCAATTTTA
>MPLU02294572.1_pt1 | contig 10365 bp, 9 predicted proteins | sample 1617381 | NCBI WGS metagenome assembly MPLU02 (sample SAMN05944801, study PRJNA350692) | marine metagenome | biome: marine; feature: ODZ; material: water; isolation source: 90 m water sample filtered on 0.2 um supor filter | place: Pacific Ocean | collected 2012-04-08 | depth 90m m | reverse complement strand
GAACCATGTGCCGGTTGGTGATCTCCTACCGTTCTGGGGTGCCGTAAAACCGGTGTATCAATATTTTGAGAAAAAAGGGATTCTAACCCTGGATGAAATACAGAAGGCCCGAGAAGTGGGGACAGGCAAATCCATTAAGCCATGAAGACATTTCACAGCAGGCTGAACTATTTTCTCGAGGTGCTTGTTTGTCTTAGTTTCCTTTCTTTTTTTACCATGGTGATTCTGCTGGTTGGATTGCGGTATTTGTTTAATTCCTCCATTACCGGCGGGAATGAAATCATCACTATCCTCTTTGTTTACACAACTGCGATTGGAGCGGCAATAGCCGTGGGACAGCGTGGTCACATTGCCATCAATATCTTGATAGAAAAACTGCCGCAGCGCTTGGCCAAGCACTTGGCCAAGCTACAGCTGGCTCTTGTAGGGCTTATCAACTTCGCCATCGCTTGGTTTAGTGTCCCTTGGATTTCCCAAACTGGGGACAATCTCATGCCAACCCTTGGTGCGATGCGTGCGGTGGTTCAGATCAGCATACCGCTTGGTTGCGGGCTTGCCGTTTTGTACTGCATCATAACCGCAATCGTGGGTTTGGAGGAAATAAAAACCGGCGATGCCACACAGCTACAGGTGAGTTCTCATCCACGAGATCAAGATCATTCGGCATGACAATCTTGCTTCTAAGCCTTTTGGTTTTCCTCTTTCTGGGCGTCCCCATCGCCTATTCGCTCGGCTTGTCCGCCTTGTGCTACTTCGTGGTGCATGAACCTGGTCTAATGGTGGTTATGCCCCAGCGGTTGATGGCAGGAATGGATTCCTATGCGCTGATAGCCTTGCCGCTGTTCATTTTCATGGGTCAATTGATGAACGCCAGCGGCATCACCCGGCGGTTGATTGATTACTGCATGCTTCTGGTCGGGCGTTTTCGAGGCGGGCTCGGGTTGGTTAATGTGTCCTCTAGCATGTTGTTTGGTGGGATTTCCGGATCGTCGGCATCTGACACTGCCTCAATTGGTTCCATCCTGATCCCTGAGATGAAACGCCGCGGTTATCCGGAGGACTTTGCTGCGGGTCTGACCGTTGCCTCCTCCACCATGGGCATGATCATACCACCCAGTATCCCAATGGTCCTGTTTGCGGTAACAGCGCAGGTGTCGGTGGGTAAACTATTTATGGCGGGGGTGATTCCCGGCCTCATGGTTGGTGTATTTCAGGTTGTGTTTACCTTGTGGATATCAGCCAGAAAAAATTATCCAAAAGAAGATGCGGAATTCGATTTACGAAAGCTTTTAATCGAAACCGGCCGGTCCGCTTACATTCTCCTTCTGCCGGTATTCGTGGTTGGAGCGGTTGTCTTCGGGGTAGCCACAGCAACAGAGTCCGCGGGGCTCGGTGTCTTCTATGCCATCGTCATAGGCTGCTTTTTAACGCGTCGATTGACCCGTGCAGAATTTATCAAGGCATTGCGCGAATCTATCCTCACTAGCGCCAAGATCATGATTATTATTGCCTTCTCAAAATTGTTCATCTGGATTCTTGCTTACGAACGCCTACCGGATGGATTGGCCGAGATGGTCAAGGGGTTTGATTTGTCTTTGTTTTGGCTGATGATGCTAATGATCGTGATCATCCTTTTAGCGGGAACGTTTATTGATGTGAGTCCTGCGATTCTTTTGCTGACGCCGATTTTTCTCCCGATGGTGATTGAAGTAGGGGCTCCCCACTTGGCCCATTACGAAGTTGATGACCCGGCATCCATATTATTCGGCGTGGTGCTTGTGGTTGGGCTTGCGGTAGGCGCCTGTACGCCGCCGGTCGGAAACTGTCTTAACGTGTGTTCTGTTATTTCCGGTCTCGGTATTGGCACCATCTTTCGTGGAGCGCTTCCTTTTCTTGCCGCAAATGTATTAACTCTGGTTATGATTGTTTTCTTTCCGTCATTGGTGCTCTGGCTTCCTTCGATATTGATGGATTAAGGGAAACTTGATTGACCATGAATGCTTACTCCTTCAACCTTGCCATTCGGATAATGAAAGTGAAGCTCGCCATCCTGTTTTTTTCGGTTCCAGGCTTAGTGCTTGGCCAAGAGGAAACCGTGCTTCCTGTCGCTGCGGTCGAGGGTCAGCCCCAAGAGGTATTCGCTCCACCGGAGGTGCTAGGGCTGAAGCATGATCGGCATGGGCTGGGGGAAGTTCAGCAGGGTCGACTGTTGGTGGGGGAGTTGATGTGCAGGGCATGTCATCTTGGCGCTGATACGGTAAAGAAGGTGGGGCCAAATTTACTCGACGTGGGTAGGCGGGTGGATCCGTCGTTTATAAAAGAGTTCATTGTAAATCCAATGGGCATGGATCCGGGGACGCAAATGCCGAGTTTATTGGAGGATTTGCCCAAGGCAAAGCGCGATGAAGTGGCGGATGCACTGACACATTTTCTGGTGAGCTTGTCGGCGAAGGAGTTTGTCCCAGGTGTAGCGAAGGCGGAGGAATATTCGCTTGGGAAAAGCTTGTTTCACAAGGTCGGTTGCCTAAGTTGTCATGGATCTGAGCAAGGCGTAAATCTGGTGCATGTACCATTGAAGTATGGAGTGGATTCGTTGACGGCTTTTCTGTTTCAGCCACTGCATGCGCGTCCATCGGGGCGGATGCCGGACATGAATCTAACCCGAGATGAGGCACGAGCGATTGCTGGTTACCTGGTTGGCCTGAAACGTCGTCGTGGCTTGGGGTTGAGGCCGGTGGCAGCAAAGGTGGTAGCAGGTGAAAAATATTTTAAGCAGTTCAATTGCGCGTCGTGCCATGAAATGCCAGGCATGAAGGCCAAGCCATCGTTGGCCTTCGACAATCTTAGGCCTGGTAAGGGATGTCTGTCGGTTCAACCGAAGGGGATGCCGCGTTTTCATTTATCAACCACACAGCGTGAGACTGTCGCCAAGGCGCTGAAGGACATTGAGAAACCGTTCAGTGAGCAGGCGCGCATTCAGCAGGCGATGGTGGCATTCAATTGCATTGCTTGTCATACGCGCGATGGCGCAGGAGGAGTGAGTGACGTGATGTTCAAACATTTTGGCACGAACGAGGAAGGGCTAGGAAATCCGGCGCGCATCCCACCAACGCTGGATGGAGTGGGAGTAAAATTAAAACCGGAATGGCTGCGTAAAGTGCTCTTTGATGCTGAGACTGTACGGCCGTATATGCACACGCGCATGCCTCAGTTTGGAGAGGAGAACCTTCAATATTTACCGTTGTTACTCGAGAAGGTGGATCGGCTGCAGAAGGTGGAGTTTCCTGAGCCCAAGCGAGATGACCGGCGCAAGTATCGTGAGGGTGGTCACCTCTTGGTTGGTGACAAAGGCCTAAACTGTGTGGCGTGTCACAACTTCAACGGCAATCCGTCACCTGGATTGAAAGGGTTGGATTTGTTGACTTCCTTTGAGCGACTGCAACCGAGTTGGTTTGCGCACTTCATGCGAAACCCACAGAAGTTCCGTCCGGGAATCGTGATGCCGAACTACTGGCCAGGTGGCGAGGCTGTACGAAAAGATGTGTTGAGGGGCAACCCGAACGAGCAGTTGCTGGCGTTATGGCATTACTTTTCACTGGGTCGCTCGGCGCGCGATCCCTCGGGCATTCGCGCCGAGGGGACAGGCCTGAAGGTGACTAATCGCACACGTGTGTATCGCGGGCGCAGTCGTGTCGCAGGGTATCGCGGAATTGCAGTAGGTTTTCCGGATGGTGTCAATTACGCCTTTAATGCACAGAACGGAACCTTAAGCGCGCTTTGGTCGGGCGAATTTGTGAACGTGTCCTGGGGCGGCCAGGGATCAGGCAACTTCAATCCGCGAGCGCGCCCGATCGAGTTGTCACAGGACGTGACGTTTTATCGACTGGACAAGGATGACGCGCCGTGGCCGCTCCGGCCAGTCATGGATAAGGACAACCCGGTGAACCCCAATCCGCTTTACCCGCGCAACCTCGGCTATCAGTTCAAGGGTTACCAACTCGATGAGGAAGGTGTACCAACCTTCATGTATCGCACGGGTGACGTGGCGGTAGAGGACAGGTTGAACGGGGTAGCGGCTAATCGGCTAAGCCGACTGGAGCGTCGGTTCCGGTTCGATGCCCCCAAGGCGGAGACGGTATATTTACGAGCACTCACCGGAAAGGTTAGGCCGCTGGCGCCGACACAGTTTGCTACAGGCGCAGTGAAGATGTGGGTGCCGGAAGACAGTGCTTTGTTACGTGGCGAGGGCGACACACGGGAGCTTGTTCTGAAGCTAAAACTGCCCAAGGGAAAATCGAATGTCGAAATTAGTTATGAATTGTTACGCTAATATCGGACTGGCCGGCGCGTTGACGCTATTGTTGACCATAAGCACGGTCGCAGAGGAGGTCGGCGAGCGATGGGGCACCGAGAAGAGTGAGCGCGAGTTTTACCGCTTGGTAAGCGTGCCATTGCCAAAGGGAGAGGTGATTGAGGCCGGAGCGTTTGAGTTGATGCCGGACAACAGGCTGGCAGTAGGCACGCGGCGTGGTGACATCTTTTTCATGAATGGAGTGGACGACGAAAAGCCGCAGCCGCAGTTCGAGAAATTCGCGGAGGGCTTGGATGAGATTTTCGGCTTGGCTTACCGGAAGGACGACAAAGGCGACAAGGGCGGGTTGTACGTAACACAAAGCGCAGAGTTGACCCGCGTGCTGGACACCAACCGCGATGGCAAGGCTGACAGGTTTGTAACGATTTCCGACGTGTGGGGCTATGGGAATTACCATGAGTATGCATTTGGTTCCAAGTTTGACCCGCAGGGCAACCTCTACGTTGCGCTCGGGCTTTCTAATTCCTATCACTCGCGCGCGCTCTTTCGTGGATGGGCGATGAAGATAACGCCCGACGGCAAGTCGATTCCCATCGCCAGCGGGTTGCGCAGTCCCGGCGGAATTGGCCCGAACGAGCATGGTGCGATGTTCTACATCGAGAGCCAAGGACCGTGGAATTCGTCGTGCAGCCTCAAGTTTCTCAAGCCCGGCGGGTTCATGGGGCATCCTGTGAGTTTTAACTGGTACTCATTTGCGCCCGATCTTAAGAGGCCGACCGAGCCGCTAAGCGGCACGCGTATTGTAACTGAAAAGGAGAAGATAAGTGAGTTGGTGCCGTATGCGGTGATTTTCCCGTACATACGCATGGGACGGTCGATTACAGGTTATGTGGTCGATCGTACGGGCGGAAAGTTTGGACCGTTTGAGAACCAGATTTTTCTCGGTGACTATACGCAGTCCATCATCATGAGGGCGACCACAGAGCAGGTGAACGGCGTATGGCAGGGTGCATGTTATCCGTTCCGCGAGGGTCTTTCCACGGGTGTCTTAAATGTACAGTTTACGCCGATGGGCCGTTTGCTCTGTGGCGGTACTAATCGTGGATGGCCTGTGCGTGGTATTAAACCCTTCGCTCTGGAGCGGCTCGAGTGGACGGGTAAGATGCCGTTTGAAATAAAGTCTATCAACATCACAGGGGACGGGTTCAGGATAACATTCACCAAGCCGTTGGATCAGACGGCAGGGAATAATATAAAAAGCTACAAGATTGGTGCATTTACACATAATTATCATTCAGGCTATGGCGGGCCGGAGGTGGATCTAAACGATGCTGTAGTTAAATCTGTGCAGCTTTCGGCAGACGGGCGCAGTGCAACAATCGTGCTCGGTGAGCTTAAAAAAGGCTATGTCCACGAGTTTGATCTTGGTGCTCTGCGGGATCGAGGTAAGGGAGAACTTCTGCATCGAAATGCCTATTATACCGTGAATGAAGTGCCGCAGCGTTAGTAGGTGCAGGTTTATCGCCTGTTTAGATGTAGGGCTTTGAGGTTTGCGATTTGTTGGCGAATGCCTTTGCCCTCGTGAAGCGCAATGATGCCTTTGGGTTTGACTGTTTTTCCGGAAAGGTAATTCGGGAAAGAGAGGTCTGGGTGGAGACTGGAGACAGGCGGGTATTCCCTGGGTCGATGAAGCGGCTCCAAGCTGGTGCTGATCCAGCGTTGTTCGTTGGCGTCGCGGTAAGTCCACCAGCTGCGGTCAATATCGAAAACGCAATGACGCCAAAACTTCATTGTGCGACTCAACACTGAGTCCGTGACAGGGCGTTGTTCCAGCCTGAAACTAGCGTTTTACGAGTAGCCGGTTTCATCGAGGGCTTGAAACGCCTGGCGGCTTTCCATTGCTTGGAAATCTCGGCTTGGTTTTTCCAAACGCCCACGGCCAACCCGGCGAGGTACGCTGCGCCCAGCGCAGTGGTCTCAGTGTTGGAGGGGCGGATTACGGGAACGTTCAGCAGGTCGCTCTGGAATTGCATCAACAGGTTGTTGGAGCTGGCGCCTCCGTCGACGCGCAGTTCGCGGAGCTTGGTTCCGGCGTCGCGCTCCATCGCGGCGATGATGTCGTTCACTTGAAACGCGATCCCCTCGAGTGCGGCGCGGGCGATGTGGGCCTTATTGGATCCGCGAGTGAGTCCGGTGATCGCGGCGCGTGCGTGCGGGTTCCAGTGGGGTGCACCAAGGCCGGTGAAGGCTGGCACGAGGTACACGCCACCGTTGTCTGGTACGCGCCTGGCCAACCGCTCGATCTCGGCAGACGACTTGATGATGCCCAGTTCGTCGCGCAGCCATTGTGTCACAGCACCGGCAATGAACACGCTGCCTTCAAGTGCATACTCGGTCTTGTCGCCAATCTTCCATGCGACCGTACTGAGTAGTTTGTTGCGGGACGGCATCGGCTTGTTGCCGGTGTGCATGAGCATGAAGCAGCCGGTGCCATAGGTGTTTTTCACCATGCCGGGCTTGTGGCAGCATTGGCCAAAGAGAGCGGCGTGCTGGTCGCCGGCAATGCCCGCGATGGGGATTGCTTTCCCAAGCGTCCGGGTCTCGGCGTACGTATCGCTTGACGAAACGATCCTTGGTAAAATCGACCGAGGCACGCCGAACAGCCTCAGCAACTCATCATCCCAGTCGCCTGTACGGATGTTGAAGAGCATCGTCCGCGAGGCATTGGAAACGTCGGTGATGTGGGTTTGTCCGCCAGTAAGATTCCAGACTAGCCAAGAGTCAACGGTACCGAAGGCAAGGCGGCCGGCTCGCGCCTTGGCCAGTGCGCCCTTTGTCTTGTGGAGCAGCCACTGAATTTTTGTTGCGCTGAAATAAGCGTCCAATTCCAAACCGGTTTTGCGGCGAACAAGCCGGTCTGCCTTGTCTTTTCGTAGCGCATCGCAACTGTCGGCGGTCCTGCGGTCCTGCCAAACGATGGCGTTGCCGATCGGTTTGCCGGTGGTGCGATCCCAAACGAGGGTGGTCTCGCGCTGGTTTGTGATGCCGATCGCGGCGATGTCGGCGGCCGAGAGCTTGGCCAGGCGCAACGCCCGTTTGGCCGTGTTCAGCTGGGTTTTCCAGATTGTCGCGGGGTCATGCTCGACCCAACCGGATCTGGGATAGATTTGCAGGAATTCCTGCTGCGCCACCGCCACCGCTTGGCCAAGCGCGTCAAAAACAATTGCTCGCGAACTAGTCGTCCCCTGATCCAGCGCGAGGATGTGTGACCGGGTTCGGTTCACGGAACTTCCTCAACACGGTAGAAGCGTTGTTTCTGCAATCGAGTGGCCTCGAGGTCGACGTAGATAAACTGATCGGCGTCGATTGTGACGGTCTTCAACGGCTTCCATTGTTTCTTGTCAGCAAGATCCTCGCTGAAGTCGATTCGATAGGTGTGGCCAGCGATGCCGTCGATCTTCACAGCGGCAACGGTGTCCACTGATAAGCGACTCTGGAACGGGGCGTCCAAGATGGCCTGTTTGATGTTCGCGTAGCCCTCGGGGGAGGCAAGATCGGACTCGCGATCTCCCCCCATCGGGAAAAAGTCCGACAACTCGCCGCGTTCATTGTAAATGTAATAGTCGTCCTTGCTGCCCTGGTGTTGCCCGAATGCGTTCTCGAGATCGGTGTCCTGAAACAGCGGAAAACTGCACCGCGAGGTGAATTCGTGCTGGTTGGATTGGGCAGAAGCAATGTTAATAGTAATGATGTTGACCTTGACCCGGTTGGCTTCAAATTCGAGCTTTAATTTCTCCAGATTCACGATCTGGCGGATACAGTAGCTTCAGTAACCTGCTAACAAGGCGACCAAGGTCACCTGACCATGGAAATGTTTGAGCCCGTAAGTCTGTTGGTATCTCGGGCTCTTGGGTTGGAAATCGGCCAGTTCCCAATCTGGCCAAGGTGCGCCGGGTTGCTTGGGGTTGAGGGACTGGGCCTGTGCGCGGGATGGTACGAAGCAGGCCAGGGCAAGTAATAGGGTCGTTACAATACAGCTGGGGAATATCCGGTTGCTCATGCGGGCAAAACAATAAAACCTGGCCAAGCTCAAGGCAAGCATCGGGACGGTTGATTTGACAAAAAACTGGCTGTGCTTGGCCAGGCGCACTACGTTCGCCCCGATGCGTATATCCAATTTTACCCTCTCGCCCGTGTGCCTCTTGTTGGCGTTGGTTTTCGGTGCGGCTCAATCGGGTGGCTTGGCCAAGCCGGTGGAGAGGCCGAACATCGTGCTGATCATGTGCGACGACATGGGCTGGAGTGACATTGGCTGCTATGGGGGCGAGGTCAGCACGCCGAGCCTCGACCGCCTCGCGGCGGAGGGGATGCGGTTCACCCAGTTTTACAACAACGCCAAGTGCACCACCACGAGGGCATCGATCCTGACTGGCCTCTATCCGCGCCGCGGCAAGGGCGGGTTGCTGCGGCAAAACATGGTTACGCTGGGCGAGGCGATGAAGCTGGCCGGATACCAGTCGGCGCTCAGCGGCAAGTGGCACCTTGGCTCAGGCGAGACGACGCATCCGTACCGTCGCGGGTTTGACGAGTATTATGGGTTGCTCGACGGTGCCTGCAATTTTTTCGACCCAAAACAACGTGACCCTAAGTACAAGGGCGGGCGCATTCGGCAGTTCGGCCACAACGACAAGGATATCTCTGAGTTTCCGGACGACTACTACACGACGGATGCCTTCACCGATCACGCCATCGAGTGCGTCGAGAAATTCTCGAAAGAAGAGAAACCGTTTTTTTTGCACGTCTGTTACACCGCGCCGCATTACCCGCTTCACGCGAAGCCGGAAGACATCAAAAAGTACACCGGCAAATTCAGGATGGGCTGGGACACGATGCGGCGTCAGCGACATGAGCGGATGGTCAAGATGGGGTTGATCGATCCTAAGTGGAAACTCTCCGGCCGCGACTCACGGGCGTACGACTGGGCGTCGGCCAACCACGAGCACGAGGATTTGAGGATGGCGGTTTATGCGGCGATGATCGATAGCATGGATCAGAACATCGGCCGACTCATGGCCGCGCTGCGGAAGAGCGGCGAGGCAGATAGCACGCTGGTGCTGTTTCTCTCCGACAATGGAGGTTGTGCCGAGGAGCCGGGCGGGCGATCGCCGAAGATCATTCCCGGGCCAAAGGAGTTTTATGCGGCCGTGGGGCCGTCGTGGGGTTGGGCTCAAAACTCGCCGTTTCGCCGCTACAAAAGCTGGGCACATGAGGGCGGCATCGCCACGCCGTGCATTGCGTGGTGGCCGGGGCGCGTGCCCAGGGGGGCGATCACGAAAGAGGTCGGGCATATCATCGACTTTCTGCCGACGTTTCTCGAATTGGCTGGTGCCCATTATCCCAAGAGACACAACGGACACGACATCCTCCCGGTCGAGGGCAAAAGTCTTGTGAAGGTGCTGCGCGGCGGCACGCGCAAGGGGCACGATCAGCTCGCGTGGGAGTGGTCCGGCAACCGTGCGCTGCGCGAGGGCAGGTGGAAGGTTGTCTGGGACAAGCTCGACAAAAAGTGGTCGCTGTTTGACTTGGAAGCGGATCGAACGGAGATGAACGAACTGGCGCAAACGAACTCAGCGTTGGCCAAGCGATTGGCCGACGACTGGGGTGAGTGGGCCAAGCGAACCGGATTGAGGCGGTAACCTGTGCTTGGTCAAGCGATGCGAACGGTGCGGGATATCTGTGTTTTTTGTGGGGCATCTGCGGGGAGCGATCCTGCGTATGCCGAGGTGGCCCGCGCACTTGGCCAGGCGATGGCCAGTCGGGGGTTGGGCTTGGTTTACGGCGCGGGCAACATCGGCCTAATGGGTGTCCTGGCTGATGCGGTCTTGGCCGAAGGTGGCCGGGCGGTTGGGGTCATTCCGCAGAAACTTGTCGATCGGGAGTTGGCGCATCAAGGACTAGCCAAGCTGCACGTGGTGGACACCATGCACGAGCGGAAGGAGAAGATGCATGAGCTGTGCGACGCCTACATCGCGCTCCCGGGTGGCATCGGCACG
>MPLU02303161.1_pt1 | contig 10367 bp, 7 predicted proteins | sample 1617381 | NCBI WGS metagenome assembly MPLU02 (sample SAMN05944801, study PRJNA350692) | marine metagenome | biome: marine; feature: ODZ; material: water; isolation source: 90 m water sample filtered on 0.2 um supor filter | place: Pacific Ocean | collected 2012-04-08 | depth 90m m | reverse complement strand
GTCTCCACGTGAATGAAACTTCCTAACGGACACTCTCCTCAATGATGTAACTGGGCACAGTCTAGCAGATTCAGGATAAGCATGCGAAGCATTCTCCAGACCGCCGATTTTCACTGCTATACTATCAACTTCTTAACACGCAAAGGAACATCTCCATGAAGACCATTTCCACGAGTCTCGCCCTCCTACTGACCTCGCTCGTTCTGGCCACAACGGCGGCCCAGGAACCGACGGACAAACCGCAGTATTTCAACCAGGAGGTGGCCAAGTCCAATCCGCTGCGCACGGAGCAAGCCCGCGAACTGGACGCGTACATCAAGCAGATGGCCGAGGATCGCACACGGTTCAAGCAACTGTTTAAACCTGATTATTCATCCTCCGCAGCCTTTGAGAAATCTGCCGAACCACTGCGTCAGGCATTTTGCGACAGTATTGGTTACCCACCGCCGGGGAAACGTCCCCAGGCGAAAGCAACGTTTGTCGTGATCGGAGCCGATTCCATCGGCACGTATTACCGGGCAATAATCCCCATCCTGCCGGGGGTTCACTCCGAGGGCATCTATATCATTCCACGAAAACACGCTGGGAAGCTCCCGCTGATGATCAGCATGCATGGCGGTGGCGGCTCACCCGAGGTGGCTCTCTTCAACGGAGGCTCTAACTACCACGGCATGATTCGTGATGCGGTCAAGCATGGTTACGCAGTCTACGCACCCCAACACCTGTTTCGAGCCGACGGTTACCCCCGCGACATCCGGCGCCAGATCGACGATCGGATGCGGTTGATCGGTACCAGTATCACGGCCGTCGAAATTGCCAAGATCACCTATGCGATTGACGTGCTTGTCAAACGACCCGAAGTGGATCCCGACCGCATCGGCATGGTGGGACTATCCTACGGAGGTTACTACGCGCAGGTGACCCCGGCCATCGACAAGCGTATCAAGGTATCGGTCTCGAGTTGCTACTTTGGTGTCCAGGAAGGCCGCTACGAGGCACAGGAACTAAGCGTTCCCAGCGATTTTCGGTTCCCGGACCGCTTCACGCTGTTCAACGATGCCGACATCGTGGCCCTGGTTTGCCCCCGGGCTCATCAAATCCAGGCTGGATCCCGGGACAATGCCTCGCATCGTGAAAAAGGACACATGCTGGCTCCGACTTCAGCCAACTACTACCAACAACTCAAGATATCGGACAAGTTCGAGCACGTGATTTTTGCCGGGGGCCACGAATTCCATGACAAGTCCGCCTGGGCATTCGTCAAGAAACACCTGTAGAACAGGCATGGTCCGGGCAAGCGAGAATCAGGTTACCGGGTCAATCTCGTGGATGGCTTCACCAAACGGCAGGATGGGCATCGGCCGGCCGCCAAGATCCGGGAAGGTATGCTCGGGGTTAATTCCCAGGTGCTTGTAGACGCTGGCCCACAAGTCGTTCGGGGTCAGGGGGCGACTGACCGGTTCTTCCCCCTTCGAGTTCGTCGCGCCGATCACCTGCCCGGTACGCATACCACCACCACTGACCAACATACTCATGGCCCGTGGCCAGTGATCTCGACCCGGCTGATCGATTTTACTTTTCGTCCCCGGTCTTACCGAAATGCGTGGTGTACGACCAAATTCACCGGTCACCACCAGCAGTACACGGCGATCCAGGCCACGGTCGTAGATGTCTTCGATCAGTGCCGTGATCACCTGGTCGTAAATCGGAAAACGAACTTCCGCATCCTTGAAAAGGTGACAATTCACAGCATGGCTATCCCAGTTGTAGACACCCCAATCGGGCATCTTGATCCCGGATACATACGGGTTTTCCATGACCACGGTGACCCAGGGCACACCGGCCTCGACCAGTCGCCTGGCCAGGATGGCACGCTGTCCCCATTCATGACGACCGTAGCGATCTCGTAACTTGTCGGATTCATGTGACAGGTCAAAAGCCTCGCGTGCCTCGCGGGAGGTGATCATCGACAATGCCAGCTCGTTGAACGAATCGATCGAATCCATCACACGACTCGCATCGACGTCCTTGCGTAACTTGTCCAGCCCGGTCAACAGGCTTACCCGGTCGTCGAGTCGTTCCTCGAACAGGCCACTGGCCAGGGCCAGGTTCTGAATCTTGAAATTCTCGGCATTGGGATCCGCAGAAATCCGGAAGGGATGCGTCTCGGCACCGAGATAGGCCGAGCCAAAGCTAAATACGTCGATCGGGTTAACGCGTCCGTTACCAAGCACAATGTAGTTACAGAGCCCGCTGGGATTTTCCTTCTCTTCCAGCACCTTGGCGGCCATCGATCCCACCATCGGTGTATCGTTGACAAATCCTGTTGGTTCCAGCGGTGCGCGCCCGGTCAGGAATCGTTTGTGACCACCACCATGATCCGCAAACTTGTGGGCACAGGAGCGAATGAGTGTAAACTTGTCGGCGATCTTCGCATGCCGTGGTAACAGTTCGCCAATATCCATTCCGGGCACCTTGGTCCGGATCGGACTAAACTGGCCACGGTAATCTTCTGGAGCGTCCGGCTTGAGGTCGTAGGTTTCCATGTGGGGCGGGCCACCGGGAAGCCAGACAAAAATCACGGACGTATCAGGAAGTGGACCGGCCTGGGCAGACAGGGCCTGGGCCTCGAGCAGGCGGGAAAGCCCCATGCCTCCGAGGACACCGCCGCCCAGCTGCAGGACACTGCGACGACTGATTTGTTGTTTCTTACCGTTCATGGCATTCCATTCTAGCATTTCACGAAAGCAACCACCACGTTTATTATCGGCATCTGCAGGGGAAGGCAATCCCTAAAACCGGCCTGCTACCAGTGCCCCCTGCCAGCAAACAACTTACGACTTCTTCTTGTTCTTTTTCGGCCGTGGCTTGGGCAAAATGAGCCTGGGCTCCGGCAAGCCATCGTCAGGCTGATCCCAGAGTCGATAGGGGTCATGCAGTCGACGCATCTCAGCAAGCAACAGTCCTTCCATCTCCGCCAGCTTCTTTGCGTAACGCGGATCGGTTGCCAAATTGACCTGGTCCTTGCTCGGCTGACTTCCGGTCAGCGTCCGGACCTGGCTGGCATGATGCTGCTGGATGAACTCATGTGGATTCTGGGCGAGGTTAAACAACTGGGTCTCTCGGACCTTGCCATCAAGCACGTCATACTTGATCAGTTTCCAGTCTCCTTTTTTCACGCACCGCATGCCCGGCTTGGTTCCTCCACAATAGACCCCGAAAAAAGTATCTCGGATCGTTTGCTGCTTACCTTCCAGTACGGGTTTAAAGCTCGTCCCTTCACTGGTCTTCGGTGCCGGGATGCCTGCCAGGTCGCAAAGCGTGGACAGGACATCCAGCAGGTAAATGTTTCCAGGCACACGTGAGCCCGCCTTGATCCCGGGTCCCTTGACGATGAACGGTACACGCCACGTGTGCTCATACAGGTTCTGTTTTCCCTGTAACCCGTGCCGGCCAATGGCCATGCCATGATCGGCCGTATAGATAATGTAGGTGTTATCGAGTTCTCCCATGGCTTCCAACTTCTTGAGCACCCGCCCCAGCTGGATATCGATATTTTCGCTGCAGGCAAATTCGCGTCCCAGCTCGTTACGTATCGTGCGTTCATCCCGTTTCTCCCAGACGCCGCTGACCTTGACCTCATCTCGCAAATCCGGGTGACCATGATGGAACGGATGCGCGGGCAGGTAATTCACCGGCAATGCGGGCTGCTTCGGGTGCGCTGCCGGCAGCACGTTCCTGTCCTTGTGATTGACGGCACCGTACTTGGCCAGTAGTTCCGGTTTTCCATCGCGCGTGTCATGGGGATGGGAAAATCCAAAATAGATCAGGAACGGATCGGTATCCTTACGCTCCTGCCGATCACCCAGGTATTCCAGGACCTGTTGCGCGTGCCAGGCGCTCCCCGTCTCGTCCGTGCCACCACGCTTGGTGGCATCCCGCACCACCGTGAACTGGGCGTTCGCTGCATCGTAGCTGTTCCCCTTCTTGCAGGTCCGCATCGTGTCATAGCCGGCACGATTGAAGACCGCGGCCATCGTGTGGTTGGCCAGGTTTGGGGGCACACGCGAGGGGTCGGCACCATTGGGGTTGAGTCGCCGCATCCCGCGATCGGGAATATGCCAGACCGTGCGGCCACTCATGATCATGTGGCGTGAGGGAGTACACACACCTCCCACCCAGGCTCCCATGTGATGCGCCGTATCAAGGACCATTCCTTCGCGAGCGAGGCGATCGATGTTGGGAGTCTGCAGGGATGATTTCTCGTTGTAGATTTTCAAGTCAAAGGGAGACTGGTCATCGACCAAAACGAACAGGATGTTCGGCTTCTCGGCAGCACCCAGGGTTCCCGTCACCAGCACCAGGTAGGCCATGGCCAAGACCAGGGAAACACGTCGATACCAGGTCACACTTACAGGGTCAAACATCATGAATCATCTCTCTCGTCTTGTTATTTCGAAAACCGACTACTAGCCAGATCAGGGTTGGGCAATCCTGGTGATCACCGGACAGTGATCAGAAGGGAAACGTCCCTTGAATTGCCGGGCATCAATCTTGTGTTCCAACACGGTCACGCGCGGTCCCACGAAGATGAAGTCAATACGACGCCCCGGGACCACCGATTTTCCAAAGCCGTTCCAGCTGGACATGGGCCCCTGGTGTTTCATCCTGGAGTGCAGGAGCGCATCTTTCAATTCACCTTGCTGCAGGTTCTTGTACGGTTCCGAGTCGGGCAGGCAATTCAAGTCCCCCATCACGACCACGGGTAACGGGTCCTGGGCAGTCACTTTCTTGACATGACGAGCAATCAGCGCGGCACTTTCACGCCGGGCCACCGCACCGCGATGATCAAAGTGCGTATTCACGATCAACCAGCGCTGCCCGCCCTGCTTCGCTTTTAACCAGGCCAGCGTGGCGATCCGTGGCAGGGAAGAATCCCAGCTCTTGCTGCCCGGCTTACCCGGGGTCTTCGACAACCAGATCGTGTCACTCTTCTCCAGCACCAGCAGGTCCTTGCGAAAGAAGATCGGTGCGTATTCGCCGCGGGCCTTACCATCCTCACGGCCTACCCCGACGAACTGGTACTTGGGCAACCGTTTATTGAGCACATCAAGTTGCCGCTTCAACACTTCCTGGAGACCGGCCACGGCAACATCATGATGGGTAAACATGCCCACCACCTGGTCAATTCGAAACCGCCAGTTATCCTGGCCATCACGCGGATTGTCATAGCGAATATTGAATGTCATGACATTCAATTCCGCTGCGACCAACGGACAGGATAAAGAAGCCAGCAGCAAGCTGGCCAGGACTCGACGTAAAAGCATCTGCATGGCGTGATCTTTCCTGGAAAACAATGGGCCTGTCGCTCCAGCCTATCATCTGGGCAAGCGACTGGCGAGATACTCCCAGCCATGCGGTTGCGTGGACATACTTGCGGAAGACTCGCATAACGACCATAACAGGCAACGGCAGCGGGACAGTGCTACCGGGAATACGCATCCAGTTACTCGTACGGTCCATCCAATCCCATGGCGAATCCAGAATCCACACCGACTGACGAACCCAACCTGCATCAAACCTTGCGCCAACTGGGGCGATACGGATTCAGTCAAACGGATACGGGTTCACTACAAAAGATGTCCGATCGTATTGATGCCGACCTGGACCAACTACAATCGCAGGCGGTCCAGCTCAAGGACCAGGTAGAACGCGGGCTGGAGGATGGAGATCCGAACGTCTTTGACATGCTGAAGAAGAAGATGCAGTACCTGCGCGGACAGATCGAGGACATGACTACGAAACAACAGCGTGTCCAGAACACGCTGGAACACCAGCACATGAACGCCGGCATGGCCCGCCTGGTGGGCTCTCCTCGACGCGTGGCGATCATGGAAGGTTTCGTGCTGATCCTGATCGTCCTGGTACTGGGGTTACTGGCCTACGAGTATATCCAACCGGACGAACAGGCACGTCCTGGCTGGCTCAGCAGCAACAACATTTTCTGGATCGACGTTGTCTGCTGCCTGGTGTTCCAGGTTGAATTTTTCATGCGGCGCAGTTGTGCTCGCTGTAAACGCTGGTTCTGGAAGAATCACTGGATCGATTTCTTCACTTCGATCCCACTCCCGGGCGAAGCCCAACTGGCTCGTTTCGGCCGCGTCGCACGTGTTGCACGATTCGCTCGCCTGCTGCGATTCACGCGTATCATCCGGGCCATGCGAGTCTTCCTCTTACTCTGGCGAGGTATGGACAAGCTGCAGGACACGATGGATGTGAAACTGATGAAACGGTCCCTCAAGTGGGGACTGATCTTCATGCTGCTGGGCGGACTACTGGTCTTCCAACTGGAACGGAACATGGCCGAAACCGGCAATGACGTGACCAGCGTAGGCGGTGGCATCTGGTGGAGTTTTACCACATTGGTCACGGGTGGATTCGGTGATATCCATAACCCGGTCACCGCACCCGGTCGTCTGCTCACCGTGATGCTGGTCATCACCGGCATGATCCTGGTCGGTGTTTTCACGGCAACGCTGACTTCCCTCTACGTTGGTGAAGAATCGGAGGAGCTGCAACGTTACCAGGACGAGATGAACAGTCGCCTGAACCGCATGGAAGAAACCATTCAGCAACTGGCCCGCCAGCTACCCGCACCACCTGAGGAATAACCGGTCGTTCTTCCCGGGCTACGAACCGGTCGGATCCACGATCTGGATTTCCGTGTCCGTCAGCAGGGCAGTGACAGGCGTGCCACGTCCGGCCTGGAAATGCTGGTAATTACGCTCGGCAACCTCGGAAGCGGCCTCGATGACCTGCACCACATCCCGCTGGCTGGCCGCCGTGGGATAGGTCTCATCGAGTTCCTCCAGCGATTCACCCAGCAGGCGACGGCGCATGATGGCCAGCATACCAGCCGCGATCGATGCTTTGCCGTACCCGAATATTTCCAGCTCTCCGCCGACGTGATGAATGCGGCCGCCAAACGATGGATTGCGGGTGCGGGATCCATCCCCGATGATCGCCTCGCGAAAACCACGATCCTGTTGATCCACGATACCGCGACCATAGATCCCGTACAGTTCGATTTCCTGGTTCACGGCCCCTTCGAACTCAGCCGGGTTAATCCAGTTATTGTTGTAGTCACCCCGCATCCCGTCCTCGTAGGTCACTGCCACGTCAATACTATCCCAGGTCTCAATCGCACCCTGCCGTTTGAACGAGGAGGGGTCGACTCCACGACGCCGCGCAATCTCGGCATGATGCTGATCCCAGTTCAACAACAGGTTCTTCTGGCCTGTTGCAAAGACCGTCCGCGGCTTGACCTGCAGGTAGTGATGCACCACGTCCAGCCAGTGACAGCCCACGTAGGCAAAGGGATTGCTTTGTTCGGCCCAGGCAAAAATCTCCGTGCTGACTTCCAGGGGTTCTTCCAGCACCGTGCGGACACGGTTAATGGCTCCATAGTTGGCGTGGGCATTGGACATCATCTCACGCACGAAGGGATCGTAACGCTTGTGCATGTCGACCGCCACGATCCGACCGTTCTCCCGGGCCACGTTGATAATCTGGTCCGCCTCGGCCATGGTCAGGCAAAGCGGTTTCTCCGTAATCACGTCACAACCAGCTTCCAGGGCATCAAGGATCGGCTGGGCATGGACGTGATCGGGCGTGGCCACGAACAATACATCCGGCTGGTGCGTGGCCAGGATATCCTTCCAGACCGCATCCCCGTAGCAGGCATCGATCTTGACGTCGGGAAACTCCTCGGCAAACCAGTCAACGATGCGCCCCGCCGTGCCACTCTTCTCGCTGCGTGTTCCCACGGCTGAAACCCGGATTTCCACGTCTGCCAGGGAGGGTGCCCAGTGGCTCATACCAATACTGGTCAAGGCTCCCGACAAACCACCTCGCATGAAATCCTTGAAGCTCTGCCCAATGATCTCGTCAAAAAACATACCACCGCCAACGATGGCAACATTCAGCGACCGCTTCTCTGCATTCATGGGTGTCTCACACTTTCTTGGCAAGAATCAATTGCTTCCAGGATCAATTCGTGATTGTAGAACATCACCGTCAAGTTACAACCAAGACCACGCCAGGCCGATCCCGTTGCCTCGTGAATTTTTACGGTTGTGCTACACTGGGCAACTCCGTAATGCGCTACATGAACCGATTCTCTCGCCAGGCAGAACCAGATCCTCATGAAACGAAAAACAAACCCTGAAAAAATGAAAATCATTTCCATCGGCGGTGGCAAGCTGGCCCTCCGGCAAACCCTGCCCATCGACCGCTTCGTCGTCGGCCTGGCCCGCAAGAAACGGCCCCGGGCTCTTTTTATCCCCACCGCCAGCGGCGACGATGCCGAGTACTGCGAGATTTTCGATCGCATCTACGGTGGCAAACTCAATTGCCAGGTGGACTGCCTGAAGTTGCTGGGACGCAACGGAGAACGAAAGCACCTGGCCAAACGCATCCTGGCCGCCGACCTGATCTACGTGGGAGGCGGTAACACCATGCGCATGATGAAGCTGTGGAGAAAAATCGGTGTCGACAAGCTGCTGCGGAGAGCGGGTCGACAAGGGACCGTGTTGACGGGACTCAGCGCCGGAGCCATTTGCTGGCATCGCTGGGGCCATTCCGATTCGATGTCCTTTAGTGCCGGGGACCGGCAATGGTCTCATATCCGTGTCCGCTCCCTGGACTTCATTCCACACCTCTACTGTCCTCACCTGGATGGTGAAAAACGACATGACTCCCTGGTCGCCATGCTTCGTCGTGGTGAAATGGCGGTAGCCTGTGACAATAATGCCGCAATCTATTATGGACCCCGTGGTGCCCGCTGTATCACATCTCGCAAACGTGCCCAGACACACGTCTATCGTAAATCGCGTGAAGGAGTCTCGGTCACTTCCTACCAGGATGGCGAAACGATCGACCTTTGACACCTTCCCAGGTGCGAACCCCCTGATTGGAAAGGCAGCTGGATTGCTGCTATATTCACGTCTCTCGGAACTGAACACGACTTATCCTAACTCCTAGACGAGGCACACCAACATGTTCCTGAAACGACTCCTGCTGACATCCTGCATCCTGGCGGCCCTGTTGTTCGCACCGGCCCTACACGCCGCGACGACGGTCAGCTCGATCATCGGCAACAACATGGTCCTGCAACGCAATGCTCCTGTTGTGCTCTGGGGCTGGGATGATGCCGGCACCAAGGTCACCGTTGGCATCGGTAAAAGTTCCGCGACCGCCACGGCCGGGGACGATGGCAGCTGGGCCGTCAGCCTGCCCGCGATGAAAGCCGGTGGACCCCATGAAATCGCGATCAGCGGTTCCAGCAAGATCACTCTTAAGAACGTGTTGGTCGGTGAAGTCTGGCTCTGCTCCGGTCAATCCAACATGGAATGGACCGTTTCGCGATCCTTGAATCCCAAGGAAGAAATTGCCGCCGGAACACACCCCACGATTCGGCACATCAAGTTTCCTCACAAGACTTCGGATAAGCCGCTGGCCAACGCAACGACCCAGGGTTGGACCGAAACCACGCCGCAGAGCGTGGCCAACTACACGGCGGTCGGCTACTACTTCGCCCGGAACCTGCAGAAAGAACTGGGTGTTCCCGTCGGCCTGATTGGTTGCAACTGGGGTGGCACCCGTATCGAACCGTGGACGCCACCGGCAGGATTCAAGGCCGTACCCGCGCTGAAGGAAATCAGTGATAACCTGGCCAGCTTTCCCAAGAAGAATGACAAGGGTGCGATCCAGCACCAGACGGCCCTGGCTATCTACAATGCCATGGTTCATCCCATCCTGCCCTACCGGTTCAAGGGCGCACTCTGGTACCAGGGTGAATCAAACAATGGCGAGGGCATGCTCTACCACGAGAAAATGAAAGCACTGATCCACGGCTGGCGCAAGGTGTTTAACCACCCGGAGATGCCTTTCCACTTCGTGCAACTGGCACCCTACCGCTACAATCGTCCGGAAGCACTGCCAGGAATCTGGCAGGCCCAATTAAAGACATTGGCAATCAAGAACACGGGCATGGCCGTGACCGTCGATATTGGGAATACCCGTGACATCCATCCCAAGAACAAGCAGGAAGTCGGTCGTCGACTGGCACTCTGGTCACTGACCAAGGACTATGGTCGCGATGTGGGAGTTTACTCCGGTCCGCTGCTCAGCAAGGTCGACCAGGTCGAGGGGAAAGGAAGTATCACGGTCCATTTCCATAAAGAGACCAAGGGCGGTTTGAAAACCAGTGATGGCAAACCCGTGAGCCACTTCGAGATCGCCGGCAAGGACGGCAAGTGGCAGCCTGCGAAGGCAACGATTGTCTTTGGCGATCACCTGATGGTGCG
>MPLU02003416.1_pt1 | contig 10370 bp, 9 predicted proteins | sample 1617381 | NCBI WGS metagenome assembly MPLU02 (sample SAMN05944801, study PRJNA350692) | marine metagenome | biome: marine; feature: ODZ; material: water; isolation source: 90 m water sample filtered on 0.2 um supor filter | place: Pacific Ocean | collected 2012-04-08 | depth 90m m | reverse complement strand
CTCTGGGCAGGCCCCGTTGTCATGAAAATAGATGATGAGTGTGTTGTCGAATTGCTTGGTTTTCTCGAGGGCCCGGACGATCGTTCCGACGGCTTGGTCCATGTGATCGACCATGGCGGCGTAGACCGCCATGTTGCGAATACGCCATGGCTTGTGGTCTATGGCGTCCCATGACTTGACCCGGCTCTCCAGTGGTGGAAGGGGCCAACGTTCTTCATCTATGATGCCCATTTTCAACATACGGGCGTAGCGCTCGTTGCGTAGTTTCTCCCAACCACCTTCGTACATTTTGATATATTTCTGGATGGATTTTTCGGGGGCGTGTATGGGCCAGTGGGCGGCGGTGAAAGCGACATATTGAAAGAACGGCTTGTCGGACTTGGCGAATGCCTCGATTTGACGTTTGGCCTCCACGCCTATGCGGTCGGTGTAGTAGTAGTCTTCCTCGTCCACCTCGGTGAACTCGGTGTTGCGAGCCAAGGTGTAGGGGTCGAAGAAGGAACCGGCCCCGGTCATAGTGCCATAGAAATCGTCGAAGCCGCGTTGGATGGGTCCGTCCTTGGCGGGGTGTCGGCCGAGGTGCCATTTTCCCACCATGGCGGTCTGGTAGCCTGCCGGCTTGAGGAGCTCGGGTATGGTGACTTGGCCGGTGCCGAGGCCATTGCTGTATATGCCGCTAAGCAGAGTGGCTCGGGTGGGCCAGCAGCGGGCGGTGTTGTAGAACTCGGTGAAGCGGAGACCGTTCTTGGCCAACTTGTCGAGGTGGGGTGTGTCGATTTCGCCGCCGAAGCAACCGAGGTCGGAGAAGCCCATGTCGTCGGTTAGGATGACGATGACGTTGGGTCGGTCGTCGGCGTGGGAGAAGAGGGCAAGGTAGAGGAAGAGCAGGAGTGCGGGGAATGCTTTCATGGCGGGCAGGTTCTTTTCGAGCGAGCCATGGGTCAAACGCAAAAGGGAAGGGCAGGGAGAATTTTGATGGTTCTAAAGGAAATCGAACCATCGCCTACCAGTTTCTGCCGCTAGCTGATTTTTTTTCGAGTGACTTTTTTCCTGCCTCTTAGGTTGAGTTCTGACATGACGTAGCGCTGCAGGCGCACGGCAACTTCCGCCTTGGGCAAGTAGGCGTGAAACTTGTAATCAATGCCTGTGTCAATCTCGATCAAGGCATTGGGGAAATAGGAATGAATATCTTCCTTGTACTTGCCGCGAACCACCACTTGGGTTTCGTCTCGAAAATTTTGAACGATGCTCAAGAACCCTTTGTGCGTATAGAGCCACATAATTTATATCCTTAACTTGTTTTTGGAGTTGAGACTGAAGTCGTAAGTAATGAGAAACAGTCCTTGAATTTGAATACAAATGGTTCATTTGCAATTACCGCGCCAAGTGCATTGCGAAACGGGGAATGCGTAAATATTCGGCGCAACCGGTTCGGGATATCGCCCCCGAAGAGGCCGAACCCAAAGAACCGATGAATGAGTTCAGTCCTTGAACTGAGCGACGAGCGAGGTGATGGTTTCTTTGGCGTCGCCGTAGAGCATGCGGACGTTTTCTCGGAAGAACAGGCGGTTGACGAGGCCGGAGAATCCTTTGCCTTGTCCACGCTTGAGGCAGAACACGTTGCGGGCTTGGTGGGCATTGATGATGGGCATGCCGTAGATGGGGCTGCCCTCATCCTCGAGGGCGGCGGGATTCACGACGTCATTGGCCCCGATGACGACTGCGACATCGACTGTGGCGATGGTTGGATTGACGTCGTCCATTTCGCGAAGTTGCTCGTAGGGAACGTCGGCCTCTGCGAGGAGAACGTTCATGTGTCCCGGCATGCGTCCGGCGACGGGATGGATGGCGTGGGCCACCTCACACCCGTTTTCCTCGAGGATTTCACCGAGTTCCTTGACGGCATGTTGGGCTTGTGCGACGGCCATGCCGTAGCCAGGGATAAAGACCACGCTGGTGGCGGACTCGAGGACATAGTAGGCGTCTTCCACGGAGACGGGTTTCATTTCGCCTTCGACTTCACCGGAGGCACCCGAGCTGTTGGCTCCGAATCCTCCGAAGAGAACGTTGCCCAAGGTGCGGTTCATGGCCTTGCACATGATGACGGTGAGGATGAGTCCGCTGGCTCCCACGAGGCAACCTGCCACGATGAGCACGTTGTTCTGTATGACGAACCCGGCGGCGGAGGCAGCGAGTCCCGAGAAACTATTGAGGAGAGCGATGACAACGGGCATGTCGCCGCCACCGATGGGGAGCACCCCAAGTATGCCGAGAAGTAGAGTGAGCCCGACGAGCCATGCAAAGGCCTCGATGGGCCTGATTGCAAATTCTCCTATGCCGGGGAGGTTGCCCGCGAGGACGGCCCCGAGGCCTACTATAGCGATGAGAACGAGTGCGTTGATGAGTTTCTGGAGAGGAAAGAGGGTGGCTTTGCCGCTTATCTTGCCGGCCAGCTTGAGGTAAGCGACCATGCTGCCGGTGAAAGTGATGGCCCCGATGGCTACGGCGAGGCAGATAACGAGGGCTTGGAAAGCATCGTGTCCGTCTTGCCCTGGATCAGAAAATCCGTAGGCAGCGACCAACAGGCTGGCGATTCCGCCAAAGCCGTTGAAGAGGGCGACCATTTCAGGCATGGAGGTCATTTTCACCTTCTTGGCGGCAACCAAGCCAATGACTGCCCCGATGGTCACGCCTATGGCGATCCACTTGTAGTCAAGGCCTTGAGAAAGCAAGGTGGCGACGACTGCCACCAACATACCGAGAGAGGACAATTGATTCCCCTTGCGGGCGGTGTCTGCCGACCCGAGCATGCGGATGCCAAGAATGAAGAGAATGGCCGATGCGACGTAGGCGAGGTTAATGCCTATGGCGCTTCCCGCACCCTCAGCTTGGCCGAGCACTTGGAGTGGGCAGAGAGGGAGGCTCATTCCTTTTGATCTCCCTTCTTCTTGAACATTTCGAGCATGCGGTCAGTGACCACGTAGCCGCCGACCACGTTGATGGAAGCAAGGACGAGTGCCGCAAAGCCAATCCATTGGCTGAGCTCGCCTTGGCCGAGCTGGAGGGCGAGTATGGCGCCCACTATGGTGATGCCCGATATGGCGTTGGAGCCGGACATTAGCGGTGTGTGCAATTGGGAGGGCACCTTGGATATCAGTTGGTAGCCGAGGAAGCCCGCCAAGGTGAAGATGAAGAGCAATTGTACGAGTTCCATGGCTTTATGCGTCCTCCTTGAATCGTTCGTGGATTACGGCGCCATCATGGGTGATGAGGCAGCCTTGCATGATCTCGTCCTCCAGATCGAGGTTGAGGGTCTTGGCTTCCTCGTCCCAGAAATGTTCGATGAAGGCGGTGACGTTGGCGGCTAACATTTGGCTGGCGTGGCGTGGCACCATGCCTTCGAGGCTGGCGTGCCCAATGATGCGCACCCCGTTTTCGGTTACTGCTTCGTCGTCGATTTGAACCCCTTCGACGTTGCCGCCGGTTTCGGCGGCGAGGTCCACCACGATGCTGCCGGAACTCATTTGATCGAGAATTTCCTTGGTCACGATGCGTGGGGCGGGTCGTCCGAAGAGCTTTGCAGTGGTGATCACGACGTCGGCTCGGGCACAGGCCTTGGCCATGGCTTCGCGTTGTTTCTCCATTTGCTCTGGGGTTAGTTCCTTGGCGTAGCCCTGGTCAGTTTGTCCGGTTTCGCCGAGGTCGACCTTGACGAACTTTGCTCCGAGGGACTTGACTTGTTCCTCGACCACGGGTCGGGTATCGAAGGCTTCGACGCGGGCCCCGAGGCGCTTGGCGGTGGCGATGGCTTGGAGACCTGCCACGCCGACCCCGATGATAAAGAACTTGGCCGGTGAGATGGTGCCCGCGGGGGTCATCATCATTGGAAGTATGCGGTCAAAGCGTTCGGCCGCGAGTATGACGGCTTGGTACCCGGCGAGGTTGGCCTGCGAACTGAGGGCATCCATTTTCTGAGCCAAGGTGGTGCGAGGAATCATCTCCAAACTGACAGCGCCGATGCCGGCGGCGGCAAGTTGCCCGATTAGTTCCTTTTCGTTGAAGGGATCGAGGAAGCTGAGATGCAGGCATCCCTTGGCAAGCTTTCCGATGGCGTCGCCATCCGGTTTGTTCACGCGGGCCACGATGTCGGCTTCACGGGAAGCAGCGGTGGGGTTCGAGGCAATGGTTGCCCCGGCTTCGGCATAGTCTTCGTCGGGATGCCCTGCGTTCGCCCCAAGGCCACCTTCCACGATCAACTCGACTCCTAGACTGACGAGTTTGCGGGTGGAGTCGGGGGTCATGGCGACCCTTGTTTCTCCATCAACGGTTTCCTTTGGGATGAAAAGTTTCACGATTTTCTTTTGGCTCTAAATACTGCTTTTGGCAACAAGGGAACTTGAAACGGAGGCAGGAAAAGAAACTTTAGTATTCGAAAGTCGCGTCCAGGAGGTGCCTGACCATATCTTCCACTTCGGCTGAACCAGAGACGCGGGGCCCGGCGACGTTCAGTGTGCCCACTTGATGTTCCCGAATAAACGACCGCAGGAGAAGGGGAGCTTGCTCTTCGGTTTCTAGTGTCACCACGAGGACGGGCTTATTGACTTGTTCGGCATGCCTGAGGGTGAGCAGGGTGCCTCCCTCGGGTGAGTGGGGCGATACGATGAGGGTGGCATCGGAGTCCTCGACGTTGCGGCGAGTGCGCTCGGGGTAGGAACTGGTTGGGGTTTCCCGCAATTGGTAGCGTTCGGGGATCCAACCGTCCTCTGCGAGGCGACCGGCGGGGCACCATCCGCCGTGAGGCACCCGATGGGCGATCGCCCAGTCTAGAGCCGCCCGGTCAGCGCCGGTCTGGCCACCGGACATGATGTTTGGTGTTCCAATCTTGGTGACGGCTTGAGTCACTCGGAAAAGATCTCGCCAGCCTCGACGGTGGTGATTTCACCGAACTTGGCGAGGGCTTCCATATCGATCTTGGAAGAGTCTCCGACGATGGAGATGAGTTTGGTTCGTGGTTGAATTTCCTTTTCGTAAAATTCCTTGAGCGTGTCGATGGAGGCATCCTTGATGATGGGGAAGCGGTCCTGCCGCGGATCCTTGTCGAGCCCGAGATTTTCCCAGTCGATGACAATTCCCGGTACACTGCGAAAAGCTACGTTTGCTGTCCTGTAGGTGCTTTCAAGAGCTTGGCGGGCATTGTCGAAGCGTTTCTGATCGAGGGGCATGTCTTCCATTAGCCCAAGGAAGGTCTTTACTGCCTCGATGGTCTTGTCGGCTTGGCAACCGATGAATCCGACCACGATGTTCTCGTCCTCCGGGCGGGAGGCGGGGAAGTAGTGGCCAAAGGCGGAGTAGGCAAGGGCGCGAGCTTCGCGCAATTCCTGAAACACTAGCCCGGCCATGCCACCGCCGAAGTACTCGTTGAATAGTTGTGAGGCTGGGCGCGAGGATTCCTCGTAGGTTCCGGCTGCAAATTCCATCCTGACCATAGCTTGGGCCATTTCCTTTTGCAGGAAGAGAATGCGAGTCTTTTCCGTCGTGGCCGAACGGAGCGGTTCATGGGGAGCGGAAGGTGAAAGTTCACCGACCTTGGCGTATTCCTTGTTAAGGAGATCGGCCACGTCATCTGCCGAACGGGGCCCGACGTAGAGAACGGATTGCTCGGTGCCGAGTAGTTCGCCCAAACTGGCGGAGAGTTTCTCCACGGTGGATGCATTGAGGTCTGCGTTGGAGAGGCGATCGCGGTATCGGGAGCGATCACCATAGCGGTGGAAGTGGGCGAGGGCGTGTGCAAGGACTTGGGGAGACTTGGGTTCGTCCTCGCGGTCGGCGAGTATGATTTTGATCAATTCGGCGAGGGTTTCTTGCTCGATGACTGGGGCAGCGAGTAGACTGCGACCCAAGGAGAGGGCATTGGGAAGGTTCTCGTCGAGTCCCGCCACCGCCATTGAACTGTGCCGTTCGCCCACACTCATGCCAAAGTCTATGCCCATCTTGTACCACTCGACCTTGAGTTGGCCGGAGTCAAGGTCACCGATCCCGGAGCGATCTATCATGCGCTTGGCGTAGGGAAGGTGATTGTCCAAGCGGTGGCCCTTGTGGAAACGTACCTCGATGGCACCGAGGTCATTTATGGGGTTGGGGGCATGGTAGAGGGTGAGTCCTGGTCGAATTTCACGTTTCTCGAATGCGGTGCCTTCCTCGATATACCTTGGCTCGAACGGCTCGAAAGGCATTTCACTGATTTTTTTCATGAATGCCGACTGCTTGGAGGGATCTATCTCAAGCGGGTCGATCTTGGGCTTGTCGATGGAGGGGAGGTCGTGCTGGGCGTCCATCCGGTGACCGGAAACGTAATTTGACTGGAAGTACTGGTTGGCCACTCGCACGACTTCGGCCTTGGTGACTTGCTCGAGGAGATCGATCTCGTTCACGACGTCTTCCCATTCGCGTTCACTGAGGAAGGCGTCACGCATGAACTCGACGCGCTTCTGGTTGTTCTCGAGGTCCTGTTTGCGGCGCTTTTTGAAGTCATTTATGACGGCCGGCAGAATCCAGTCGGCGAAATTGCCTTTCTTGATTAAATCAACTTGGGCGAGGAGCAATTCCTCGACTTCCTGCAAGGTCTGGCCGTCCTTGGGGATGCCTTGTAGGTACTGGGCGCCGTAGTCATTGAGGTTTTGCGGAAAGGAGCCTGCGGCGCGAACGACTTGGGCTTCCACCAAGTTGAGGTTGATGAGCCCGGCGACTGAGTTGTCGAGCACCATGTCAAGGAGGCGAAGGGCGGGCCAATCTTCATGTTTCCGTGGGACGGTACGGAAGGCCAGCAACACTTGTTCCTCGCCTTGGTACTTCATTTGAACGAACTCGCGTCCGGCAAGGGGCTTTTCAGTCCACATGGGAACCTTTAACTCCTTTTCGCCTGATTGCCAGCGGGAGAATTGCCGCTCGATGAGCTTGATCGTTTCCTTGGGATCGATGTCCCCCGATATGCAGATGGCCATGTTTTCGGGGACGTAGTAAGTATTGAAATATTCCTCGATGGCCTTGATGGATGGATTCTTGAGGTGTTCCACGGAGCCCAGGGTGCGTTGTTGACCGTAGGGATGATTTTTGAAGAGGAGAGAGTTTACCTCGCGATGGATGAGGCGAGTCTTGTTGTCTATGGAACGATTCTTTTCCTCGTAGACGGTCTCGAGTTCGGTATGGAAGAGGCGGAACACGGGGTTCTCGAAACGTTCGGACTCAATGGCGGCCCATTGTTTCATGCGGTTGGCGGGGAGATCCACCTTGTAGACGGTTTCCTCGTGCCAGGTATGGGCGTTGATGGCTTGTCCTCCCATGTCTCCGTAGATGCGGTCGAGTTCGTTGGGCACTGCGTAGGCAGCGGCCTTTTTGGAGATTTCATTGATCTCGGCGTAGATGGCGTTTCGCCGGGAGGAGTTGGTTTCCTGAGAGCGTTGCTCGTATAGTTCCGTGATGCGGTCGAGCAGGGGTTGTTCCTTCTCGTAGTCGATGGTGCCGAAATGAGTGGTTCCCTTGAACAGGAGGTGTTCGAGGTAATGGGCGAGGCCGGTGTTGGTGGAGGGGTCGTGCTTGCTGCCGCCCCTCGTGATGATCTCGGCGTAGAAGCGAGGTTCCTCGTGGTTGGGGCTAAGATATACGGTTAGCCCGTTGTCCAGTTCGTATATTTCGACGTTCATGGGATCGTTGCTGGCGTTTGCCTCGTGGACGCGTTGGTAGCGATTGAGGTCAAGCTCGCATCCAGCGAAGCAGAGGGCGATCGTTCCGAACAACGAGCGCATGGGGACTGATGACTTGCTCATTTCTTTGTGATGGGGCTTTTTGTTTGCAGTTGGTCACGGGGCGAGGGATTTTTGCGATTCCTCGACGCATTGCACTCTTAAAATCAATTTATTCCATGAAAGTTTTTATTTATGAAAAATGTGGGACTTGCCGCAAGGCTCTTAATTGGTTGGACGAACGAGGCATAGAATACCAAAAGGTTCCTATTCGGGAGGTCCCTCCGAGCAAGACGGTTCTCAAGAAAATGCTGAAGGCCAAGGAGGGTCAGCGTAAGAAACTCTTCAATACCTCGAGCAAGGACTATCGTGACCCCGAAGTGAAGAATCGTTTGCCTGACTTTTCCGACGACGAGGCCATGGAATTGCTGGCCTCGCGCGGGAATCTTATCAAAAGGCCTTTCGTTCTCGACGGAGAGGTTGCCCTCGTTGGCTTCAAGGAAGACGAATGGGCGCAGGCGCTGGGCCAATGAGTTTTCAATGAAACTGGATGGCAAAGTTGCCTTGGTGACCGGAGCCGGCACCGGAGTGGGAGCTGCCACTGCCCGCCTGCTTGCCTCCAAGGGTTGTCGTTTGGCGATCAACTACCGGAAATCCGAGGCGGGGGCGAAGGAAGTGGTGGCATCGATCATCGAATCGGGAGGCGAGGCATTCGCTTGCCAGGCTGACGTTGCGGAGGATGCCGAGGCCCGCGCCTTGGTTGAGTCTATCCGTGAGAAGTACGGTTGCCTGGATTTGTTGGTGAACAACGCGGGAATCACGGAATTCATCCCTTTCGATGATTTGGATGCGGTCACCGACGAGGCCTGGCATCGCCTTATGCAAGTGAACTTGGTTGGGGCCTTTCACTGTGCCCGGGCAGCGGTTGCACTGATGCGGAAAACGGAGCCAGCGGATGGGGCTGAAATCGTGAACGTCGGATCGATCGCCGGTCTCAAGGCCACCGGCAGTTGCATCCCCTATGCCGCCAGCAAGGCGGCCTTGCACAACCTGACCGTGGCCTTGGCCCGCACCTTGGCCCCCCTGATTCGCGTTAATGCAGTGGCTCCCGGTTTCATCACCGGCCGTTGGTTGCAGGATGGTTTGGGCGAAGGGTACGAGGCGACCAAGGCGGCTTTCGAGAAAGCAATGCCCCTGGAAGCCGTATGCGACCCCGAGGACGTCGCCGGGGCCATTGTCTCGCTGGTGGAAGGGTCCGACCTCGTGACCGGCCAAATTCTGGCATGTGACGGCGGTATGAGCATCGCCGAACCGACCAGTATCTGAGCCTTGGTTGCGATAACTTCGAAATCCGAGATTGCCACCTTGGTAACTTTTCGCGAAAAGAATCGGTTTCCCTTACCTGTACTTTTGTTTTTCTGCCATGGCATTTTCTTTGGAAGGTCGCGTCGCTTTGGTCACCGGCAGCAGCCGGGGGCTAGGTCGCGGCATAGCGCTCGCCTTGGGCAAGGCAGGGGCCAAGGTGGTCATCAATTATTTCAACGACCGCTCCTCGGCCGAAGGTGCCATGGGCGAAATGAAGGGCGCAGGCATTCATGCCATGTTGGTTCGGGCGGATGCATCCGATCCGGATCAAGTTGCGGATATGGTACAGTCCGCTTCCGAGAAACTGGGCGCGGTCGATATCGTCGTTCCGAATGCCACGCCCGATCAACCACAGAAGCCCATCGAGGAATACGACGCCGACTTTTATCGCCAAATGTACGAATTCTTCGTCTTGGGACCCTATCATCTTGCCCGGGCCGCCTTGCCGGGCATGAAGTCCAGAGGCTGGGGACGAATCGTGAACGTGACGAGCGAGGTGTTTCATTGCGGTGTTCCCAACTTCAGCGCCTACGTTGCCGCCAAGGGCGGACAAATCGGCTGGAGCCGCAGCATGGCGACGGAGTTGGCTTCCAGTGGCATCACGGTCAACACGGTGGCTCCCGGTTGGATTCCGACCGAGCGTCACGCCGCCGATCCCCAAGAAGCATTGGATGCCTATTTAGAGACCATTCCCATGGGGCGTTGGGGGACACCCAAGGACGTGGGAGACGCAGTGACTTTCTTCGCCTCCGAGGAAGCATCCTTTCTCACCGGCCAAACGCTCTGCGTGAACGGAGGTCGTACACCTTGGTGAAACTGCCTTTGACTTTCCAGTAACATATCTAATCCTGCAAGAACCATGAAAATCAAATCTTCCTACATCACCTTGACGGCTGCCATCTTAGGTCTAGCCACCTGCTTTTCCTTCTTCACGGGTTGCGGAGCCGACGAATCCAAGCAGGAATTTCGAATAGCTTTCGTCACCAATCAAATTGCCGATTTCTGGAATATCGCCAAAGCCGGATGTCGTGATGGAGCCAAAGACTTCGGGGTTAGCGTGGAGGTCAAGATGCCAACCGAAAGGTCTGCCACGTTACAAAAGCAAATCGTCGAGGATTTGATTTCTTCAGGCATTCAAGCCATCGCCATCAGTCCCCTTGATGCTGATAACCAGACCCAATGGCTCAACAGCGTAGCAGCCAAACTCCCCTTGATCACCCATGATTCCGATGCTCCTCAATCGAATCGCGTCTCCTATGTCGGGAT
>MPLU02060910.1_pt1 | contig 10373 bp, 9 predicted proteins | sample 1617381 | NCBI WGS metagenome assembly MPLU02 (sample SAMN05944801, study PRJNA350692) | marine metagenome | biome: marine; feature: ODZ; material: water; isolation source: 90 m water sample filtered on 0.2 um supor filter | place: Pacific Ocean | collected 2012-04-08 | depth 90m m | reverse complement strand
GCAAAGGCTGCTACTTGGGGCAAGAAACTTTGGCCAAATTGGCCAACAGCGGTGGCATCAAACAACAACTGCGCTATTGGCAGACAGATAGCCCGCTTGCCGTAGGCCAGAAGCTGATTACTCGTCAACCAAAGGAAGGCGCCAGCAATCGCGCCGGCGTGATCACTTCAGCGATGCAAGACCCAGAGTCAACAGGCAGTCTTGGCCTGGCCTTGGTGCGCCACCAGTCGCTAGCAGAGCCTGAACTGTTTGAGGAGGAAGACTCAACAAAAGTGTGCCTCTCCATTCCTAGTGGATTTGAGCCTCCATCAAGGAGTGACTAGGGACACCCAGATAACTTTACAGAAGGGAACTCTGCAAAAACACTGACATATAAATTGCCACTACATAAGTGCATGTATAGATATAGAACATGCACTTATTTGCCGCGATTTCTTTGAGATTTATTCTTGAGCCTCTGTAAATATACTGTTGCACTTTTGCTATAGCCATATACAATCTATTTATGCAATATAATTCACATAATAGTCCTCATTTTTCGATTGGAGAAGCGATTGGCGACTTGTCAGCTGATGCAATTAAAGACATACTGCAAACTGATAGCTACACACTCCAGCCGGCAACAGGTGGCTTATCTGGCGCAAAACTTTATAAAGTTTGCGTCGATGGCCATGATTATCTTATTCGCCATACTTCCGGCATTTTTGGGAGCAAAGAAATTCACCAAGAATTTTACATTCAAGAGTTCATGAGCAATAAGCAAATTACACCTAAAGTTTATTACAGTGATTCCAATTTAGGCATTATTGTAATGGATTTCATTGAGAATACACTGCCAAAAGGTCGTAGTCCAAATATATTAAATAATATACCAAATGGTCTAGATAAGATCATTAAACTGATGAGAACATTGCATAAAACTCCACGTGAGGATAAAAACTTATCTTACCGGATAGCTCAAGACTACATTGCTTATAGTTTAGCAAATACTCCTCAAGACTTTTTGCAGACTGCTTATCTTGAAATTATCAAATCCTATGTCAAAAAGGAATGGCCCCTAGATCAATTAGTCATTACACATAATGACTTTAGATCAGATAATCTACTTTTTAATCAACAATTTCAACTAATAGATTGGGAGCTTTCTGGGCTAAGTCACCCTCTATATGATTTAGCATATTTTAGCAATTATCAAGCTATTAGCCAAGATGAAAGTTCCGACATTTTAAGCCTATATCTTGAACGCATGCCGCGAGAAAATGAGCTTGGTACTTTTAAAACTTTAAGAGGATTTGCATACGTATTTAGCGCCATATTATGTTTACCCGGCCTGGCTGCAGACGGCTTCAAGCCTTTGAATGATTATTACCATCATCTGACTAACGATACTATACGGCAAATATGGGACAAGGTTGATAATGGCGACCTGGATATCAATAATGACATGGATGAGTTTTCTATCTCAATGAGATTATTAGCAGAAGCAAAAGAATACTTATAAATTGCAGCCCAAGCCAATATTGCCAGTATTAGAGCGATCCAGGCCACAGTGACAAGCAGGCATATTCTATAGCTGTGAAGTTCACTAAGTTTTGGCCTTTAGATAATAGGCAAAATGGTGAATAATCTAGTTAAAGGTATACAGCCTTTACTAAGGAGCGACTAAGGATTATCTGAGGGTGCTAAGTGCCCGTATTGCTTAAACCAGCTTCATCTTGCTTCAACAGCTCATCTTGCTTCAACAGCCATACCGCTACAGCCCAAGTAGCGAGGCAATCATCGTGGTTGTACTGAAATATCCAACGCAGTGAATGGGAGCAACCTCGATCCCTAGGGCCGGAGCCACGCCACTGGCGCCACCAAAGCAGTGCCCGAGCTCCATCGACACCCACCTGTTGCCAACAAAAGTCCAACCAGCTAGCCACGCTTTTCAGCCCATAGCTATTTAAAGGCAAACGCCAATGGCCTCTCACCCGCTCATGCACATCAATCAGGCGCGCACGTAAAGCCGCCAGCTCAACATCTGCTGCTCCTTGCCGCTGAGCCATCCGTAGAAGGTTTAGAGACTCGGTTTCGCCGTAATGCATCACTGGCCAATCGGGGTAGTTATTGAGCATGCGTTGCAGCCTCTGCCAGCAAGATGCCTCACCGTGTTCATAAATCACCAAAAAGGGGTGATATTTCGCACCCTTTAAGTCCCAACTGCCATCAAGCCTGCGGCTCAGGCGAACAAAACCATGTAAAAAATCATCGCGAGCATCTGGATCAGATTCGATGTCGTACAACAACACGCCAGGGGCATTTATTAATTCAGGCAGAGCCAAAGAAGAATCCAACCGCTCGCAACGCCCATCACGCTGGACCCGAGCCTGAGCAACAAGCTGGTGAGCAACCTCACCATGCTGCTCACCGAAACGCTCCAAACGACTGCCAAGATCACCCGGATCGGCCGCAGCTAAATCCTGCAATCCAAGAATCCCCAGCTCCTGAAGCATCTGCCGGCGGCGACTCCCGATGCCACTCACCTCACTGAGGTGACCCTCTGCAGAAGCCACGGCATCGCAAACACCGCGCCAAGAACAAAGCTTGCACTTTCGCCGATCCGCCACCAAAGGCGGCGGATCACTGAGTAAAAGGTCACCAGCAAGCTTGGCTAGTGCATCGGCAAGCTGACGCTGCAACCCCCCCTCCAAGGAAACTCGCTCCAGGTGGAGGCTCCTACCAGCTCCAGCGACCGCCAATCCTTCTGCAACAGGAGCTGCTTGCAGCGTTTCCAGCAAGCGGCCAACCAGTGCCAAAGTTAAACGATGCTCCCGGGTTAACCGTCGGCCCTGACGTGCAATCACCGGGCGGTAAGCGAAGTCACCCCAACGACTTCGCCCATCTACCCGCTGCAGCAATGGCGGATGAGCCTCCAGCGGCTGTCCTGCAGGGTCAAGGCCTTTAAGCCGCAACCCCACCACTCCGGCAGCTCCTTGGCTGCAGGCATTCAGACCCCGGCTTGGTTTACGCGGCAATAAGGCAACAAAATTACGCTGTTGATCATCGAGTTGCAGCGTGCGATGTGCCGTCCAAAGCCTTTGCTCTTCATCGCCATAACGATCTAGCCAAGCCCTACGACGACAGCGCAGCCAACTACGCAACAAGCGATCAGTAAGCACGTTGGCGGAGCAAGGGGTGGCACCCATAAGCCGACGTTACGGCGCCCACCTGCTAGATCCAGTCCATCGCTTCATCATCTATGGCTTCGGCCCCACTGCCGCTGGCCGCGGCCCCCATCCACTTCGGTACCGACGGTTGGCGCGGAGTGCTCGGCGTAGACATCACAGTTGAACGGCTGTTGTCCGTTGCAGCAGCAGCAGCTCAAGAGTTGGCCTATCGCGCCCCCACAGGGCTTAATAGCCGCAAAATAATTATCGGCTACGACCGTCGCTTTTTGGCTCCAGAAATGGCCGAGGCAATTGCCGCCGCCGTTCGTGGCTGTGAGCTGGAGCCACTACTCACCGAAACACCAGTTCCTACCCCAGCTTGTAGTTGGGCAGTTGTCAAACACCAGGCCCTCGGAGCATTGGTCATCACAGCCAGCCACAACCCCCCGGAGTGGCTCGGACTGAAAATAAAAGGGACATTTGGCGGCTCGGTTGAAGGTTCTTTTACCGCAGCTGTGGAGCAACGTCTCGCTGCCGGGGGAATATCAGTACCAATCAATGGTGTCACCGAACGATTTGATGGACGTCATGAGCATCTCGAGGGGTTGCGAAACAAACTCGATCTGAATGCCCTGATGGATGGCCTGCAGATGATGGGTCTAAAGGTCATCGTCGATCCGATGCACGGTTCAGCATCGGGCTGTATTAAGGAGCTACTGAACTCAAGCAAGCAGGGCCTGGTAGAAGAAATTCGCAGCCAGCGCGACCCACTTTTCGGCGGTCACCCTCCCGAACCCCTAGCCCCATACCTAAACCAACTCATTACAGCAGTTAAGGCATCCAGCGCAGCAGGCCAACCAGCTGTGGGGCTGGTATTCGATGGTGATGGCGACCGAATTGCAGCCGTAGATGAAGCAGGCCACTTCTGCAGCACCCAACTATTAATGCCCCTACTGATCGACCACTTAGCAAGGGCCCGCCAACTTCCGGGCCGCGTAGTGAAAACAGTTAGCGGTTCAGATTTGATGCGGCTGGTAGCAGAAGACCTAGGCCGGGAAGTTCTCGAACTTCCTGTGGGCTTCAAATACATCGCAGCAGAAATGCTTGCAGGTGAAGTGCTCATTGGTGGCGAAGAATCAGGAGGGGTGGGCTTCGGGATGCACCTACCTGAACGCGACGCCTTATTCGCTGCCCTACTGATACTAGAAGCACTAGTTGAAGGTGGCCTACCCCTCGGCGCTCGCCTACAAGTTCTACAAGAACGTTGCGGAGGGGGAAGTTATTACGACCGCGTCGATCTACGCCTTGCTGATATGGCCTCACGACGAAGGCTAGAAGCCCTACTGAACGAAACACCGCCCACCACAGTTGCTGATCACCCCGTTGAGGAAGTGATCAAAACAGATGGTGTGAAGTTACGAATTGGCCCTAGTCACTGGTTGATGCTGCGTTTCTCCGGCACCGAACCTCTGCTGAGGATCTACTGCGAAGCTCCCTGCAAAGAAGACGTAAAAGCAGCACTGGACTGGGCAAAGCAACTGGCAGAACAAATATGAGCAGTACTCAAATTTCAGCGCAAAAGCGAATACTGATTATTGCCAGCGGCAATACCGGCAAGATACGCGAGTTCCGTCAGTTACTTGCACACCTACCGCTAAGCGTGCAACCCCAACCAGAATGTCTTGAGGTGGAAGAAACAGGATTAACCTTCGCCGAAAATGCACGCATCAAAGCCACTGCAGTGGCATCAGAAACCAACCAATGGGCCTTGGCAGATGACTCAGGGCTAAGCGTTAACGCCCTAAATGGTGCTCCAGGCGTGCACTCAGCTCGTTTCGCAGATAGCGATGAAGCTCGAATAGCACGTCTGCTCTTGGAACTAGAAAAAGCCAAAACTGCTGATCGCAGCGCCCAATTCACCGCTGCCCTAGCGGTAGCGGACCCAAGCGGCAGCATCCGACTAGAAGTTGAAGGGAGCTGCTCCGGGATGATTCTGAAGACACCAAGAGGGAAGGGAGGTTTTGGCTACGACCCAGTGTTCTACGTACCTGAAGTAAGCCAGACCTTTGCCGAAATGGAGAAAGCTATTAAAGATCGCTTAGGTCATCGCGGCCGTGCCTTCAATGCTCTCGAGCCAAGGCTGAGCCAGTTACTTGCCGACCCCTCGCAATCCATTGGCGCAGGAGGGTATTCAGCCTTAACTGCACACAAAGCCAAAGGGCAAAAAGACCTAAACCTAGAATCAGGTTGAACCAATCATCCAATTTCATATTTTAGGAATGCCAACATAATTTCAACTGCAGAGCAAATAATTAAATCTGTCAAGACTCCAGCATCACTTAGATAAAACCATCACAAAACAGCAGTTCAAACCATAGAAAATCAAGGTGAAATCAGATCACACTCATATACGCTCAACTTGAAGATTGTGCAGATCCTTTGTTGTTTTTCATCAGCAGAAGTGCAGCCAACAGGATCCCCAACAAAGCAAGGCTGCCGTAGGTGAGTAGCACCAAGCTGGTACTACCCGGACTCGATACCTGAAGCAATACCCCTGAAAGCATGGTCATCAAAGCTCCCATCAACGTGCCCGCGGTATTCACAAATGCCACTACAAGGGCAGTTTGCGCTGGTGGTGCTGCAGCTTCTGCAAGAGGGAAAGCCAATACGCTTGTGCCAAGGCCAAGCCCTAACAAGGTCCCAGCAAGCATCAAAACGATGACTGATTGAGGATTGGTCCCTACTAGAACAAGCAGAGCAATAGCAGCGCTGCAGCTGCCCGCCATCAGGATGTGAGCACGCCTGGAATCTTGGCTGCCGAGTCCACCTGCTCCAAGCATTCCTACTGAAGTACCAAGGGAGAGGGCCATGCCCACGCCGATCTTGAGCGACCCACTCCAGCCCTCGAGCTCAGAAAGCAAGCCATATTGACCAAGACCAAAAAGAATTCCAGCACCCCAGGCATAAATCAAAGCGGCATGGAAAACCCGCATAAGGGCATCAGCACTCCAGCGAGCTGAATGTTCAATAACTTTGGGCTGGTAGATCGATGGCTTGGTCTTCCCATGATGCGGCAGCAAAGATGCAACGACCAGAACAACTAACGGTGCAACCACCAAAAAAGCCAGCACCATAATCTGCAAAATCACAAGCTGTCGCCAGGATCCAAATTGAATCAACACCGGCATCAAGGCAGCCAAAGCGGCGCCAAAACCAAGCAGGCTGTCAGTAGCACCCATTGCTAAGGCAAAACGTTTCTCTGGCAAGGTGCGCTTAGCGAGAAGCCCAGAAGCTGGGAATGCCACAGCACAAGCCAGGCCCATGCCAGCTCGGCTAATGATCAATTCATCCAGGTTCTCTGCTCGCCCAAAGGCGAGGGTTAGTGCTGTAGCAGCAATGGCCCCAAGCAACAACCAACGCTCGGCCCGACCGCGATCCAACAGCCAACCAACAGGAATCTGTACTAGGCCATAGGGGAGAAGAAAAGCTCCCCCCACAACGGCAACATCAGCAGAGGAGAGGCCAAGCTCTTTAGCGAGCGAATGATCGAAATATTGAAAGCTGGTTTCAGACCAAACCATCCAGGCCACAAACAGCAGACTGAAACACCAAAGCAAGCGATCGCGCATCAAGACAAAGAACACATCGAGAGGAATGTGTACTCAGTCAATAGCTTTGACCTCAAGACAAGCAGTAGTCAAGATTCAATGTGATCGATTGGCGCGGCTTCGGGGCCTCACCGGGGTCGAATTTTTGAGATGCCGCTCGATAAGTCACCGACGGGTAATGCGCCCTATCGCCACGCTTATCTATGCGCATTAAGCGCACCTGCTTGAGACCAAGAGCATCGGAGGTGTTTTCAGCCTGATGCTTGCCTTGCTGGAGAGCCCGCCGCAACAACTCATCTTCAAGCTGCTTTTTGCCCCCTTTCTCGGGGCGAGAGGTCATACCGCGGAGCTCAACGCCCGGAAGACGACCTGCTGACTGAATCAAAGCATCGTAATTAGATCGCCCAACCTCACCACTTACGCTTGTAGTGGCACGCTGCAGGCGAGGTTTACCGCCAGAGCCGCCAGTGGAGTAGCTGCGTGGAGCAGGAATGATCAGCTCGCCAAGGCTCAGAGGCTTCAAGCGAGTGCGAACTGTTGCCAACCGTTCATTGAGCTGATCCATCGCTGACGATGGTGTTCCAGCCTCGGCCTCCACTTGAAGAGAGAAGCGAAAGCGATCTGAACGCATCTCTCCACTTTCCTGGACACTCAGCTGCAGCAAAGTGCCATCACATCGAAGCTCACCAGCATGAGCAGGCAAACTGGCCAAACCCATCAATCCACTAGTTCCAACAAGCCAACCCAGCATCAAGGGAGAGCACAATGCACGCATCGCAGTTGAAATCATCGAAAACAGGAATTACTTATTTAGATATAACTGCCTGAGGTCATCAGGGTATTAATAGATTGCATATAGAGACCACTAATTCATTAACAAACATGACTGGAGGTCAGCTAAAGGGTAAAGGCAACATCTTTGACCTTGGTGATGTCAAAATCAAAGGCTGCTGGGTTCTTACCAATAATCAACAAATAAGTTTCGATATATTTAAAACTACTTGTTAGGCTAGATAAGTAAGCGAAATGGTTTTCTCGACAAAGAACTCGATTAAATAAATCAATCAGCAGCAACCCAACTAGCGTGCAATCCATATGGAATAGGTGTGGGCATCTCCAACACGGCCTGCTCGCTTAAATCGTGGGCGTTAAGAATCACCAGCTCGGTGGCACAACTGGCGCCATTCCAGGCCTGAACTAGCACCCAGCCATCATCCTCAGCCTCACTACCAGGGCGAGGCGCCATCAATGGCTCGCCGACAAATCCTCGCGGCGCCGCACTCCACAGACATTGATCACCATTAATCAAATCAAGCTTCTTTATTCCCTGAAGAGGTGCATAGCCAGTCTCACGCTCGGCCACAGCCATCCATGCATAACGAGAAGGTAATCCTTGACGGCGTGGATTGACCATCGCAAATTCACAACATCGATCGCCAAAGCGATTAGTTTCGATGCCTTTTCCTAACAGATTGATGCGGCATCGCGTCAACTGGCCCTCGGGGATCAAATCGAAATCCATCGAGAGGAAATCCTGATCAGGCTCAATCGAGGGGTAATCCCTGTAGTAAATGCTCTCCACCACCACCTCATCCCCCTCTTCCCAAGCATTTAGGTGGTGAAACACAAAGCCATCTGGAGCATCAAGAATGCGTGGCGACTGCCCAGCGAACGCCCCACTATTGCGAGGAATAAGCCAGAACTTTGCCCGCGCTCCTGGTTTCGACGTTAAGCACTGGGCAGCACCCTTTTGACCAAGCAAAAAAGGCAACGGCTTGAAGTCAATGGCGTTCTGCAAAAACACCGCCCAGTTTGGAGTGATGGCGAAATCATGCAAAAAAGCAAAGCCGCTGAAACTATCGCTGCGATCACTGATTAGGCGGCCAGCATCCGGTCCCTGCGTAGCAAACTCCATCAATCGGATCTTGCTAGTCGGCCCAGTCTTGACCCCAAACGTGACCATGCATGGTTCGCCGTGATGGCCCGGATCGAAACGGGGATGAGCGCTGAATGCCTCACCGGGTTTTAGCACCCCGTCAAGGCTTGAGAGCCCATGGGTTTCAAGGCTTACAGGATCAAGTGCATGAGGACCTGCCGCCTCCCAAAGAGCCAACAACTGATCGCCAAGTTGCACGACGTGAGTATTGGCAATGTTCTTAAAACGCACATCAAAAATATTTGCCAACACACCACCAGGCTTTTGCGTACCAAATACACCCCGATAGAGATAACGACCAGCAGCCTCCTCCTCCTGCCAGCCTTCTGTTCGTACAAAGCGATTACTCAGCAACACCTCGCCACTGCTGAAATGCAGGGCAGTGATCATGCCGTCACCATCAAAAGGATGGTGCAAACTTTGACCACCTCGCTCAAAGCGAGCTGGACCATTGCGATAAAGGGTGCCACATAGCTCAGCTGGGAGTTGCCCTCTCAGAGGCCGTAAAGCAACTGCATTGAGCTCTTGCTCAACGTTGAAATAACCGCTTGCCCAATCATTCCGATCAAACCCGCCGGGTACATCTAATGACGCCGCGGACACGGTTGAAGGGCTATCGCTAACTGTGCTCACTGCAAGGCTGCTCGACTTTGACCAATCCTTACGCAAAAGGGCTTGCAGCCGCGAGCGAGGAAATCCCCACTCCCAAAGCATTCAGCTCTGTCCGCCAGCCTGCTCAAGCACGCCCTTACTACTAGGAACCGCACCAGCTCTGCGTGGATCTAATTCAGTGGCCATGCGCAGTGCTCGAGCAAAAGCCTTGAAGCAAGCCTCAACGATGTGGTGTGAATTAGTGCCGTCCAACTGACGAATATGCAGGGTTAGACCGCAGTTATGAACCACTGCCACAAAGAACTCTTTGACTAACTCACTGTCGTAGCTGCCAATTCGCTGAGAGGGAATCTGCAAGCCATAACTGAGATGCGGCCGACCAGAACAATCAAGAGCAACCTGAACTAACGCCTCATCGAGTGGTGCCACAAAATGACCGAAGCGGTAAATACCGCGCCGATCACCAAGGGCCTGAGATAGGGCCTGACCAACAGCAATACCAACATCCTCATTGGTGTGATGATCATCGATGTGGGTGTCGCCACTAGCGGTGATCTCCAAATCCAGCAGGCCATGGCTGGAAAGCTGATGAAGCATGTGATCGAGGAAGGGCACCCCGGTAGCCACATTGCACTGCCCAGAGCCATCAAGCCCTAAACAAACGCGCACATCAGTTTCACCGGTGACGCGATGAACATCTCCGAGTCTTGGCGCCGTCATGCTGCCCATCCAAATGACATCATGCTGTCAGTCAAATCACATACCGTTAATGCAATAACCAGCATCCACGTAAAGGGTCTGTCCGGAGATACCACTAGAAAGGTCACTTAGCAAGAACGCAGCCGTATTGCCAACTTCGATCTGGGTCACAGTGCGACGCAAGGGAGCCTTCTCTTCGACATTGTGAATCATGTCGAGAATGCCTCCGATAGCTGAACTAGCCAAGGTTCGAATTGGTCCAGCACTAATCGCATTAACGCGTACCTGCTTATCCGGGCCTAGTTCTGCTGAGAGGTAACGCACTGAAGCCTCCAGGGCAGCCTTGGCCACACCCATAACGTTGTAGTT
>MPLU02050513.1_pt1 | contig 10373 bp, 13 predicted proteins | sample 1617381 | NCBI WGS metagenome assembly MPLU02 (sample SAMN05944801, study PRJNA350692) | marine metagenome | biome: marine; feature: ODZ; material: water; isolation source: 90 m water sample filtered on 0.2 um supor filter | place: Pacific Ocean | collected 2012-04-08 | depth 90m m | reverse complement strand
GTGCTTTCCAATTAGCAATACGCATATGTGCAACCATTTCTTCATTTGTTGCAAGTATATTAACATTTGGAATTTCGTTACACATTTCTTCGTATAAACTCATCCATTTGCTCATACCCCAAACGTGTACAAAATCATCAGGGTCGATTGCCTGTGCTAAACATCTCAAATATATTGTTGGTCTAAATTCTTCATCTACTTGTTGTAGTATGTAAGGAAGTGATTCCATACCTGGTTGAAACATATCTTCAAAGAATACAATATCGCTCTTTGTAACTTCTCCAGCTTTCATCATTTGTACAAGATTCATCATTTGGCTCATGCCAAAATAACTTCTGCCATGTGCATCTAATACTTGTCCTGTTACAATCGCTTCAGAATCGTCAATAGTTGTACCTGGTACAATTACATAATCTATATCACGTTTTTTATATGCTCGTTCAGTCCAGTCCGTAAGTTGGAATGTGTATCTTGCTTGATACGACTCTAGACCCATATAAAATATTTTCATTATTTTGCCTCTTTCAAATAATTTAACATTGTGTTTGCATCGCTTACTTTAAATGGATCATCGTCGTTACTCTCGTCATTTTTTCCTTCTTCAATAAACATTTTTTTAACTTCTCTGTTGTCTATTAAAGCAGAGTATCTCCACGATCTCATACCAAACCCTTGTTTAGGTTTGTTAACAAGCATACCCATACCTTTTGTAAACTTGCCTTCTCCGTCAGCAATAGCTTTTACATTTTTAGCTTTCATGGCTTCCATCCATGAATTCATTACAAAAGTATCATTTACTGATAAAACATAAATCTCATCAATTCCTAAAGATTTCATTTCATCGTATTTTTCTTCATATTCAGGTAAATGATGCTGATAACAAGTTGGTGTAAATGCACCTGGTAGAGCAAACAGAACAACTTTTTTATCTTTAAAATAGTCATCAGTAGTTTTGTCTTTCCATTCTCCACCGAATCCACATTTTCTAAAAAAGTTAACGTCTCCTTCTCTTGTTCTAAATGTAACTTCTGGTATATTCATGTTACTTCGCCTCCTTTACTAGTTTTGCATCACCAGTTGGTGTATGCTTAATTCTATGTTCGTTTTGTATAGCTAAATGTAAAAAAGTTTCATACTTTTCTTCTTTAACCATTAACGTAACACAGTCTTCATCGTCATTATCATATCCATGATATGCCCAAATGAAATCTTTACCATACGTCATACCTAAGTTACCTGCAGTAGTACAAATATTTGCAACTGCATCAACAAAAGTATATGAAGCATTAAGTCCACCTCCACCAACCGGTAGGTAGCCCATTCTTGTTGTTGCTCTTTTTTCTTTAATTGTTATTTCTTTCATAAACTGCATGACTTCCGTTTTCTCCATCTTCAGAAACATCTATTTCAATTTTTCTACCTGGATATCTTTTTGTAATTGCTACATATAAATCATCTGACATCATTTCACAAGATTTATAATCTAATTTTAATGTACCTTCGCTATACATATCTTCAATCCATCTTTTAAATTGTATAAATTCAATATCTCTATCGTCATGAAATACTTCTATAGCAACTTTAAAATGAAATATATGTCTATGTGGATGTCCTAAAAAACTAACATCATATCTATCTCCAGTTGCTAGTTTAGGATCATCTAGTGCCGCAGGAAATTTGTGAATACCTTCTTTACGGAAAGTAACCCATATTAGTTTACTTGCTTTACTAACGCCTTCTTTTATTGCTTGATCTCTTCTCTCTTCTATTTCATTGACCATATTTTACTCTCCTCTATTGGTTCGTCTTTTTTATAATCATCCCATTTAGTAAATCCTGCCTTATCTTTAAAGTCTTTCATACTCATTGTCCATACACCGGGATTGGTTTTGTTAAAATCAGTATCGTCAATTTTAAAATATAGTGATGAATCTTCTTCTGAGTCAGGCATTATTATTGAACAAAATGGAATAAACTTTTCGTGTTTCCAAACCAATGCAAATTTTGAACTAACCATTTGATGTAATTCAAAAGGATAATCTACAGTTACATAATAACCATGTTCTAAAAATTTCATAATTTGTGGTACTTGCATGAAATGGCCGTGCATATAACTTCTATTTGCACCATAATAAATTGCTTCTGCTCCACACATGACAGCACATTCTTGTATTTGATCAAATGTTAAATCATTACGAGCAAGAAATAATGTTTGTTTTCCGTATGCTGGTGTGTGTTCTACTTCAATACCAGAGAATACTTTTACATTATTTTTTGTTCCAGTTTTGTATATTCTTTCCATTGTTAACATTATAACACAAATTATTTGGTTGTCAAACCTACTTTACCTAAATTTTGACTTGGCTTTTGCGATTGCATCTTTAATTGCAAGTTTGGTTTTTTTCAAACGTAATAAAAGTTGTTTACTTTCATCGCTCCTGTCTTTTTTTCTGTCTTCTGTAAGTTCTGCTACCTTTCTATTTAGGTAATCGTGATGATCTTCTAACTTTTTTAATTGTTTGTTTTTACCAGCCATTTATCCTCCTATTCAAATAATGAACTAAAGTTATTTTTACCTTTTCCTCCCCCTGTTGCTCTCTGCCATCTAGTACCTCTTATGTCTGCAAGGAAACTAGAAGCATTAGATATTACTTCCATTGGTTTTTCAGAAGTGAATACTTCTTCAGCTAATGTGTTAAAATATAATATATTTCTTGGAACAAAGTCACTAAATTCGTCTGTATTATCTGAACCTTTTGTTTTTCTCCAATGTCCTACTTGCGGTTTATGTTTTATACTTTCAATATCATTTAAATCGTTTGCTATTTGTACTGCTCTAATATGATTATAAACATTATGAGCCATCATTAAACAATAACTAAAACTATCCCAAGAAGTTGCACCAACTTTATTATTTTTATTTAGGTCACCTTCTCCATACCAACAAACATCTCCCATTTTTAATCTATCTCCAATTGCACTTGGAAATGGAAATTGTATATTTGAACCTTTCATTCTTTTATCATCTGGTGCTTTATCCATAATATATGAGAATCTATTTGGTGTGAATACGTTTTGTGTATAAACTAAACCATTTGCAGTTGATAAAAATGCTGATGCACTATCAAAACTTACTGTAAAGTTTGGATTAATATGTTTTCTTACTTGTCTTTGTACCTGTGTTAAAAAACAAGCCCAATCTAGTTGTGATGTTCCTAATACGTGCATCCAGTCTTTGCCGTCTAATTTCTTTTCATCTCTCATTATGATTAGTCTTTTGAGCAATACTTCCATATCACACATATTGATACCACCCATAGCCCAGCCTTCAAACTCAAAGTCTTTTACTTGATCATACCAAATTTGTGCAGTTTCCCAATCATCACCTTGTAATACGTTTAAAAATTTTGTTTGTCCTAATCTATTTTTTTGAAAGAATTTATTATTATAAATTGTACCATTTAAACAATCTTGAAAACTGTTTAATCCTGTTTTAGGGCTATTCAAATCATCTGCCGCCCAACTAGGAACGTCTAATGTCATTGACCAGTCACTAGTTAATTCTAACCAGTTAAGTATATTACTTCTTACTGCGTTTGCTTTATTACCCTCAAAATCTTTCCAATCAAATTTAATAACACCTTTTCCTAATTGATATCCACCTGAATCTCCTACTATTGTGCTAAATTTTCTATCTCTATTAACACACATAGAATCTCTATCTGCAACTTTATCCATATCTAAGCAGGCGTGTCCTGCCGAATATAATGCAGTAGGATAAGTGAACATACCTTGTTCTGGATTAATAAAGTTTAATCCTTCAACACCAGCACCATTAAATCCTTTTGGAATTCTTTCTGCTGGAATATGTTTGCCTTCAGTAACTCTTTGTTTGGAAACGAATGTATTATAAAAATTAGAAATAGCAGGCAAGAACACTGCAAAATCTCTACTTAAATTTCCTAAATGTTCTTGCCTTTTAATTTCTGTCATTATTGCGCCTGAGCTGGGATAATATATTGATACTTGCCTAACCCTGAATCAACACTAACCATCATTGCACCCTCGTTAGAGAAATGCAACATAACTTTTGCTGAGTCAGATAGTTTCAGTATTTGCAACACCTGTGCTACAGGCCAACTCCATCCTTTATTTAGAGTTCCTTTCACTCCATTTGCAAAAACAAATTCTCCACCGTGTGATGCTTGATCACCAAATGTGAATATCAGGTTACCATTCTCTGTTCTAACAACAAAAGAATTGTGTTCTGTGTTTGCAACTGACTGAAAGTTAAATCTTTGTACACTTGCCACTGTTGGTTCAATTTCAACGTCCCACTTAACACCTTTAAATTTAACTGTTTTAAGTTTCTCGTTGATAATTTCAGCATTCATAAATCTGTAATCATTTTTAAAGTCACCTTTTTCATTTTCAAAGTGAATACCTGTTGGCACTTCAGCGCCATTCCTAGTTCCTTTGAGTACAGTAATTTTTGCTTTTTCTTTATACTCTGGGCATTTCAAATGGATATCTAACTTACCCAGTTGAGGCATACCAAAAGTACCGCTCATTTCCGTTTGTGGTTTGTGAAAAGATCCTTGCAAGATAACTGATCTGTCTTCTGCCATTGAATCAATGCCAGTTTCTTTACTGTCTCCAGTAATTTTAACAAGATCTAAAAATCCCAAGCCGTGCGTATGCTTGACAATGTCTTTCAAGATATCTATCATATTAATATTGTATAGTATATTTAGATTTTAATCAAGCCCTATTTCATTTATTTTATATACGGCTGGATTTTGGTTACCAGGTTTTTTACAAACAAAATAGTTATTACCTGGGCAGAACTGTTCCATTTCAATTACTTCATAACCTTCTTCTTGTATAATTTTTTTCATTGCAGTTTTGGTATTATAGTTCCAATAACCACGTTTTGCTTCGTGTAAATCTTTATCAAAATGGCAATCTGCATAGTGTATAAAACAATAACCACCCGGTATTAATACTCTTTTAATATCGTGTAGGTATTGTTGTATATGTTGTTGTGTAAAAAATACAAAAGTGTCCCAACTAAACACAAGGTTGCATGAACCCTGTGGGATATTTGAGCATTCTGTATTTCTTGTAAGGTAAAATTTTAAATATTTTTGATGTGGAGGCTTAAATCTTCTTCTTAATTTTCTTTCTAACTCTGGTAAAATATCTAGAAAATAATTCATTCTCCAAGAACGAAATTCTTTAGAGAACATACCTGAACCAGGTCCTATTTCTAAACTGTTATAAATGTTAGTTTTTGCAAATTGAAATATTTTACTTTGTACACTTTTATATACTAATGGAGTAATAGTAGGCTTTTGTCTTTTATTTTCGAGATCGAGTCTATACCACTCTTCAGTTTTATCTAATCTATTAATTTCTTCACTGTTATTTGCATCAATGGATAATGCAAGATCTTCTAAAATTTTAAGATTGCTGTCTATTAATTTTTGTAAATCTTCTTTTTTGACTTTTTTTAATTTTTCTATTAATAGTTTTATTTCTTCAATACTCAACATAGTAGTATTTAAAATTTAAATAATTTGTTAAATGTATTGCTGGTTTCAGTACTTTGTACGTCCCATTTTAATACACCTATTAAGTTATCTATTTTTTGATCTAATATTGCTTGTTCCATAGCTTCAGAATCAAATGGCATCTCTTTAAACCATTCTGGAATACGTAATTCATCTGTAGGATATGCAATACTTGTATAGTTTAATGGATTATTTTTAAGTTTACATACAATTACTTTTGCACCATCTGTAATTGGCAAAGAATATTTGTCCCCATACATTTGTTTACAGTTGTTCCAATTGATACTTGCTCTAACGTGTCCTGGCATATTTGCTCTGCCTTGTTTCTTTTCTTTTTCCCAATAGTCTGTAACATTGTTTGCTCTTTTTGGAGATCCTTTTTCCCAACCTGGTTTTGCTTTAAATTCTGCTCTAAAATCTGTAATTGCTTTTAAAACTTCTTCTTCAGTTTTACCTGTTAGTACCATTAATAATAATTCACTTAAAAAGTCTTGTACAAACACAGGAGTATCTGATCTTTTTAAATCTAATCCCATAGCTTTCATTTTGCCTTCTTTACCTGCGACATCTACACGTTCACCTTCTCGGTCATAATACAATACTGCATATCTTTTCTTTGTAATAAACAAACCTTTAATTGCTACAAGTTCTCTACCTGCTTTAATAACAGAACCACGTGTGTGTGGACAATGAAATGCTTTAGTCATGAAACTAGTAAATGTTGTATTCATTTCCTCTGCAATTTTATCATATAAAGCAATTACTGATTCTTTGTTCCAAGCAATTTTGCCTGAATTAATATCGTTTTGTAATGTTTTATGTGCAGTAAAATAAACGGAATCTGTATCACCATATATTATTGATTCACCAACGTGATCATATTTGCCTGAGATAATTTCATTTACTTTTGCTCCCATATGTTTTGTAATACATCGACCAGTTAATGTTACTGATTGTCCTATACGTATATCAAAAAATCTACAACCTGGATTTAGAATTGCACCATATAAACTGTTTAAGTTAATTTTTTTAACAAGTTGTCTTTTATCCCAATATTCTTTTTCAATTTCGTTATCACCACAAGCATTCATTTTACGTTGCATTTCTTGTCTTTCAGCATACCAACGTTTTAATAGTCCTGGAATAATTGCTTCAAACTCGTATGTAAATATTGTTCCATTTGCACTAATCATCCATTTATTCTTACCTTCAAAAACTATATCATATAGTTGTGCCGCAGACATTTTAACAGATGTGCCGTCAGCCCAATCTATAATAATTTCTGTAGCTTTATCTTGTTTCATTACTGCTTGATATTCCCAACTACCAAATTGTCCTTCCCAAGCCGCCGCAAATGATTTCTTTTGAAACCTAGCTCTATTAACTTCTGCTGAAGTTATTACAGGTCTTATTTGTCCTATAATAGTTTCTGGTCCCATATTCAAAGCTCTAATAACAGACGGATACAGTGAATTAATATCCATTGATCCTATCCAGTCATGTATACCTTTTTTTGGAGTTGCCACATAAGCACCTGCCGCCGTTTGTATTTCTTCGCCTTCTTTTCTATAACGTCTGCCTGGTACAATCATTCCTCGTCTATGTGCTTCGTTTACTATTGCTTGTTCTGTAACTGCAACTGCACCCATTGTTGTTTGTAGTAATACAGTATTTTGGTGTGCAATTTCGTTAGCTAATTCAATAAATTTTAATTTTTTTTCTAAGTTTGCAAGTAGTCTAGTATCTTGTCTATTATATTCTATAAACAATCCAAAGTCATTGTTATATAATGCATCAAGTGAACCTTCATATACAGTTTTTCGTTCACCAAGTTCGTGTTCACCAATTGCATCTAATCTAAAACTGTGTCGTTCCTCATATGTGTACTTTCTATATAATTCTAATAAATCTAAGTGTACTCGTCCAACTAAATCATAACTTAATTGTTCTCTACCATATTTTTCAAATGTTCTACGTTTTGGCTTTTCACCCCAAAAACATAAACGTCTTGTATCGTCGCTACTTAAAACTTTTTGTATTCTTCCTACGGTATACGGAATATCATATCCTTCTGAGTTCCATCCAGATAAAACATCACCATCTTCTACTAGTTGTAAAAATGCATCTAGCATATCTTTTTCTTTTTCAAATAACATTGTATTAGAAAATCTTTCAGTTTGTGCTTTTGCATCTTCCATACTCATTCTTTTTGGTTTAAGTGCTAAAGTAACTAATTGATCCGTCCAGCTCAAATAACAACTTATGGCAGTTATGGGCATGAACGGATCATCAGTAGTGGCATAACCTCTTTCGGGATCAAAATCCACTTCGATATCAAAAAATACTATATTGAGTTTTGGAGTTTCTTTACCTAAGTAATTTTCCTCCAAGCATCTAAATATAGGATTGATATCTTGTTCATAAAGAGTTTTATTGGATCTTATCCGTTGCTCTTTAATGAATTCTTTTGAAGTTCTACATTGTACTTTTTGTAGTGTGTGTCCTGTTATAGCTCTATGTTTACCTCTAGAGTCAGGATAATAAAAAACATATCTAGCATCGAAGTCAACAAAAACTCTTTCGCCTTTAGAATTTCTTTCAACTACATATACTTTGTCTTCATCTTTTTTATAGAAAGCGTCTATATAACTCATAAAAATACTTTAAAATTTCCTATAATGTTCATTATTGTAAACCATCCAGATAGTACTACTATCCATATTTGTCTTCTTCTATAACTAGCATAACACAAAGTACTAGAGCCAATCAAGTATAATGGAAATACATAATGCATTAATGGATGTGGTGAGGTAAAAGTTAAAATACAAGAACCAATTATAGTTACTAATACTGATACTAGTTCGTACCAAAAAGCGACTTGGTCTGTTTTATAACTGTTTACCCAAAATTCTTTGAGTAAACTAAACACTAAATCTTACCAGCACTATTCAGAATACTTTCTAAAGTATCCATGTCGTCAGCAATATTTTGATAATTGCCTTTATGAGCAATTGAAATTGCCTTATTAATTAATGCAGGTTTAAGTTCTAATTCTTCTGCAATAGCTTTTACTGTATCTTTTAGACCAGTTTTTAAGTCGTCTACTTCTCCTAAAACTTGTGATCCTTGTGAGATAATTTGTACTAGCTTTTGTTTTTCGCCGTCGTTAAAGTTTCTTACTGCCATATTATTCTCCTGTTGTTATACGTATTATATAACAAACTTAGATACAAAGCAAATGGTATTTTGGATTAAATGCCGGCTAGTTTTTTGATACGTGCTAATTCTTCGTTGTCTTTTTCTTCAACGTCGTTGTTTTTCATTATTTGGTTTGGTTTGTTGATAAAAGTATCAACTTTAGCAAGTCCTCTGCTACCAGCAGAGCTTGGAGATTTTATTTGTTCACCGGCTGTAATGTGGCCTCTTTGACGCATTTTAGTTACGTCGTCTATATATTGTTTATAGTTGTAAGGAATACCTGTCATACTAGGTATTTATTTTTTTGATTCTGTCTTTGGTGTCGGGTCTAAATCGTTGGTAAATTTATCTTGTGCTGGAACTTCAACTGCTGGTTGGACAGCGTCTAATTCAACTTCTTCGCCTTCTTCTTCAACAGGAACTTCTTGTGCTACTGGTTCTTCTGCTGGTTCTTCTGCTTTTGGTTCTTCTACTTCTGGTTCTTTTTCTTGTACAACTTCTGCGTTAGCTTCTGCTTCTTTTGCCTCTGCATCAGCAATAACTTCTTTTGACTCAGGAGTTTTTATTAAGAAATTCTTTTCTTGTAATTGAACTTCGTTCATTGAAAACTTATTATAAAGATCTGCTAATTCTTGACCTTCTGCTTTTTTTACGTATTCTGTAATTTCTTTAACAAATACTTCTCTAAATGCTTTATCATCTAAAGTTGCATCTTCTTTTTCTTGTGCTTTTAATTCTGCTAATTGTACTTCAAGTTCAGCAATTTTATCTAATCTTTTGCTTTCTTCTGTTACTGCTTTTTTAATGTTTGAAGAAATTGAATCGTCTGCATCTGATTCTTCTATTGCTTTAGTAATACTTGATGTTGCTTCTGGTTTAGTAATTTCTTCAACTAGTTTTTTTGCTTTTTCACCAATTTTTACAGGTTCAACATATTCTTTAATACCTGCTAATTTGGCAATGTCCGCTAATGACACATCTTTCTCATCTAATAATTTTGGCTCGGAAGAAGCGGCTTCCATTAGCTTTGCTCTTTCCTGTTCAGGAGTCATATTACTCATTTTGTTCAAACGAGCAACTAGATCCGCGAAATTATCATTGTAAGGTTTTTTACGTGCCATATGAGTATTTATATTTGTTGCAGTTTTATTTAAGGCGTTGATTTAACATATCGGCAAGTTTTGATTCGTACGATGTCTCAGCCCTTAATGCCGACTTCTTCCACCCTTTCGCAATATAGTTGTTAGCTTGGTCTTTTGGGACCATTATTGTTTTACCATCTTTATGTACGTACACTTTTGGTTCATGTTGTCCTAATCTTTTTAAATCAGCTGATTGTAAGCCGTCTGCTTCTTCCATACCAGTAGTAACTCCAAGCATTTTCATTGCTTTAGTAACTTCTTCTTCTCCAATAGCATCTACACCCATAATGTCTGCAAGTTCTTGTTTCATTGCGTCTGTGATTCGCTGATCTGCTTTGTCAAAATCTACATCAGTTGAATCAATTGGTCCACCACTTAATGCGTTTTGTTCTGCGTCAGCATCTAGTCCTGCATCTAATATTGCTCGACTGGCTTCATGTGCCGCCATACCGTCTGTTGG
>MPLU02104349.1_pt1 | contig 10377 bp, 9 predicted proteins | sample 1617381 | NCBI WGS metagenome assembly MPLU02 (sample SAMN05944801, study PRJNA350692) | marine metagenome | biome: marine; feature: ODZ; material: water; isolation source: 90 m water sample filtered on 0.2 um supor filter | place: Pacific Ocean | collected 2012-04-08 | depth 90m m | reverse complement strand
TTAAAAGCAGTACAAACTAAAGGATGAATTCGAATAGCTTTACCTTCAACCAAAACAGGCTCAAAAGCTTGAATACCTAATCTGTGGAGAGTGGGAGCTCTGTTCAACATAACGGGATGCTCCTGAATGACTTCTTCCAAAACATCCCAAACTTGTGGCTTTCGCCTTTCAACCATTCTTTTAGCAGATTTAATATTCTGAGCAAGTTCTCCATCCACTAAACGCTTCATTACAAAAGGTTTGAACAATTCAAGAGCCATTAATTTAGGAAGCCCGCATTGATGAAACTTAAGAGTAGGGCCAGCCACAATTACTGATCTTCCAGAATAGTCAACTCGCTTACCAAGAAGATTTTGTCTGAATCTTCCCTGTTTTCCTTTTAACATGTCAGACAGAGATTTAAGAGGACGATTACCTGGTCCGGTAACAGGTCGACCTCGCCTGCCATTATCAAACAATGCATCCACAGCCTCTTGCAGCATGCGTTTCTCATTATTAACAATAATCCGAGGCGCTCCTAAATCTAATAATCTCTTTAAGCGGTTATTTCTATTTATTACACGCCTGTACAAATCGTTTAAGTCAGAAGTCGCAAAACGTCCACCATCTAATTGAACCATTGGTCGAAGGTCAGGAGGTATAACTGGAACAGCATCAAGAATCATCGCTCCCGGTTCATTCACACGACGGCCATGCTCATCTCGACGGTTAAAAGAAGCAACAATTTTTAATCTCTTGATTGCCTTCTGCCGACGTTGAGTTGATAAAGGTTTTTGATCTTTAGGTGGATCAATCATTCCTCTTAAAGTGATTTCTTCTTCGTCAAAATCAATGCGATCAATAAGTTGAGACAATGCATCTGCACCCATGCCACCTTCAAAATATTCACCCCAACGATCTTCTAACTCCCGCCAAAGAAGTTCGTCTTCAATTATCTGACGTGGGAAAAGACCCTTAAATTCTTCCCAAGCCCTGTCTAAAACATCTAACTCCTGCTCGTACTGTTCACGTATAAACTGCATATCTTTTTCTGCAGCTTTCTGACGGGCTTTTAAATCAGCATCTTTGAGACCTTCATTTTCCATTTCAGCTAATTCGGCCTCAAGATCCTCTTTGCGACGGTCAAGTTCTCTATCTCGCTCTTCTTCAATCGCATTTCGTTCTTCTGAAAGTTCTTTTTCTAATTCTGGAAGGGCATCGTGCCTTCCTTCCGCATCAACAGTTACAACCAAATTAGCTGCGAAATAAATTACCTTTTCTAGTTGCTTTGCTTTTAATTCCTCTTTAGGTTCATTACCTGTTAAAAGGTAAGCCAACCATGACCGTGTTCCACGTAAATACCAGATATGGACTGCTGGTGCTGCCAACTCGATGTGTCCCATACGTTCGCGACGAACCTTAGATCTGGTTACTTCTACGCCGCAGCGTTCACAAATAATTCCCTTAAATCTGACTCTTTTATATTTTCCGCAATAGCATTCCCAGTCTTTGGTAGGACCGAAAATCTTCTCACAAAAAAGACCGTCTTTTTCAGGTTTAAGCGTTCGATAGTTAATAGTCTCAGGTTTTTTAACTTCACCATTTGACCACATACGAATGTCATCGGCAGTAGCTAAACCAATTCGAATATTTGAAAACTCGTTGACGTCTATCACTCTTTATTTCCTTATTTTCCTATTGCCTTTTTCTGTTATTACGAACACGCTCTAACCGCACGTGCAGCTTCACGAGCTGCATCTTCTTCATCAGACCCTCGTTCTGGGCGGGAAAGATCAATTCCAAGAGCTTCAGTAGTCCTATAGACATCTTCATCCATCTCTCTGATCTCAACCTCTTTACCGTCATGATCTAGAACTTCGACATTCAGACACAAAGACTGCATCTCTTTAATCAGAACTTTGAAACTTTCAGGTATACCAGGTTCAGGGATATTATCACCCTTAACAATTGCCTCATAAAATCTTACTCGTCCTAGTACGTCATCAGACTTAATAGTTAAAAGTTCTTGAAGGCAATATGACGCACCATAAGCCTCTAGAGCCCAAACTTCCATCTCTCCAAATCTCTGCCCACCGAACTGGGCCTTTCCACCTAACGGTTGCTGGGTAATCATAGAATATGGTCCAGTAGATCTAGCATGAATTTTGTCATCCACTAAATGAGCAAGCTTCAAAATATAAACGTACCCAATACCAATTGGCTCATCATAAGCTTCACCAGTACGACCGTTGTAGAGAACTGCTTTACCATCATCTCTGACAAGTCGTTCTCCTTCAGCTGAATCAGGACGGAGATTCGCAAGAATATTACTTATACTTGGATGATCACTCTGCGGATCTTCTTCATCCCAACTAGCACCATCAAAAACTGGTGTAGCTACATGAACAGAAGGTTTTGTACTCGTTCTTGTTTTCTTTGCCTCTTCCTGTCGATCTACAGGATTCCCAACACCTTCGCCATTGATTTCCCATCCCCACCTAGCGCAATATCCCAGATGAGTTTCAAGAACCTGTCCTACATTCATTCTGGAAGGAACACCTAATGGATTAAGAATAATGTCCACCGGAGTTCCATCTTTCATGTATGGCATATCTTCAATTGGAAGGATCTTTGAAATGACGCCTTTATTGCCATGGCGACCAGCTAACTTATCGCCAACACTAATCTTTCGTTTTTGTGCAACATGAACTCTTACCAACTGATTTACACCTGGTGGTAACTCGTCTCCGGCTTCCCTATCAAAGACTTTGACATCTATAACTTTTCCTGATTCTCCATGAGGTAATTTAAGTGAGGTGTCACGCACTTCACGAGCTTTCTCACCGAAAATAGCTCTCAAAAGTCTCTCTTCAGGAGTCAACTCTGTTTCACCTTTCGGAGTAACTTTTCCAACGAGAACATCACCAGGTGAAACTTCCGCACCAATTCTGATGATTCCTCGATCATCTAGATCAGAAAGTATCTCATCAGAAAGATTAGGTATATCTCTAGTGATCTCTTCAGCACCAAGTTTTGTGTCACGCGCATCTATTTCATGTTCATGAATATGTATAGATGTTAAGACATCGTCCTTTACCAAACGTTCCGAAACGATAATTGCATCTTCATAATTGAAACCTTCCCAGGACATGTAGGCGACCAGAAGGTTTTTACCTAAAGCAAGCTCTCCACTGTCAGTTGAAGATCCATCTGCTAGAAGTTCACTGGCCTTAAATTTTTGACCTGGTACAACTCTGGCTTGTTGGTTAACGCAAGTGTCTTGATTGGACCTTACGAACTTGACCAATTCATGAGTAGTTATTCCTGATTTACGGTATTCAACAACAACAGACTTGGCATCAACTTCAAGAACAGTCCCAGCTTCTTCGGCAAGAAGCATGTCAGCTGCATCATGTGCTGCAGGAGCTTCCATTCCAGTGCCAATAAAAGGAGCTTCAGCACGTATTAGTGGAACTGCTTGACGTTGCATGTTTGCTCCCATAAGAGCACGGTTTGCATCATCATGTTCCACGAATGGGATTAAAGCAGTAGCAACCGAAACGATTTGCTGAGCTGAAACATCCATAAGTTGCACTTCAGCGGGTGGCACATAAGAAATTTCTGTAGTAGCACCGAAGAAAACATCTTGTTCTAACTGTTGTTTATGATCTTGAAGCGAAGCTGATTGTGGAGAACGACGAACTAACACACGTTCATTTCTAAAAGAACCGTCTGGGTTTAATGGCGCATTGGCCTGAGCAACAACGTACTCTTCCTCTTCTGCTGCATCTAAATGAACAATTTCGTTAGTAACTTTTCCCTTAACTACTTTTCTGTAAGGAGATTCGATAAAACCAAAATCATTTACACGGCCATAAGTCGCGAGTCCACCGATCAAACCAATATTAGGTCCTTCAGGGGTCTCGATAGGACACATTCTTCCATAGTGAGAGAAATGGACATCTCTAACTTCGAAACCAGCTCTTTCACGTGATAGGCCTCCAGGTCCTAAAGCAGACAAGCGGCGCCTATGAGTCAACCCTGAGAGTGGGTTCACTTGATCCATAAATTGAGAAAGTTGGCTCGTTCCAAAAAATTCTTTAATAGAAGCAACAACAGGTCGAATATTGATTAGCGACTGTGGAGTTATAGCTTCTACATCCTGCGTTGTCATTCGTTCACGAACCACACGTTCAAGTCTTGACAAACCGATTCTTACTTGATTCTGAATAAGTTCCCCTACACAACGAATCCTTCGATTTGCAAAATGGTCTTGATCGTCTAGTCGGTATCCCGGTTCACCAGCCGCTAAATGTAAAAGATAAGTACATGTTGCCAGAACTTCTGCTTTAGACAAAACAGTCTGATCACGGGTAGGTCTTTCTAACTCAACACCAAGATTTTTTTCAATCCATTCAATTTCTGGACCAAGTTTGCGATTTAACTTATAACGACCAACTCTAGATAAGTCATACCTTCGTGATTCAAAAAAAGCATTGCGCAAGTAGGCTCTTGCAGCTTCTACTGAAGGCGGTTCACCTGGATGAACTCTTCGATAAATTTCTAAAAGAGCTTCTTCTTCTGTGGTGTTTGACTCGCGATCATTTTCCCACTGGCCTTCAAGGTAATTAAAATGATAAACAAGACGATCAAGAAAACCAGGATAATTCTCGTCATCAAAACCTAAAGCTCTAAGAAGAGTAAACATAGACAATCGACGTTTTCTAGCAACTCGACAACCAGCAGTAACATCTTTACCTGGCTTCTGTTCTACATCGAATTCAATCCATTCTCCTCTATAAGGGTGGACTGTCGCTGTTACAAGCTGATTTTTTGCAAGATTTCTTAATCTATAACGCTCACCAGGTTGAAAAATAACACCCGGCGATCTGACTAGCTGAGAAACAACTACTCTCTCAGTTCCATTAATAATGAAAGTGCCTTTTTCTGTCATGAGAGGGAAATCACCTAAGAAAACAGTTTGTTCCTTTATCTCACCAGTATGAGCATTTTTGAAACGAGCGCGAACGAATATTGGACCTGAATAGGTCATATCCTTTTCTCTACACTCATCTACTGTGAACTTTGGAGGTGGCCTAAGATCTTCATCTTTAGGATCAAACTCCAATTCAAGTGAAAGTGTTTCACTAACATCGGTTATAGGACTTATATCTGAGAAGATACCCTTTAATCCTGATTCCATGAGCCAGTTAAATGACTCATGTTGAACAGAAATTAAATCTGGTAATTCTAAAACCTTTTCAAGGTTTCCAAACGAGTATCGATCTCGAAGTAATGGTCGAGCAGACAACAATAAACTCCCGGCAGAAGCTGATAAATGCGGACAAACTGCACTAAGACGAAATCACCCCATAAATCATGGAGAAATTTTGACGTAACACAGCGAAGTGAAATCCTAATAGAAGCAGACCCCTATGGACAACCCAAGAGGCCATTCTTTTAATGAATTTTAAAGTAATTTGAAAGCAACTTTTCTTGCTCCCGTGGCCATAAAATCCAAAAACAGCGCTTTATTAGGAATAAATTAAGTTACTTTAATTCAATTGTGGCACCAGCAGCTTCAAGAGCTTCTTTTGCCTTTTCAGCATCTTCCTTCGATGCACCTTCCAAGATTGTGCTTGGTGCACCATCAACAAGGTCTTTAGCATCTTTAAGACCCAAGTTTGTAAGAGTTCTAACCTCTTTAATTACTTGGATTTTCTTATCTCCTGCGTCGGCAAGGTTTACATCAAAGCTATCTTTCTCTTCAACTTCGCCATCCTCAGCGCCAGCTGCAGCTGGCGCTGCTGCTACCGCAACTGGAGCTGCTGCAGTCACATCAAACTTTTCTTCGAACTCTTTTAATAGTTCACTAAGTTCAAGGACACTCATCTCACCGATAGCGTCCAAAATTTCTTCTTTAGTAGCCATTAGGCCTCCTTTTCATCGGTCTCTGCATCAGAAGCATCATCTGCCTCCGAGCTTTGTTCTTCCTCGGTCTCTGCATCAGAAGCATCATCTGCCCCCGAGCTTTCCTCCGACTCGATCTCTGCATCAGAAGCATCATCTGCCCCTTCTATCACTCCACCTGATTTTTCAACCAGTGCCTGGAGAGCGTAAGCAAACTTCTGTGGCAATGCATTAAGCAAGCCAGCAAACTGCTGCATTGGTGCCACCAAAAGTCCTGCCAATTGCGACAAGAGAACATCTCTAGGTGCTATCTCAGCAAGTTGATTAATTTCCTCAACTGTAAGTCTTCGGTTCTCAAGAACCCCGCCCTTTATGATCAAAGCCTCATTTTTTTTCGCGAAATCCTTCAAAGCTTTCGCTACGGAAACCGGATCACCTGAAGACCCATCTGGTTTTTTACCTACAAAAGCTATAGCGGTTGGTCCTGATAATAAATCATCAATCTCTAAATCAAGATTTTCAATTGCGAAACGAACCAAAGTATTTTTGTAGATTTTGTAATCGCCACCGACCTCACGTAAAGCCTCTCGTAAAGAAGCCATGGCTGGAACATCTAAATTCCTATATTCAGTCAGAACAAGAGAATCAGAATCAGAAAAGCGTTCTCTTACTTCATCTACAACAGCGACTTTCGCCGCTCGTGCCTCTGACATTGCTCACCCTCTCCCAAAATCGTTAACACACACCAAAGAATTTCAGACATAGTCTGAAACCGATCCGGAAGGCTCTCCTGCTAGGGCGAAAATCGTTCTGCAAATAAATGCAACCCAGAGGTCTTCGGTGAGCGTCTCTATTGTGATAGTCAGACTATCCAATGACTATCAATACACAAACCAAATTTTTCAGTGACCAAATAATTAATTCTATAATTACTCAGTTATTCGAGATGGATCAATCCTGACCCCAGGACTCATCGTAGAAGAAACAGAAATAGTTTTGATATAACGGCCTTTTGTAGATGCAGGCTTTAATCTTTCAAGTTCTTCAACTACTACATTTAGATTTGATACTAAATCATCTAGTGAAAAGCTTGCTTTCCCTATCGGCAAGTGAACATTCCCATGTCGATCTGTTCGAAACTCCACTTTTCCGCCTTTAAAATCTTCAACGGCCTTAGCTACTTCTTCAGTGACCGTTCCAGACTTAGGATTAGGCATTAGACCCCTTGGTCCCAACATCCTTCCAAGTTTTCCGACCGTGGCCATCATTTCAGGAGTTGAAATCGCAATTTCAAAATCAAGCATCCCGCCTTCAACTTCTGCAGCAAGATCATCTGCACCAACATGATCAGCACCTGCTTCACGTGCCGCATTAGCCGCTTCACCTTGTGCAAAAACAGCAACACGAACTGCTTTACCTGTCCCAGATGGTAAAGCGACTGTACTACGAATCATTTCTTCAGTTTTTCTAGGGTCAACCCCTAAACGGACAACAAGGTCAATAGATTCATCAAACTTCGTTCTTTCAAACGATTGGATCATCTCTAAAGCTTCACGACCAGATAAAAATCCATCTGGGTCAAACTTCTCAAGAGAATTCTGATACCTCTTACTATTATTCATTTAGCCTTTCCTCCTGGCTCCCTCAATTGAACAAATTCTGTTGAGGCGAGGTCCTCCTCTTTACAGAATCAATTAGATATTAAAAATATTTTTATCTCTAATTAACTGCTATTCCCATACTTCGAGCTGTTCCTGCTACTTGTTGTTTTGCACCTTCGATGTCAATCGCGTTTAGATCAGGCATTTTTGTTTCAGCGATTTCCTCGACCTGATTCCATGTGATCGAACCAACTTCTTCTCGTCCGGCTAGACCCGAAGCTTTTTCCAAACCAGCTGCTTGGCGAATAAGAAACGAAGTAGGTGGCGTTTTCGTAATAAATGAAAAAGACCGATCTTCATAAATCGTTATCTCTACAGGAATTATCTGTCCTCTTTTGTCCTCGGTCTTAGCATTATATTCCTTGCAAAAATCCATAATCGCAACGCCATGAGGACCAAGAGCGGTACCTACAGGTGGCGCAGGAGAAGCTTGTCCCGCTGGAATCTGAATTTTCACTAAAGCTGCTACTTGCTTTTGTGCCATAACTTTTCTCTCTTAATTTTCTAATACTTTGTCAAAACTTTTAACTAAACAGCGTCACAAGTCTGCTGTAACCCACGCATATTGGCAACCTCTAAAACTTAGAGTTGAGCATTCTGTGAGAATTCTAATTCTACAGGAGTCTCCCGGCCGAAAATGTCTACAAGGACCTTTACTTTTAATTGATCTTCATTTATCTCAACAATGGCACCAGAAAAGTCTGCAAATGGTCCTTCTTTAACTCTTACTGTTTCATTTATTTCAAATCCAAGTCTTGCTCTGGTCTTTTTAGGAGCGTCAGGTTTTGTCTCGTCTGGAACATAAAGAAAGTTTTCTACTTCCTTCCTGCTTAAAGGTGATGGTTTACCTCCAGCTCCTACAAAATTTACAATCCCAGGCGTATCTCTGATTGCAGCCCAAGAAGCATCATCAAGAAAGCATCTGACCAATAGATAGCCAGGAAACATCTTTTTTGAAACGTTTACTTTTTTACCATTTCGAAACTCGACCACATCTTCCATTGGAATAACAATTTCAAGAATTCTGTCTTCCAAATTCAATACAGATGTTCGGGTTTCTAAATTCTGCTTAACTTTGTTTTCATAACCAGACTGAGTGTGTACCACGAACCATCTTCCAGGACGGTCATAAGGGCTCTCTTTTTTTGGAGTTAAATCTTCTTCTTCAAAAAGTTCCTCTTCATCAATAACAGCGCTCGCGTCAACCACAGCGTTCTCAGCAGCAGTATTCTCCGGTTCTTCCGAATCATCAGTATCTTCTACAGAAGATATTTCCCCTCCATCTGCTTGTTCCAAAGAACCATCCAAAGAACCAATAGGGAGTAGATCCTCAGCTCCTATATTTTCATCAGAGGTTCCAGAGTCTTCTGTCTCAGAATCATCTACCTGAAGCAGGTCAGATTCAACAATGTTGGTTTCGGAGTCGTTATTAGAATTCATTAGACATCAAACAATTCGAGTACTGATTGGGAAAATATCCAATCTAAACCTGCAACGATTGCGGTGATAGCCACAATTGTTATTACCACAACTACCGTATAATTTGTAGTTTCAGAACGAGTAGGCCAAACAACTTTCCTGAGTTCTGAACGAACTTCTCTTGCGAATTGAGTTACTCCCGCCTTTTCTTCAGTATGCGCTGCTTGTTGAGGCTGACGGCGCTCGCGTACAGGTTCCCCCTCAGCATCTACTTCTCCTTGACGTTGGAGCATACGTTTTTGTTCACGGTTCATGGACATTAGAAATCTCGTATCTTTATATTTGTCTTAGATCAGGTTATTGGTCGGATAGTGATTACGTGCTTTTATGCAATAATCTAAAAGTAATTGGCAGGGCAGGAGGGACTTGAACCCCCAACCGCCGGTTTTGGAGACCGGTGCTCTACCAATTGAGCCACTGCCCTTTGAACCAAAAAGAAAACAAAAGAATTCTAAAAATCGGTTCATTGGCAGGATACCAGTGGGGTTTGATGAGGCCGCACGAGTTTTAGATGAACATTCCATTAGAAATACTAATATTTAACGTTCTTCTTTAAAAAGAACATGTTTTCTAACTACTGGATCGTACTTTTTTAGTTCGATTCTCTCACGCGTATTGGTTTTATTTTTCGTAGTAACATACGTATAACCAGTACCAGCTGTTGAACGTAATTTAATTATTGGTCGTTTATCACTACCCATAACTGTTAAACCTTCTGTCCTTGTCGACGCATTTTAGCAATAACACTTTCAATGCCATTTTTATCAATTGTCTTTATTCCCTTAGTGCTTACATTTAGTGTTATCCACCGCTTTTCGCTCGGTAACCAATAACGCTTACGTTGTACATTTGGATTCCAACGTCTATTAGTTCTCCGGTGCGAATGCGATAGTTGTTTGCCAAACCCGGGTTTCTTACCGGTTACCTGGCATACCTTAGACATCTTTAACTCCTGAAACATTTAGATTTAACCACTAACCTGATTTGGTTTAGTGGACTATAAAACGATAGCAACAACAAAGCGAGTCGCCACCAACAACCTTGTATTGCTTAATCTATTTTATTCGTAGCGACGGACAGACTTGAACTGTCGACCTCCCGATTATGAGTCGGGCGCTCTTACCAACTGAGCTACGTCGCCCCGAGCCCCCTGACAGAATTGAACTGTCGACCTTCTCCTTACCATGGAGACGCTCTGCCGACTGAGCTAAGGGGGCCAGCCAAAGGCTTATTGACGTGATGCCACAGGAGTATGGTTACCCCAACGTCCACTTACCTGTCGTTAAGCCTTACTACAGTCAGAGTATGGAAAAAGAGATACAAATCCGCCTAGCTGAACAAAAAGATG
>MPLU02227653.1_pt1 | contig 10378 bp, 18 predicted proteins | sample 1617381 | NCBI WGS metagenome assembly MPLU02 (sample SAMN05944801, study PRJNA350692) | marine metagenome | biome: marine; feature: ODZ; material: water; isolation source: 90 m water sample filtered on 0.2 um supor filter | place: Pacific Ocean | collected 2012-04-08 | depth 90m m | reverse complement strand
GGCGGGCCGCTCTGTGCGGTCTAGTAGGACCGCGATCCCTTCTGCCATTCGCGCCAGGTGGTCGCGTAGGTCCGTTCTAAACGCGCGGAGCTCGTAGCCCACGAAGCAAGCCAGAGCGACGGCTCCGCCGGCCTGGATCATCTGTGGGAGGGTTCCGAGATCCATTGGGTCCATCGATCAGAGGGTGGGGAGATCCCAGCGGGTGTATTTCATGCGGTAATTGAAATTCGAATTGGATCCTACCCCCGCGGATCCGTGCCGGATGTAGGCCGTGAGGACAGGCGACGACAGAGACACTTCACTATCGTTTGTGCCAATCGTCTTCATGTACTCCATATTTCCCGCGGCGTTTATCCCCTGCGCGAGGAATTGCCGCGGGGTCTGCAGGGCGTTGTCCACCACGAAGGTCAGGCGGGATCCCACCATGTTTGCGCTCTGGTTGTTGGCGATCGAGGTCAGCACGTTTCCATTATTCACGCCAAACGATTCCCGGCCGTTCGATGTCCAGAACGGGCCGAAGGCTATCTCTGTGTTGGCGTCGCTCCATCCGATCGCGATCCCTGCGCGGTCGAGGCTGGTGGGGTTCGTCCGCTCGATCGTGATCTGGTAAACGCCGGGGGTTACCGCTGGGCCTGTGAGCTTGGCCCACTGGCTGAACGTAGTATTGGCGGTGACATCGGCTATCTCGATGTTCGAGGAGCTCCGGCTAACGATTAGCGCTTTCGTATCAGAGGCGATCGTCCACCCGGACAAGTCCACCTGCACGCTCGGATCGGGGGCGGCGCCTCCGGGGACAACGTGTAGACCGTCGGTCCCTGCGATTAGAGCGACCGAGGGCATTAGTTACCCTTGTCGAAGAATTGCGATCCTAGGTCCCAGGATCCGCCGGCCGCAATGGTGACTGCCGTCACTTCCCAATAGATCCGGGTGCCGATCAGGTACGCCTCAATCACTCCGCTATCGGTGATCGTCGTACTGGCGCCCTTTGTCCACTTGTTAGCGTTCACCGCTTCGGGGTTCCACCACCACGGGCGGATCGTGATCGTGTCGCCGGCCGTTGTCCCGTTGGGCGTCACCAGCAACATGCCCTCGGTGTTTCCGGCTTTCCCGAGGTACGGGATTCCGTCTGTTACGGCGGTCGGGGCGCCGTTCGCCTGACCGATCCCGGTGGCGTACACCGTTGTTGGGTGTCGGATGCTGGCCATCTTTAAACCTCGCTCGGTGGGTCGATCTGGTTTGCGGTGGAGTGCAGCACAGAGATCGCGCCCTGCACAACGATCCGAGTCCAGAGCCGATCCGGAATGATCCCGCCCTCCCAGAGCTTCCCCAGGAGCTCGGCCGTGGTGCGCAGTAGAAACGCCCCTTCATCGGCGTCCATCGCCCCTGTAAATGCTTCATCGATCGCGGATCGGGCGATCCGGGTCCAGTCTTGATCGCTCATGGGGTCCACCCTTCGTAGTTTACGCCGTCGTCAGTTTGCAGGAATTGCGCGCGAGCTCCGAAGAGCCGCGTTCCGATGTGGAGGTGTCCGGTATGGCGCTCGACTATCACCTGGTCAAGTAGTCCCATCCGATCGCGGTTCTCATAGAGCCATGTCGCGAGGTCTTCGTGGCTTAGAGCTCCGTCCCAGTCGTAAATATCCGCCGCGGCTCCGTCGGCGTCTTCTGCGTGATCAGAGGTCGCGCTTCCTCCCACCGCTTCGTTTACCTCGTGGCTTCGGTGTCCTGAGGTGATCCGAAGGGGGCCGCTGTACTCCCGCAACTTTTCTAGGACACCCCACGAAGCCGCCACGATCTCGATCCGGTCCTTCAGGCCTGGCGTGTTTCGGAGTCCCGTCTCTGTGGTCGTCCACTCGTCCCAAGTAAAGTTCGGCGAAGGTCGGACATAGAGGAGCCAGACCGCGATCGATCCGGCGGTGATTCCCAACGCCTCCAGCGTGCCACGCTGCGCGGGAGTCACTTTGCTGCCTTGATTACCGCCAGGCCTAGCCAGATCCCGCCCGCGGCGTATGCGTAGGGGCGCACGGTTTCCCAGGTCGATTTAGGGCGCAGTGCTTCGGATGCGTCCTCGATCGCTTCTGTTGCGAGCTCTTCCCACTCGATCGCGAAGCCAAATTGGGATCCAAACCAGTCACCGAGCTCTCGCCAATAGGGGATCCCGTTGGACTGCGCCCAACCATCGTAGGAGATCCAGACGATCGTCAGGTTGTACCAATACGCTTCAGCGTCTCCCGTGGTGGAGCCGTCTACCGCCTTTGTGATCGCATAGGCGGTCTCGATCCACTCCTGCTTCCACTCGCCCGCCGACATGTTGGCGATCATCTGGTCCGCGTAGGCGTATGCGACACCCTGGTCTGTCAGGTCTGCGAAGCCTTCGTCGAGTCCCCAGAATTGCACTAGGTACGTGTCAACATCCCACCAATCGCCGATCGCCATTTCTACGCCTTCCGAAGTGCGATGATCGCCACCACGATCGAGAGGGCCGCGGCGACGGTCGCTAGGTCCAACGTGACGGCCGTCGTTGTGGTCGTCGTTGTGCTGCTACTGTCGGACTGGTTGAACCACTCGCCGATCTGGTCCAGTACAGTCGTCTTCGCTTCCTCGAACCACGCGGATCCGTCCTCAGAGCTCGATCCGTTGGTCGGGTACAGTTCCTCATAGTACGCGTCCCAGTCCATCAGCGGCCTCGCGTCGCCAGGTAGACCGCAGCGGCCGCGATCCCTACAGACGGGTAGGGGTTGGCCTTGATCCAGTCTTTGGTCTTTTCGAGGGTACTGCTCGGCGAGCTCGCCGAGGTGTCCTGCGTCGGGTCGTCTGCCGTGGGGGCTGCGTAGCCCTGCGACGCGAGCATTTCGTCGTAGTTAAAGCTTTCACTCATGGGTCAGCCCTTCCGTGTCGCGAAGTAGAGAATGCCCCCCACGGCCGCCGCGGGTAGCACCCACTGCGGGAGGGTTTCGGACTGCGTGGGGGCGGGCTGGTTCATCCCGAGGTAGGCAGCTGCGAGCCCTGGCGCTTCGGCCTGAATATGGGCTTGCGACGCGGCGCCACGGTCTCTCACCTGCTGGATCTGGCTCTGGGTGAACTCTTGCGAGTCTTTGAGGATAGATCCCGCGCCCTTACCGAAGGCTCGAAGGGTCTTTTGGCGCTGCTTTTGGCGCTTCGTCTTTTCCTTATCGCGGGCGATCGCGGCGTCGGCTTGCGCCTGGCGGCGCTCCTTGCGGCGCTTGTCTCGGCGCTGCAAGCGCTTCTCACGGGGGGTCAGCATTGGTTAGCTCCAGTTAAAGATCACGCGCGGGGTGAAACCGGATGCCCCATAGGCACCCGACGTGCGGATCCTGGCGTGGTAGCCCTGCGGGGGGAGTCGGAGGCCGGTGCTATCGCTCACCATTTCGAAGGCGGCGCGGGTTCCGTCCGCGAAGAGCCATTCGCACTCAAGCGGGCCTGGTGCACTGGCATCGTTTGCCACGTTTGGCGCTTGGATCTGAAGCCGGGTGCAACCGAAGGGTGCGGGCCCCATCTCGATCCAGGTTCCTGGCGATCCTGGTGCTGCGTTTGCCGCGAGCGTTGCCGGGTAGGATACGGGCCACTCTGGGGCCCGAAGGGACTCCGATCCAGCGCAGTAGATCGCATCGACTGTCACTTGGTCCCCTGGGTTCATGTTGTAGTCAGCAACTTCGAGGACTACTCCCCCAAAAACGGGGATCAACACTCCGCCGGTTCTGCTCGGCTCGACTAGGGCGGAAGGCCCGCTCACGTTGTTGGAGCTCGCCTTGCCGCGGGCTATCACGCTCGCGGATCGGCCTTGCGTCGTTAGTCGCCACTCGATCGAACGTCTCGCCGCTACACCGGCCGCGGGCGCTTCGCAGGTCAGCAGGAAGTGACCCCGCTGGATCCCGAGGTGATCGCCCTCGAGGTTATCGATCGCGGGGAGGTCTAACAGGGGCGCGAAGCTGGCCCCGGCCGCCACCGTGAGGCGCCGTGAACGCTTCGCGGTAGCGGCCGGGTATCCGTGCATCGTCAGTCCCTAAGCATCCAGGAAGCAACCGCCGCGGATGGTTCCACCCGCTGCGCCGGTTCCGGTAATCACCACGGCCTCGCCGCCTTCGATCCACTTCCCGAGGTAGGAACCGTCCACGTCTGAGTTGGTGCGGTGCCACGGGTTGGAAGTCGGGCCGATTCCGATCCGAATCGAACCGGGGCCGCTCAGGAGCTCCGACCCAGCCACCTGGATCGAGGAGATGTCCATAGCGGCGCCGATGGCTTCCCAGCACATGCGACCCAGCTTCACGCGGCGGTTAGCTCGGGCTGTCAGGGTGAACGGTGCCGCGCCAGGCGCCGCGGTCCCGAAGCCATAGATATAGTTGTAGGCCGAAGGTCCGAACACAACCTCTGGATCGGCGGTCTCGCCTTCCCAGGGTGTCGTGGCGACGTAGCCCGAGAGGTCCCCCACCGCGTCCAGTGCGCAAGTGATCTCCACGCTCAGAGCTCCACCGAGGGGCATTCCCAACGAAGCACTCTGATCGTCGTACTGGTCGCCGAAGAGCATAGAAGTGGGAAAGACCAGATCGGACTGGATCACGTTCTGCCGTGCGACGCGGAAAGCGCTGACGGTTCCGAGGACATCCGAACTAATCACGGGGCGTTCGAGAAACCGCGCCAGGTCAACGTCGCCCTGGAGGGTGAACGGTCCGGCACCGCTGAACGGCACGAAGGCGAGGGCAGGGTTTCCGAGGGGAAGGGCGAGATCCTGAGACATGCGAGCGGCCATTTTAGGCTCCTGAGTACTTACGGCCGCGAACCCTTCGCATCCACTTACGCGGGGGGCCTTGGCGCGGGGGGAAGGGTGCCGATCCTGCGCTGTTCACGATCTTTTTTACCGCGTCGCGCTTCTGGGCGGGGTTGAGCTTGTCGGGGCTGGCCTGGTAGGCAGCGCCGCCGATCTTTCGGGCCTTACGCCTCATTTCTTCGCCTTCTTCTTTGGGGGCTTGGGCGGCGCGTCCCAGCGCGGGCGGGATTGGGTCCGCTCGGCTTCGGTGGCGCTCGCCTTCTTGGTGGTCTTGCTTGGCACTACTGCGTGACGGCGTTTGACTGGGCGATCATGTTGTATGTCTGATCCTGCGCATAGCCCGCGAGCATTCCAGCGCCTCCGCAGACCACCAGCGCGGCCGCGTCGCCCTTGAGCACAAGGGCGCCGAGGGCCACCATCCCCGCACCGACCGCGAGGCGGGTGTCGAAGCCCGCGATCCCGTCTGGCGTGTAGTACTGAACCGCGCCACCGACCGCACCACCACCAGCAACGGCCACTGCCGTCTTCGCGCTGGTCTTCCAATCGGCCTGAACGGCCTTGATTCCGGTCTGCTGCGTCCGCATGTTGCGAAGGCGGCTGCGAAGGCTGATCACCTGGGCCTGAGTCTTCTTGAGGGCAGGCGAGGCACCGCGCCGACGGGGGCGGCTGATCGCGATCTTCTTCTTGCGCTTGGTGGCCACGTTGGGGCGCTCCTCGTAGGTAGTCCCGCGGATCCTACTGCTAATAGATTAGCGGCGCAACTATTCGACGGGCGGATCGGGTTCTGGATCGGGCTCGGGGTCTGGCGCGAGCTCGGGCTCTGCGTAGCCTCCAGGGTCGGATCCAAACCCGGTGAAGTCCTTGAGGATCTCTAGCACGCTCTCCTTCCAGCCGTCTTCGCGGGCTTCCGGGCTGTTCTGGAGATCTTCCGCGGCGCTCTCGATGTCCTGCGCCATGGTGTCCAGCCAATCCCGCTGAATGTTCAGAACCTGATCCATCAGGTCCGTCTGCGCGGCCTGGCTGTCTGCGACCGCTTGCCCCATCACTGCTAGCACGTCGGTCGTTTTGTCTAGGAAGTTCACTTGCGAGCGGGTGATCCCTGCCACGGCTTCCGCCAGTCCTCGCGCGGTGATCTGGTCGGCCCGGTCGCCGCTGGGCATCTCGCGCCAGCTATCCGTACGAAGCGCGGCCTGCTGCGTGTGGGTCCAGCCGCGGAGCTTTTTACCGTCGGCGCCATACGCGACTAGCCGGATCATCGTTCCGGGTTCCTCTCCGCCGTTGTCGGCGATGGTCGCGATCAAGGTTGGTTCCAGATCGGTTCGGTCGATCAGCTCCGGCCGAAGGTCTTTCTTCGCCGCCCATTCGTGGCCGATCTCGAAGACGAAGAAAGCGACGTATTCAGGACTGCGATCGCCTTTTCCCATGCCTGCTCGGACGGCTACGCCCGCCAGGTCTTCCGGTTGTCCGTCTAGCCATTCGTCGAAGGTTTGTCTTGCCATGTGCACAACTGTGCTCACCGATCGTAAGCACGTCAACGCGGGCCAGGTGCTAGGCGTTTTGGTCGTTCCGGTTTCCTCTTCTCGCGAGCTCTTCCGCGCCTGACAGAATGCGATCCGACACGCCGGTAATCCTGGGACCGAACCTCGCGCGGAGCTCTTCCGCGTCGCGAAGCGCGGCGGCCTGGTTCCCCGCGTAGGATTGCCAGAGCGCTTCCGCGGCGGCGGCCTCGGTCAGATCGCCGCGCATGGCGCGACGCACCAGCCGCCTCGCCATTAGAAAACGGCCCATGCGGCCCGGCTGTTGAGATCGTCGCATCTTCACTCCTCGGGTTTTGATCGGCGCTCGGTGCGGATCCGATCGCGTTGACGTGCGAAGGCTTCAAGCTGTCGCTCTGTGTCGGCCATCTTCCAGTCCGCCCAGTCCGCAGGCATTCGAAGCCAGAGCTCAAACCTCGGCGCGGTCTGGCCCTCGATCGGGATCTTCTTGGTGTAGATCTGGCCGCCGGCTTGATCCACGAAGTATTCGAATTGCGGCGGGAGGTCTTCAACCCGATCCCAGGCCAGCCGCCAGAGGTTCCACTGGGGATCTCCCCCGTCCGCGTCGGGGCTATCGGTCGGGCCACACTTGGCTGCGAGCTCTCCCAGGACGGGCGCCATGTAGATCCGGCCGGTCTCTTCGTCGGTGATCTCCGGTGGGCCGTCTTCAATCTGTAGGGCTTTGGCCTGAGCTCGCACGCTTCGGAAGTCTCCGCCGCCCTGGTGCCATCGGCGCCCCCATGCGGTCGCGAGCCACTCCGCCAGCCCCACGGGTCGAAGCGATACCAGAGGGGTCGGATACTTACAGGCCTGGTACACCTCGGCGGGGCTGTCCGGGTTGATCGGCCTCCACCATCGGCCGCGCCAGTCGATCCGGCCTCCAGAGGTTCCGCATCCGCCCGCGAAGGGATCCCACCCGAAGCCAGGAAGCGCGGCGGCCTGGGCCGCGGCTTCCGATGCCCGCCGCCAGGCGCGGCCGATATGCTCTCGCGCTATCGCGGTGGTGATCCCCTGCCTGAGCTCGATCACTAGGTGCGCGTGTACGTGCCATCCAAGGGCGGCCTCTGCTTCTGGCTCCGGGGCTCCTTCGCCTTTGTTTTTCCAGGTCCGGGTAACCTCGAGACCCATATACCAACCCGCCACGATCTCCCGTTGTCGGGCGCCAGGTCGGCCGGTTGTCATGCGCTCCCATGCGTCGCGGAAGCGATCGAGGGCTTCCGCGAGGGTCTCCTCGAGGTTGGCCCGCTGGGTCAGAGTTACCAGCGCGAGCTCGCCGAGCTCGCCGCGGGCGTTCTTGTCCTGAACCACGGCGCGGACGGATGCCGCGAGGCTACTGGAGGTCTTCGCGGCGCAGATGGGGCAGACGTGACGGCGGCCGCACCGCCGCGGGGCTTTCACGACCGAGAGCCGCGTGGGGCTGTGGCGCAGTTGCTTGTACCACGACGAAGAGCAGGCGATAACCTCGCGGGCGGTCTTCCAGGGGTCCGCGGCCACCTGGCCCTCTGCGGGGCCCTCGACGTATCGCCAGAGCTCCAGAATGTTTCGGCCGATCCTGCGGTCCTCGGCTCGCTCCTTCGGCCAGCGGTGCCGGGCGACGTATCCAGCGCGGCGAAGTAGCCGTCCAACCTTCCGCGAGTCCTGCCAGGCTTCGCGCCATCGGTCGCCGCGGCACCATCCGCCTTCGGGGGCGCGTCCGTAGGTCCGGGTTCCCTTCCGGCGTCGCATCGGGTCCGGCGGGCACTTTTCGGATCGGTTCCAGCCTTCCGCCCACTTGCGCGAGCTCCGCGGGGCTTTGGTGTTCTCCCATCCGCCCGCGGGCCATTCGCCCGCGGCGCCTGGTTTCCGCTGGTGCTGGCGCTCCGTGGTGATCACTCGTTGCTATCCCAGATCATGATCAGCAGGAGCACCCCGACAAAGACCGCCAAGTCCAGCACCATTAAACCGACCCCCCACGGTCGCCGCGAAAGGCTCGGCCATAGAGACCGCACCACGAAGAGTGCTCGAAGCGGTAACCGCAAAAGACGGTCAAGCGACAGATCGGGCAACGGTGCGAGGGCTTCGCGGTGGACTGCTGATCCCAGGGCGGCGCGGGCGGCGGCGGCACTCGGCGTCCTTCCGGGGTGTTCGGGTCTTTCATGGGGGGCTCTGCTGGTGGATTTATGACCCCGGCTCCGCCGGGTGAGCAAGATCGGCCCTACCGGTCCGATCTATGCCTATAGGGTCAAGACGATCGCCAGGACACGATCTCAAGGGTGGTGGGGCCGCGGTGATCTCGGTCCCACAAAAAGAAACCATAGGCGGCCGAATCGGTGTCGCCTTGGGTGAAGCTGGGCCTCTGCGCGAGCACGGCGACGTGAGACAGGGGGCAGACCTTCCAGAGATCCAGGCGTTTTGTGGACTCCAAAAAGGCGAGGCGAAGTAGGAACGCCACCCTCGGCGCGATGGCGAGGGCCTGCCGGACGTGCGCCTCTGCTGGCGCATAGGGGGGATTCCCGAGAACCAGATCGAAACGCTCGCCGCGGGGCCTAAACCCTAGGAAGTCGCAGGTGATCCCGCGGTCGGCATCCGCCAGGCCGACGGCCTCCTGGTCAATGTCAAGCGCGGTCACGTGGGCCCCATGCGCTCTAGCTGCTCGGACGAAGGCGCCGCCGCCCGCGGAGGGCTCAAGGATCCGATCGTCGGAGTCGATGCCGATCCCGTCCACCAGCACCCGCGCCAGGTCGGCGGGGGTGTAGTAGCGATCCAGGTGGTCGCGGCCGGCTCCGGTGCTCGCTCCGCAGGGGAATAGCTGGCCGGTGAAACCTCGATCACGATCCACGCTTAAACCCCTCTCTCCAGGTCCGGTAACGGAGGACGGCCGCCGATCGGCTGCGGTCGGCCATTGCCCGGCGTCGCGCTGGGCCTGTCAGCCATGACAGCGCTTCGGCGTTTTCTTCGAGGTAGTCCGCGCGGTGCTTCCAGAGGACCGAGGACAGAGCCCATCTTCGCGCTCTGGCATTCGCGCCCGCTTCGCTTCCGCGGTGGGCTACACGGGCGCACGCCTCCGCCAGCCCTCGGGCCTCCTGGGCGGTCGTGCGCTCGTTCCATCGGGGCGGGGTGGACGGGCTCCCCGTTACCTCATGATAGATCCGCTCGATCGATCGCACGTCTGCTCCTAGGGTGTGCCCTCCCTGGGCGCCCCCCCGGCCGCTAAGCCGGGGGGGTGGTCCTGCTGGACCTGACCCTAGGAGGGGTTGCGCGGCTGACCTTAGCCCGCTCGAGCGCGCCAGGTCAAAAGGGGATCACTTCTTCGGCGTACTCGTCGAAGCCCTCGATCGGCTCCCAGGTGTCCAGCGCTGACTGGAAGCCCTCCACGAAGTCGAGTTGATCGCGGTCCAGTCGGACGCGGGGCGGGATCTCACCCGAGCCGTGGATCAGGCTCCATACCATCGCGGGCGGGAGGTTGACCCTTCGCGCTTCGGGGTCGGTTGAATAGTCAACGCACGGTAAATGCCGGGTGTACCACTCCCGCATTTTGCAGAGGCGAAGGCTCCAGAGCAGAGTTCCCCGCGATCGGTATGGGCCGGTTGGCTCCGCGTCCGCCAGGCTACAGCCGGATCCCTGCCAACGTTTGTAGAGCTCTCCGCATTCGAAGCACTCATCCTCGGTCACGATCTGGGGGTCGGGGCTCTGCGGCAACGGCCGCGGCTCGTTCACCTGTGCGCCTTTCCATCGGCGCGGCCTCCGTCCGTAGTCCCGGTCCCACTGTCCCGTTTTCGGGTTGTAGGTCATCGCTTCGGCGTATCGGCTCCGGTCCTCCTTGAGCGCCAGGCGCGCCTGGCGCTCCTGGCGCGGCGTCTCGGTTTCTGCCTGTCGCGCCTTTCGTGGCGTGCGAGCTCGGCGCGGCTTGGGCTTGGGGCGGGCGGCGGCCATTACTCGGCGGGCCGCTCTGTGCGGTCTAGTAGGACCGCGATCCCTTCTGCCATTCGCGCCAGGTGGTCGCGTAGGTCCGTTCTAAACGCGCGGAGCTCGTAGCCCACGAAGCAAGCCAGAGCGACGGCTCCGCCGGCCTGGATCAT
>MPLU02004542.1_pt1 | contig 10386 bp, 9 predicted proteins | sample 1617381 | NCBI WGS metagenome assembly MPLU02 (sample SAMN05944801, study PRJNA350692) | marine metagenome | biome: marine; feature: ODZ; material: water; isolation source: 90 m water sample filtered on 0.2 um supor filter | place: Pacific Ocean | collected 2012-04-08 | depth 90m m | reverse complement strand
ACGCCCGATCCCCCCAAACGGCAGCGGCAGCAAGTCCATCAGCAAAGGTGGCAATCACCCTGTAGCAGAGCACCACTGCCAAAAGAGGTGCTTCTGGCACCCCAGAGCCAAGTCGCAGCAAGAGAGTGGCTTCAAAGACACCTAAACCGCCAGGAGCCGCTGGAACCACTAAACCCACAGTCCAGGCCAAAGCAAACCCTGCCAGCCATTCCCCCATCGACAAGCTGGGGTTCAAGGAAAACGCCATCACACAACACCAAAATCCACCAAAACGAACTGCCACGAAGACCATCTCCATCGCCAGGGCGCTCCAGGGATAGTCATCTCGGCCACTGCCTAAGGCCTCTGGTGAGACAGCACCAACAAGGCCCACATCAGCCCGATCGAGCTGCTTGGCTTTGGCACGTTCCAAACGCCTGAGTAAAGGCTCTCGCCAACGAGGAATTAACAACATTGTTGGTAAGCAACAAGCGATAGCAAGGCCTGACTGCCAACCGCCAAAGGGGACCCAAAGCAGAGCCGCCACAACCATCAACAGAGGCTCTAGTAACACAGATGCCAATGCAGGCCCTGCTCCCATATGGGGCCTTAGCACCCGCATTCGCTCAACAAAATGCCAAATTCCACCAGGTAGATACTTGAGCAAATTGCTGCTCAAGAAAAGAGGCACCAGTGAAACTTCACTGGGACGATGTCCCAACCAACCAACCAGCACCCGCCAAGCGAATGCATTCACCACGAGGCTGAGCCAACTGATCCCCACACCAAGTGCCAGCCACCAAAAGGCCAGTCTGCTCAGGGAAAGTTGACGTAATTGCGCCCCATGGCTGACCAATGCCACCACCACAAAGGCAAGACTTGCGAGCGTGATCCAAAGCCGAAGACCACCAGGCAAAGCCACCTTGCCCAGCCAAAGCCTCAAGCTCCGCAAATAACCGATAAAAACTTTCCTCACCATGACCAGTCCTCCGTTGCGATGAAATCCTCCGAGGCCAAAAACACTTGCCGCCGCACCTCCTCCACTGAATGTCCCGTCTCAAGACTGAGGCGCAAAAGATCATCATGTTCGGGCTTAAGGCTCAAGCAACCATCCGGACGCCGCACCTGCTTGACACGCACTTCCCCCCAGGGGGTGGAACAAGATCCACAGCGACGGGGCAGTAGCCAACGCCCGTGGGAATGCTCCCGCAGTCCCAGTGTGGTTCCCTGAGAGAACCACACCACGCGCAATCCAGCGGACTGCTCAGGGCTCACTAATGCCTTCAAGCTCACACCCTGTCGTCCTTTCTTCATCTGCACCTGTTCACAGACAACATCTAGAGCTCCAGCATTCCGCAATTGATCACTAAGAGTGGCGATATCCTCAGGCGTAGCGTCATCAATCCAAGCTTCCTGCATAACCACCGGCTGCCATCTCAAGCCAGCTATCGCTTGATCAGATGGCTGCTTAACCAAGCCATCGAGCTCACAGATTCTCAGCAGATTGGGACGATCAAGACTGCGGTGCCCCAAACCCACGCCAATTGCTTTGATTTTTAGCAAAGACGGCTGAGCAAATCGCTCTGCCAGCACAGCCATCAAGGCAAGTCCCGTTGGTGTAGTGAGCTCACAAGCTGGCAACTGATCATCAAAATCAAGGTCTATTTGATGTCGTCTGGCTAGTTCCAAAACAGCCGGGACTGGAACCGGCAAGAAACCATGAGCAGTAGACGTCTTGCCGCGTCCAGCTGGAGGGGCTGCGCAGACAATCTGTTCAGGAGCCAAGTGCTCAACAGCCGCACAAACACCCACCACATCCACCAAGGCATCAATCATGCCCACTTCATGGAAATGCACCTGATCGATGCTGCAACCATGAACCTCAGCCTCTGCTTCTGCCAAAGCCTTGAAAACCGCCAGCACTTTGACTTTCAAAGGCTCAGGCCAAGAAGCATCCGTGATCAGCGCTCTGATGTCATGCCATCGCCGCCTAGGAGGCTCAGATTCGAGCCCCTCCACGGATACTTTCAATCCCCTCAGACCAGCGCTTTTATCCTCCGCGACCGTAAGGGAATAAGCCTGCTCAAGGCCAAGCACCGCAAGGGGAGCCTCAATCACTGCCCTTGGTACCCCAAGATCCAACAAAGCAGCTAGAAGCATGTCTCCAGCTAAACCAGTTGGGCAATCAACAAAAAGGGCCGTCATTGACCCAACGCAAAAACCTCAAGCAACTGGGCAAACCAGTCGGCAGAAAAGCAAACATAAATAGGCCCCAAAACCAAAACAACCATTCCCCAACCAGCAAGAATCAAGCTGCCTAGAGAAGCCTCTATCGCATCAATGGATCTAACTCCAAGTTTCAGCACAGAAGGCTTGACCAACAACATCAGGAATTGGAATTGGTCTTACTCCCGCGTCCATCACGCCGAATTAGAGCACCTCGACCTCCTCGCCCCTTGCCACCTCTAGTTGGCATCGGCCCCATAACTTCAAATCCCTCAAGGTGGAGTTGCTGAGCGCGTCGTCGCACATCCAAACTCACAAAATGACGTAGATGAGTCAGGGGAACCTCACCTTTTAACTGCAACTTGAACGGCAATGGTCTACTGCCATCACCTCTAGGCTGCTGACGAATCTTCAAGACCAAATCACCTGTTTCTGGCCTGGTGTAGATCAATTCACCGCGAATAGAAAAGTAGTCGTCCCCCTCAGGAAGCTCATCTTCAACTGCCGTGCTGGTCTCAATTAATGGATCTGATTCACTCTCATCCAAGAGGACTTGCCTCAAGGTGCTGGGCTCCCAGATTCCTGCGATCTGTAGATGAAGATGATCGTGCTCGCGAGAGCGGGGATATACCACCCAAAGATGGGGCTGATCCATTGCCAGGTGGCGACGCATCAAGGTGAGCACCCTGCCTAGGACCACGGCCTCAACCTCAACGCCTTCTGAGTCCACCAGAAAACCTCGGGTGAACTGTTCGGGATCTTCTGGCCGGTAGGTGCCTCTTACGACACCGATGGCCCTGTATTGCAACGGCTCGGTGACCGGAGGAATCGGATGGTCGCGCATCGAAAAAAAGGGCATTCACTGGCCCATGCACGAATCTAGCCAGCATTGGCAAACCGTCCCAAACTGACTAGATAATTTTCTGCTCTCTGTGGCGCTTAAGGCTGAAAAAATTCTGCCCTTCCGTGGGGTAATCCTGCTAATCACAGGATTTATCGCAGCATCAGGACTGGTCTGGATTGGAGCGCAACTGATCGCACCTGAATCCAGAACGCTAGGCAATAGGGAAATACTGAATAAGCAAGTAAAGGAGCTACTAAATCGGCAACAAAATAGTTCCCTAAACAAAAAAGAGCAGCAGCAGTTACTGGAGCGATTGCTGGTGCTGGGCCGTCATCAAGAAGCCATAAACATGCTTGAACTGCTGATAGCCAGAGAGCCGAAAAACTGGGCTTGGGGCCTGATGCTCGCAGAACTAAAAAGAGAACAAGGAGACCGCGATGGAGCCCGTGAAGAGACAAGCCACCTCCTGAGCCTTCATCCTCAGAACATGGAGATCCTCCAACTCAAGACACTGCTCGATCTAGAGACCGGGCGAGGAAAGGCAGCCGTTATCGAACTCAAAAAAAGATTTGAATCCAGCACAAAAGGACACCGGGTGCCAACAGGGCTTTTGCTGGCAGATTTGCAGCGCCAGAGCGGACAAGCTGCTGCTGCTGCTGCGCTCTACCGCTTGATATCAAATGAATCACCCACCGATGCGCGTCCCCTGATTGCTCTTGCTCTCATGCAGCAGGAACAAGGCAACAGCCATCAAGCACAAGCTCTGCTTAAAGAAGCTCGAGCACGTCGTAGAAAACCCGGCGAACCTGACCCACTGATTGATGGCCTGGCTAGTCAGTGGGGGATTAATTCAATCCGCAAAAAAGGTTCGAGCGCTTACCTCAATCCTGGCTCATAGAAACCTAAGGAGAGTTCTCCTCTTCCAAGGCATTGAGGGCTTCATCGATTGCATCGGAAGGACTTGTAGCGTCGTCCATCGCTGTAGACCTACGCAAACGATTCATAAGGTCCATTGGATTGGTGGCATCAAAAATCGTTCCATTGTCATCACTACCCGGAACGGTGTTATAGAACTCACGTTCTTGAGGGGTCTGATAGTCACCCGAGACCTGGGCCTGAACGCGATCAAAACCTGTTGTTAGGCAGAGAACTGCCATCGGGAACGCCGCTATGAAACGTTTTCTCAAAATGGCAGAAGTTAAGGGGACTCGGTTGACCAATGCTCCACACCCCAAAAGATAAATATCAGACAATGCTAATGGTCTTGAACAAATTCCCTTGACCTGTGCAAATCGCCACCTGGAACGTCAACTCGATTCGCACCCGCCTCGATCAGGTGCAAACTTGGCTGAAAGACGTCCAACCGGAGCTGCTCTGCCTACAGGAAACCAAGGTGGACGATCCACTTTTCCCTCATCAGGCATTTGAAGATCTTGGCTATCAGGTGAGTTTTCACGGTCAGAAGGCCTACAACGGAGTGGCAATCGTTAGCCGTCAACCACTAGAAGATGTACGCCTAGGCTTTAGTGGTGAGCTACCAGAAGACGCCGAAGCCTTACGGCTGGGAGAGCAAAAACGGGTCATTAGCGCTCTGATCGACAACATCCGTGTGGTGAATATCTACGTACCCAATGGCTCCGAGCTGAAATCGGAGAAATATCCTTACAAACTTGAATGGCTCAGCTGCCTAAACCGCTATCTAAAGGCACAGGCCACACGAGGTGAACCTCTATGCGTGGTGGGAGATTTCAACATCGCCTTAGAAGCAAGAGACATTCACAATCCCGCTCGACTGACTGGAGAAATCATGGCCAGTGAGCCTGAAAGGGAAGCTCTCCTTGATGTTCTAGGAGATCGACTCCACGACGTGTTCCGTGTTTTCGAACCAGATACAAACCATTGGAGCTGGTGGGACTATCGAAGTGGCGCCTGGGACCGTGATCGTGGGTGGCGTATTGATCACATCTACTTATGTGATGAACTCCTCTCTCAAGCCAAAAGCTGTGTGATCCATAAACATGTACGTGGAAACGAAAAACCCAGTGATCACGCACCGGTTTCAGTAGATATCAGCTGGCCTCCAACTGAAAACGATGAACAGATATCAGAACTATTTAGCGATTGAACAATTGGCTCATTTAACTCACAAAGCAAGCCAAGACTCCTCTGACAGCTGAAATCAGAAAGCCTTGACATCTGATGGCATCTCGATGCCTTCTCTAGCCAGGGTGACCTGACGCCGAGCCGACTCGCCGCAACTTTTCGGAGTAGGAAAAACCTTGCCTGGATTAGCCCTCCTATCGGGATCAAAAGCGCTTCGCAGTAATTCCATGGTGGCCAAATCATCCGGGGCAAACATCCAATCGAGATAACAGCGCTTATCAGAGCCAACCCCATGTTCACCAGTGATGCTGCCGCCAGCAGCAAGACACTCCCGCAGGATGGCAGCCCCAAGATCCCGAACACGAGTCTGCACATCAGGCATATCTGCCTTGTAGAGGATTAGAGGGTGCAAATTGCCATCGCCAGCATGAAAAACATTGGCAACTGGCAGCTCATACTCCCTACTGAGCCGCTGTATTGCAGCTAGCACGCTTGGCAAAGCACTACGGGGAACTACCCCATCTTGGACGTAATAAGTAGGTGAGATCTGCCCAATCGCAGCAAACGCTGATTTGCGTCCCTTCCAAAGCAAGGCGCAGTCAGCCGCATCTTCTGCGCGACGAATATCCCTGGCACCTGCCTTCAAGCAACACTCACTGGCCTGATCTGCGGCCACAGTGACTTCTGCGGCTTGGCCGTCGAGCTCGATAAGCAGCACTGCAGCTGCATCACGAGGGTATTCATCAAAGCCAAACAGATCGTTGACCGCATTAATCATGAAGTTATCCATAATCTCCATCCCCGCAGGCAGCACCCCAGCGGCAGTGACCTGACGCACCGCCTCACCAGCAGATTCCATGGTGGGGAAATCTGCCAAAAGCACAGTCACATGTTGGGGCGCTCGCAATAGCCGCAAGGTGATTGCAGTAGCAATCCCCAGGGTGCCCTCGCTGCCGATAAAGGCACCACGCAAGTCAAGCTCCGCATACTCCGAAAGCCCCCCACCGAGAGTGGTCACCGTGCCATCGGGAAGCACCACTTCGAGCCCTAAAACATGATTACTGGTGACGCCATATTTGAGGCAGTGCACACCACCTGAGTTCTCGGCCACATTGCCGCCGATGCTGCAAACCACCTGACTGGAAGGGTCGGGAGCGTAATAGAAACCTTCCCCTGCTACCGCCTTGGTTACCCAACTATTGATTACCCCTGGCTGCACCGTAACGGTCTGGTTATCAAGGTCCACCGAAATAATCCGGCGCATACGACTGGTTACCACCAACAGCGCCTCTTGCTCCACCAACGCACCTCCGGAAAGGCCAGTACCACTGCCCCTGGCGACAAAAGGAATGCCATGCCGATGGCAGCAAGCCAGCACTTGAGCCACCTCCTCAGTGGTCTCAGGCAATACTGCTAAGGGCGGACAATGACGATCAATGGTCAGTCCGTCACAGTCGTACACGAGTAACTCTTGACGCTTGGAGACCACCGACTTCTTTGACATGAAGCGTCTCAGGTCCCTGTCTAGAGCTGCCCAGTCGTGGGACACCATGCCCGCGCATCTGTTCTACAAACTAGGCACTTGAGCAGAAAGGAAGCGGAAGAGCTGACACAGTTCATACGCTTCTGACCATTTTGGGTCAAGATGGCGAACGGTTCGTATCAGCCACTTGGCTTCGGTCCCTGTGACAGCTTCAGCCTTGAACACCAGCCGCTCCCAGGCAATTTTCACCGCAGCCCAGCGGTTAATGCCTGGTGGCGTCAGTTCACCAGTGCGGGCATTCCGCTCCGTAGGCGGTCAGCCGATCGTCTTTGACCGCGTGAAAGGCGCCTACGCCTGGGACGTGGATGGCAATCGTTTCATCGACTACATCGGCAGCTGGGGGCCCGCGATCTGCGGCCATGCCCACCCAGAAGTCATTGCTGCCTTACAGGAAGCCCTTGAAAAAGGCACAAGCTTTGGTGCCCCCTGTGAGCTGGAGAATCAACTAGCCGAAATGGTGATCGACGCAGTACCAAGCGTCGAGATGGTCCGTTTTGTAAATAGCGGTACTGAAGCCTGCATGTCTGTACTGCGGCTGATGCGTGCGTTCACCGGTCGCGACAAGCTGATCAAATTCGAAGGCTGCTATCACGGCCACGCCGACATGTTCTTGGTGAAAGCCGGATCCGGTGTGGCAACTCTCGGACTACCCGACTCGCCTGGTGTACCGCGCAGCACCACAAGCAACACCCTCACTGCGCCCTACAACGATCTCGAAGCAGTAAAAGAACTTTTTGCTGAGAATCCTGACGCTATAAGCGGGGTGATCCTTGAACCGATCGTGGGTAATGCCGGCTTCATTACACCTGAGCCTGGCTTTTTAGAGGGTTTGCGAGAACTCACCCGCGAACACGGGGCCTTGCTTGTATTTGATGAAGTAATGAGCGGCTTCCGGGTCAGCTACGGAGGAGCTCAGGCTCGTTTTGGCGTAACACCTGATCTCACCACTATGGGGAAAGTCATCGGCGGGGGGCTCCCCGTTGGTGCTTACGGCGGCAAAGCCGAGATCATGGAGATGGTGGCCCCCGCAGGCCCCATGTACCAAGCCGGCACGCTGAGCGGCAACCCACTAGCGATGACAGCAGGCATCAAGACCCTAGAGATTTTGAAGCAAGAAGGCACCTATGAGCGCCTAGAAGCCACCACTGAGCGTTTAATTGGCGGCATTATCAAAGCAGCCAAAGAAGCGGAGGTACCGATCACCGGCAGCAGTATCGGTGCCATGTTCGGCTTCTTCTTTTGCGAAGGTCCAGTTCGAAATTTTGAAGATGCCAAATCAGCCGACACAGAACTCTTCGGCAAGCTGCATCGAGCCATGCTCGAAAGGGGCATCTACCTAGCACCGAGTGCCTTTGAGGCGGGCTTCACATCGCTAGCCCATTCAGAAGCAGACATCGACGCCACTCTGCAGGCATTCCGCGATAGCTTTGCAGCCGTGAACTGAACAAACAAAGCTGCAAGAGAGAGGGCATTTTCACCCCTCTCTCAATTTCCTATAGATGAGCAGGGTGATAGCAGCAAATCAATCAAACCAACTACTAATTCCCTAAGAACTTACCCCTCTAACAAAAGAGGAAGGTGTCTACTAAACTCAAGTAAAATACTAAAAAAAGAAAGCCCACTTGATGCAATAATTGGCACTTTAGACATCACTTATTGACCTTATGAATATCCCAAAGAATCCTCTACTCTGTAAAGCGGCATAGTCCCAGAACTACCAGTCAGTAAAGGGCTAATCAGCCAGAGCCCTTACTCACAAGACTGCAAAGATTGCTTGTTTTCCTGCACAAAATCCAGCATTTGTTGTTCAAAAAATCTTCTATAAGCAGCTGGTTCGATATTCTTAGAATCCCTTAAAAATTGATTATAGCCATGCCAACCAGCCTGAGTAATGAAATGGTTAATTCCTTGCAAACATACCCCCGCAAATGGTGAAGGGTTATCAGCAACCTCCAAATCTGGCAAAGGCCTATCAGGCAGCTTCAAGGCATATGCATGAGCAAGGCCTATTAAATCGCCCTCCCCATACTTATAACCAATCAACTCAAAACCAACGGGCATAGTTGGACTTTCAGGCGTCCAACCGCCTATCAAGGCAATAGCTGGCAAACCAGCATTTGAGGCAACCGGCGAAAAGGTGGTTGCCGTGAGCAACACATCCGAGTAATAACTTGGAGCTCGCCAAGCACTAAGCGGCATCAGCAGAGCATCAATACCATCTTCCCTCATCACTCCTTCAACATAAGATCGATTTTGCTCAAAAGTCTCTAAAGCTTGATAATAGGAAGGACTATATTTAGATGGAGTGGATTCAATATGGCCAAGACAACCCTGCACACCAATAATTGCTCTCTCTGACAAGCAAATATCACGATAGCTCTTTCTCGTAGATGCAAAAGATCCCAAGTATTGATCTATATCCTGAACCTCCCCGGCCATATTATTACTTCTATCCGTATCAAATGCAGGTAGTTTTATCTCAACAAGGGATGCACCAGCTCGTTTAAGCCTAGTCTTGACCTGCGTAAATATAGCCATGGCAGGTATATCATTAGCATCAAAAATCTTATGACCTGCGACACTAAGTACTACGCCAATACGCTTTCCTTTGAGAGTTGCCGTCTTTAAGTCTTTAGCATAAGAATCCAGCCGCGGCACATCTCTTGTCATCAAGTCTTCAGGGTCCGCCGTATCTGCAATCACAGCAAGAGCGATAGCAAGATCAGGTATAGACCTTGCTATTACACCTGCAACTCCATCAAGCTTACCTCTCGGGAAAATACCCGAATTACTAATCAGTCCCGTACTTGGTCGAATAGCATAAACCCCGTTAAAAGCAGCCGGCACCCTTACTGAACCACTGTTATCAGTACCAATTCCTAACATGGCAAAATTCGCACTCACTGCAACCGCAGAGCCCCCACTTGAGCCACCAGAATTTTGATCAGGGTCATAAACATTGCCTATCCTTCCACTGCGACCACTAATTCCTTGACCTCCTGAGGCAAATTCATCCATAGCAGCTTTACCAATAATGATTCCGCCAGCAGCCCGAATTTTATTCACTAAAAAGGCATTGCTTATTGGCTGAGACCCAAGCAAAGCCAATGAACCAGAAGTGGATGGAGTATCAACGGTGTCAATATTGTCTTTAAGAGCAACAGGAATACAGTGAAGAGGGCCGATCAATTTGCCGCTTTGCTTAAAGTAACTATCAAGCCGCTTTGCCTGCCTCAATGCATTTGGATTAAGCGCAACAAATGCATTTACAGGGGCTCCTCTTTTGAGGCTAAAATTATACTTCTTTATCCGAGATAGATAGCTTTGGATCAATTCGACACAGTCAATGCTCCCAGACTTAAGGGCCGTATGTGTTGAGTCAATAGTAGATTCCTTGATGGAAAATATAGTTTTATCCGCCTGATTTGCCAGGCAAGGGGCTGGGACAAAACAAGCAGCAACAAGAAAAGGTGTCAGCCTTATCTTCTTACCAGAATTGTTATCCTTGCAAAAGCCAGACATGTTAAAGACAAAAACCAAGGATTAATCCACCTCTACTCATACAACATCAACAAGCCGTCGATCTTAACGATAGTTTTCAAACTGCAAGGGCACATCAAAGTCCTCCTCTTTCTCACGCAACAAAGTAATCGCTGCCTGCAAATCGTCCTTACTCTTACCCGTAACTCTT
>MPLU02302893.1_pt1 | contig 10392 bp, 8 predicted proteins | sample 1617381 | NCBI WGS metagenome assembly MPLU02 (sample SAMN05944801, study PRJNA350692) | marine metagenome | biome: marine; feature: ODZ; material: water; isolation source: 90 m water sample filtered on 0.2 um supor filter | place: Pacific Ocean | collected 2012-04-08 | depth 90m m | reverse complement strand
GGATTTGCTGGGAAATAACGGTAATGAGCGTGATGCATCCGGAAATATCCGTTTTAAAGACATCGGCGCTTTTCTGAAGGAAAATATACAGCAATATTTTAAGGATCGATATCCGGTCAATCTCAAACTGATAGAACCCAGTTACATGATCCGGTCATTACCGGCGAATCCACACGATGCAATTTTCTGCTATTACCTCGCGGATCATGCGGTTCACGCGGCAATGGCCGGAAAAACCGATATGATGGTTGGTTACTGGAATGGACATTTTACGCATGTTCCTCTTGAAGTAGTAATTAAGGACCAGAAACGTATAAATCCTCACGGTGAGTTTTGGCGGCAGGTGTTGTTTTCAACAGGTCAACCGGGTGATATGTATTCACCTGAATAATTCAGTTTTACAAAAAAATAATCTCTGTTGCTCAAAGGTGTAAATTTTTTAAAATGAATTTTTCAACTTTTTCCAATAAACATATTAACAGATGGCAAGACTATCTAAAATCCCACCCTCCAAAATGGAGACTGCTTGACGCTGATTCCTCAATCATGCTGGTCACTTCCCTGCTTGTTGGAATCGGTGCGGGAATGGGAGCAGTACTCTTCCGCCGTTTAATTGACTGGCTGCATAATTTTGCCTACAGTGATATTGCTGGAATATTATCCGAATGGTATCCTCTGCATTTGATCTTAATTCCTGCGTTAGGCGGAGCAATTGTCGGCCCGCTTGTATATTATTTTGCACGGGAGGCAAAGGGTCACGGTGTTCCGGAAGTGATGGAGGCACTCGAACTGCGCGGAGGTAAAATACGCCCCCGGGTGGTAGTGGTTAAATCACTCGCATCATCTGTCTGCATTGCCAGCGGCGGTTCGGTGGGACGTGAAGGTCCAATCGCGCAAATAGGTTCTGCTCTGGGCTCATGCGTCGGACAGGTATTAAAACTTTCTGAGGAACGTGTACGCACCCTTGTCGCCTGCGGTGCAGCAGGTGGAATCGCCGCAACTTTTAACGCACCGATTGCCGGAGCAATCTTTGCTCTCGAAGTTCTATTACGGCGTTTTGGTAGTGTTTATTTTGGTGCGGTCGTAATTTCCGCGGTGACTGCTGATGTGATAGCACATTATTTTGAAGGCGATTCACGCACTTTCATGACCCCGGAATATACTCTGCAGAATCCCTGGGAACTGTTGCTTTACACATTAATGGGTTTTATCGCAGCTTTGGCGGCAGTCGGATTCAGCCGTTTACTTTACTTTTCCGAGGACATCTGGAATTCAATCCGAATTCCGGAACCGGTAAAACCCCTATTAGGTGGAGTACTGCTAGGATTGCTCGGCATTGTTTCTTATCAAATTGACGGATTTCCACGTGTTTTCGGAGTGGGTTACGAAACCATAGAAAGCACACTATTCAGTCAGCTAACCCTTCAGGTTACTTTTGGTTTGCTGTTGCTGAAACTTCTGGCAACAACGCTGACTCTCGGTTCAGGCGGATCCGGTGGAATTTTCGCACCTTCTCTGTTCATGGGCGCAATGCTCGGTGCTTCTTTTGGTCAAATAGCCCACAGCTTATTTCCGGAAATAGTTGCACCTTCAGGTGCATATGCACTTGTTGGCATGGCTGCGTTTTTTGGAGGGGCAGCGCATGCGCCAATTACCGCCATTTTAATCCTCTTTGAAATGACAGGTGATTATCAGATAATTCTGCCTTTGATGCTTTCCACGGTTTTAAGCACAATTGTTTCCAGAAACCTGAGCAGAGACTCGATTTACACGCTTAAATTAAAAAGACGCGGTGTGGAACTTTCACAGGAAGCTCAGGCGATTGATTTGATGCAGGGTGTGACGGCCGAAATCGCGATGAATCGTGACACAGACGCAGTACCTTCCGATATGCCTCTGGTTGAATTGATGAGCACTTTTTCCAGCACCCACTATAACGCGTTACCGGTGGTACAAAATGAAAACGAACTGCTCGGTTTAATAACTATCAATGAATTGGATCAGGTACGTACCAAAGGTAGTCTTGAGTCGAAAACCATTGCAGATATTTTGAGCATCAATAATCCCGCCACAATCCTTCCGCATCAGCCGGTATGGATGGCCCTGCAGCATCTGGAAGCACAGGGAGAAGGCTGTGTACCTGTAGTTTCTGAATCCGGCAAAAACATTCTGCACGGTGTTCTGCGTAGAATCGACATCATTCGCGCATATAACAAAGCCGTATCTAAAAGGGCACAGGATCAACATCACGATGAAATCCTCAACATTCGAAAACTAAACCAGTCCGGACTGACAGAAGTTACTCTGAACGCAAACTCACCTAATGTAGGCAAGCGTGTCAAGGAGTTACATCTGGGCGGTGATGCTCTGATAGTATCGGTACGCCGTGCGGGAAAATTGCGGATTGTGCGCGGTGAGACTATTCTGCATGCCGCTGATAATGTTACAGTCTTTGCGGAAAAGCCAAAATCCGAGTTCCTGGAAAATTATCTGAACGGTACTTTGGATGGCGCTGAACTGCCGGAAAAATCACTTGTCTGTCACCGTGAAGTTGAAATTCCTCCTGAATCATCCGTAGACGGTAAGAAAATCCGTGATCTGAATCTTCCGGAAGATTGTGTGCTGGTAAAAATTATACGTAACAGTGAAATTATTCTACCACGTGGCAACACTCTATTGCTCGTAGGTGACATCGTTGAAATTTTTGGTATGGAAGAAAAGTTGATGGAAGCGGAAGAACATTTGATTGCTTAAATCGTTAACTCAACACAGGAAATACTTTTAGAATTGAAATAGTTGAGTAATCCAGTAGAATAGAGAGTGACGTTTTAGATTCCCGCATGTTTTTGGAAATTACTGATGTCAGGAGGCTGAAATCTGAACATCGGCGCTTTTCTGCCACTTGACTAGAATTTAATAGTCCGTTCTTTCCAAACTCTCTCTAAGAAATAATGCAAAATTCCACAGCAAAAATTATCTGGACCAAGACCGATGAAGCTCCCATGCTGGCCAGTTATTCCCTTCTTCCCATCATACAGGCATATACTCAAGGAACTGGAATTTCAGTAGAAAGCAGGGATATTTCGCTTGCTGGACGTATCCTTTCCTGTTTCCCGGAAAAGCTCAACGAATCGCAGCAAGTACCAGACGAACTTATGGTACTTGGAGAAATGACTCAGGATCCCGCGGCAAATATCATTAAACTACCAAATATCAGTGCCTCTGTTCCTCAACTGAAAGCCGCGATTGCAGAACTCCAAGCGCATGGATTTGATATTCCGAAATATCCTGATAAGCCGCAAAGTGAGGCTCAAAAAGAAATCAAACAACGATATGCCAAAGTTTTGGGCAGCGCTGTCAATCCGGTGTTGCGTGAAGGAAATTCTGACCGCCGTGCGGCAACTGCGGTAAAAAATTATGCTAAAAGACATCCCCATTCAATGGGCGCATGGAGCGCGGATTCAAAGTCTCATGTTTCGACAATGAGTGGTGGTGACTTTTTTGCGAATGAAAAATCAACGACCATTAAACAGGCCACAACAGCAAGCATTGAATTCGTCGCAGAGGATGGCGTAATTACCGTTTTAAAAGATAAACTTGCTCTTGAAACTGCAGAGGTAGTTGATGCTACTTTTATGAGCAGAAAAGCTCTGGATGATTTTATCGATCACCAAATCGAGGATGCAAAAGCTCAGGGAATACTTTTTTCTCTGCACCTGAAAGCAACGATGATGAAAGTCTCGGATCCTAAAATATTTGGACACTGTGTGCAGGTTTTCTATGCTCCTGTGCTGGAAAAACACGCCAAAACAATTACAGCTTTAGGAGTAAATTTAAACCACGGCATCGGTGATCTTTACGCGAAACTAAAGACGAACACAAAAATATCTCCGGAGAAGAAAGCAGAAATTGAAGCAGACATTAAAACACTTTATGCAAACCGTCCTGATTTAGCAATGGTCGATTCTGATCATGGAATTACGAACCTTCATGTTCCAAACTCAGTAATCATCGATGCGTCAATGCCTGCCGCCATCAGGACTTCCGGGAAAATGTGGGGCGCAGACGGTGAGTTGCACGACACAAATTTCATAATTCCGGACTCCAGTTACGCTCCACTTTATTCTGCTACAATCGAAAATTGTATTGCTCACGGTGCCTTGGATCCCGCAACTATGGGTACTGTGCAGAATGTAGGATTGATGGCAAAAAAAGCGGAAGAATATGGTTCCCATCCTACCACATTTGAGGCCTCCGGAAACGGAATAATCCGTGTCGTAGATGCAGACGGTCAGATAATTCACGAACACAATGTGGAGGAAGGCGATATCTGGCGCTTATCCAGAGTCAAAGATGCTCCGATCAGGGACTGGGTCAAACTGGCTGTCTCACGAGCTCGAGTTACAGGATGGCCGGCAATATTCTGGTTGGATCAAGATCGAGCTCACGGTCATGAGTTGATTAAAAAGGTCAATGCCTGTCTCAAGGAACATGATACTGACGGTCTGGAACTTCCGATTCTTTCGGTATATGATGCAGCAAAACTTTCAATTGAACGTGCGCGTGCCGGAGAAAACACAATTTCCGTAACTGGGAATGTTCTGCGGGATTTCAATACTGATCTTTACCCAATTATTGAACTGGGCACAAGTGCGAAGATGCTGTCCATAATACCGCTGATGAAAGGCGGTGGTTTGTTTGAAACCGGAGCTGGCGGTTCTGCGCCCAAACATGTTCAGCAGTTCGTAAAAGAAGCACATTTACGTTGGGATTCTCTCGGAGAATTTCTGGCACTTGCAGAGTCATTGAATCATCTTGCCCGTACAACAGACAATCCTAAAGCTGCTGTATTGGCAAAAACCCTCAATCAGGCAAACGAAGAGTTTTTAACTCACAACAAATCACCGTCACGTAAAGTACATGAACTGGATAATCGGGGAAGTCACTTTTACCTCGCCCTGTATTGGGCGCAGGCTTTGGCTGCTCAAACAGAAGACACTACGCTTCAGCAGCGTTTCTCCGGTCTTGCAAAAACACTTAGTGAAAACGAAGACGGAATTGTTGATGAGTTGAATGCAGCTCAAGGCAATGGACTTGATTTGGGAGGATACTATCATCCTGATGAAACAAAAGTCACTGCCGCCATGAGACCCAGCGCAACCCTGAATGCCGCAATTTCCGGATTAAGTGGTTGAGCAAATCATGATGGACCTGCCTATTAAGGCTCCATTTTTATCCTTAACTGTGAAACTCACCTGACAGTTTTCGCAGTTGAAGTTTACAAACCTACTTACAAACTCATTAATACTAATTCGATAAAAAAGGAGATCATATGAAAACTGTAAAAGTTGCTGTTACCGGTGCCGCCGGACAAATAGGATATGCAATGCTCTTCAGGCTCGCATCCGGAAGTGTTTTTGGACCGGACACTGCGGTTGAACTGCAATTGCTCGAATTGGAACATGCACTGCCGGCACTGGAGGGTGTTAAGATGGAACTTGACGATTGCGCGTTTCCTTTACTGAATAAGATTGTCACCACTTCAGATCCAAATGTTGCTTTCAATGATGTTGACTGGGGGCTCCTGGTTGGTTCTGTTCCTAGAAAAGACGGTATGGAGCGTAATGATCTGCTCCGTGTAAACGGTGGAATTTTTGTTGGACAGGGCAAGGCCATCAACGATAACGCAGGTGACAACGCACGAATTGTAGTCGTCGGCAATCCGTGTAACACAAACTGCTTGATTGCAATGAATAACGCACCTCGAATATCACGTGACCGCTGGTTCGCAATGACTGCTCTTGATGAAAACCGAGCCAAAAGTCAGTTAGCAGCAAAAGCCCGAACTGCGGTTCGTGACGTTTCCAACCTGACAATCTGGGGTAATCACAGTGCCACACAATATCCGGACTTTTACAATGCTAAAATTAACGGCAAAGCGGCACCGGAAGTAATTAATGACGAAGAATGGCTACAGGGTGAGTTCATCAAAACTGTTCAACAACGTGGATCCGCAATTATTAAGGCCCGCGGTGCTTCTTCCGCAGCATCCGCCGCAAATGCCGCGCTGGATACAGTCACACGAATCAATACTCCAACTCCAGAAGGTGACTGGTTCAGCACAGCAATTCCGAGTGACGGCAGTTACGGAATTCCGGAAGGTCTGATTTTCAGTTTCCCGCTGCGCAGCAAAGGTACAGGTGATTACGAAATTGTTCAGGGGCTGGAACTGAATGAATTTTCAAAGGAAAAAATCCAGGCTACAAGTTCAGAACTGGAAATGGAACGTGACGCTGTTAAGGAAATGTTGAGTTAAATTAAGGAAACAATGAAAATACATGAATATCAGGCCAAGCAAATTTTAGCAAAATATGGAGTACCGGTTCCCCGTGGAAGTGTGGCTTACTCAGTGGATGAGGCAACTCAGATTGCTGATGATTTAGCATCAGAAATTTGTGTTGTTAAAGCTCAAATTCATGCCGGAGGACGCGGAAAAGGCGGTGGAGTCAAAGTTTCAAAAGGAAAGGCTGCCATCAGGGAAAGTGCTGAGGCGATACTTGGAATGCAGTTGGTAACTCACCAGACTGGACCGGAGGGTCAGAAGGTAAAACAACTGCTTGTAGAAGAAGGTATGGACATTCGGAAAGAACTATATTGCTCTGTGCTGGTGGACCGCGGGCGGCAGTGTGTCGTGTTATTGGCTTCCACAGAGGGCGGAATGGACATTGAAGAAGTCGCAGAGAAAACTCCGGAAAAGATACTCAAGATTTTCGTCGATCCGGGAATCGGCCTGAGACCATATCAAGCCAGTGAATTAGCTTTCGGTTTAAAGATTGACGAAATTAATCCAAAACTGATACGCCCCGCGGTCGCGGTTTTTATGTCGCTTTATGAAACATTTATGCAGGAAGACTGCTCACTGCTTGAAATCAATCCGCTGGTTTTGACCGGAGACGGACGTGTAATCGCGCTGGACGCAAAGTTGTCATTTGATGATAACGCCATGTATCGGCACAAGGACAATCTTGCCTTGAGAGACAAAGATGAGGAAGATCCGCTTGAAGTAGAAGCAAGTGAAGCTGATCTCAACTACATCAAGTTGGACGGCAGTATCGGCTGTATGGTAAACGGCGCAGGACTGGCGATGGGAACAATGGACATTATCAAATCCTATGGCGGAGATCCCGCGAATTTCCTCGATGTAGGTGGCGCGGCAAATCAGGAAAATGTAGAAAAAGCTTTTCGGCTTATCACCAAAGATCCAAATGTAAAGTGCATTTTGATCAATATTTTCGGCGGAATTGTACGTTGTGACATGGTTGCGGCGGGAGTCATTGCAGCCTTCAAAAACGTAAATCTGCAAATTCCGGTCGTGGTACGACTGGAAGGCACAAATTCCGAAGAAGCACATCAACTGGTAAATGAATCCGGATTGACGGATAGTTTGCTGATGGCAGACGGAATCCGTGATGCTGCAGAAAAAGCCGTCGCAGCCGCAAGTTAAGCAGGTATGTTGTTTTGGCTAAAGTTTTTCCGCAATTTTATGGCTGAAGTTTTCCGATATTTTTGACACAAATTTCCGCACAGGGAAAAACAATTGCACTGTTCTGGCAATGAGAGTAGAATGAGAACTCTGATTTTCCAGTGAATTCTTACACTGTTTATGGGGGTGTCATGGAATTCGATTACAAGTGGAAATATTGGGAAGCAAGTCGTGGGTGATGATCGGGGTCACGTTAAAACGATCATCAAAATGTTAGCTGCAAACAACGCTGACTACGCTCCTGCTCAAGTCGCACTAGCGGCTTAATTGAAGTAGGCGTCTTTCGTTAGGTTAGCCTGAAACGTAACGCAAGATGTCATCTAAGTCAGGCTGGCTGTTGTACTCCTCCGTAACAACAGTGAGATTTAAGGAGGTGTTTCAGTTTGAGGAGGTTGGTCGCCGACATAACTGAAGAAAACGGAAAATTCCAACTAAACTTGTAGATGCCCAAATGGAAACTTAGTAAGACGCGGGTTCGACTCCCGCCACCTCCACCACATTACCATTCCATCCTGTTCCTATTTATCCTGTAATCAAGCTTTTAACCCTTGCAGTAGCTAGTATTTATTTTACACCTCACTAATTGTTCACAGTCACACAAACCTCCAAGTAAAATCCTTCATTCTTGTATAACAAACAGATTGATGTTATATATTGAAGCCTACTTACAATACCGATTAAAATGAAATAATGGTGATGTATAACCGTTGGACTGTCCTTTACGTTACCATTACTAAATAATACTGTATTACCCCGTAAAGATTAGTTGAAGTACTGTATACTTATATTGATAGTTTATGAATTTTATTTTATAAACTTAAAATACTTTAAGGGAGACACAAATGGCTCTTAAAAAAAATAATCGGCAAACCATTATTATACTGACTTCATTGGTAGTGATTATTTTCTTGGGCATTATTTTTGACGTAATTACGTTCAATCTGCCTACTAAGACTAACATTATCGAAAAAAGTGACAAATGCTATCAAAAGCTAAAAAAGAAGCTTTCTAAACAAGAACTTATGGCCATCTTTTCCAAAAAGAAAATGAATCAATCCTTTTGTGAATTTTTGTAATGAAACTATTTGTTGATTCAACCGAAGTTCCAATTAAGTATTTTGAATTCAGCTTGATCGGCATGTCAAACAAAGACGTACATCAAGAAGTATGAAAAAGACTTCACGAAAAAATGAATCTCATCTGCACATCGAGCCTAATGAAGACGGTTTGGAGGAAAGATTTCTTAATTCTTCCATAGTTCGGACATTCTAACTATCTCTAACAATTCTCTCCTTTATTCTCGCCTTATGGGGCACTTTTTCACTTGGCATGTCTGCAATGAAATAATATCAGGCAAGGAAAGTACTAAATGCTGAGTTACCTTTTTGAAGCAGTTTTGCCAATTTTCGCAATCGGAGCTCTTGGATATTTTTTTGGTAAGAAAAATATTTTTGATAATCGGTCTGCATTTGCGATAAATAAATTCGTGATGCTGGCCAGTGTGCCGGCACTTTGCATCCACTTTCTAGCAAAAGCACCAATAAAGGATTTTGATTTAAGATTGCTAGGAGGTTACCTGCTTTCCGAAATAGTTATATATACTGCAGGTTTCTTCTTAGCCAAAATAGTGTTTAACAAATCTACTATTGAAGCACTTTTGATAGGATTGGCTGTTGCTTTAACCAATCATGTTTTATTTGTTCTTCCAATTGCACAAGAAATCTTCGGTGATGCCAATGTAACAACAATTGTTTCTATTATCTCGATGGATGGATTGTTGCTTTTTAGTGTTACCATAATTGTAATGGATTCAATAACTAACAAGGGAGAAACTATCGTTTACACACTTAAAAAGATAGCGATTAACCCCCCTTTAATTGGAATTGCATTGGGTTTATGTATCAGTTTGAGCAAGATCGAACTCTCCAATGGTGTGCTGGTTTTTCTCGATCAGTTAGGAAGTTCTGCTTCGCCAGCTTTACTGTTTTCTTTAGGAGTAATACTAAGCAGTCAAAAGTTGGACGAATTCAACAAATTAGTGGGTTTATTGACTTTTATTAAACTAATAGCCCATCCACTATTAGCATGGTGTTTTATTTCCTTAATATTTGGACATTACCCTATCGAACATAAATCTGCTCTGATGGTAGCGGCAGCACCGTGTGGGGTTATGTCATACATGCTAGCGCTTAATTACAAAGTTCCAGTGACTGTAATCGCACCCATTATATTTTATACCTCTATTGGCTCATTATTGACAATATCATTTGTAGCAGGACTTTAAGGACGTCCTTTCAGTTACCCTTTGTAACAATCTTCATAATTCCAACCCCACCATCTCCTGTGACTGACTCCCACTAATTCTTAGGATAAAGACATCCCTTAGGTCACTCACATATGCGCATGTGAGGAAGACAGCGCTATAAAAATGGGATTCGTTATTTGAATATATATATAGTTAATCTATCTAACGTATACTTATTAGTCAAATTCAGATATATTCATACTAATATGATACAATCCCTTATATAAATTCAGTTGTCTAAGACGATCTTCAGGGGGTGCAAATGGGGGTGCAAATTACTACTATTAGAATTTCTCCAATGATATCAGTGCAAGTGGTGGACGCCACCTCCACCATACTACTATTCCATCCTGTTCCTAATTATCCAGTAATCACAGTAATAATCATTTGAATTAACTGCGATATAGCAATTTTGGTTCTACTAATCTGCCAAAAGGAAACCAAGTGAAACATTTACTAATAACATTACTCTTTCTACTTTTATTCACTTCCCCTCTGTTTGGGCAGCCCAATAAAACTGGTGTTTTATACATTTGGGAAAACG
>MPLU02157296.1_pt1 | contig 10413 bp, 12 predicted proteins | sample 1617381 | NCBI WGS metagenome assembly MPLU02 (sample SAMN05944801, study PRJNA350692) | marine metagenome | biome: marine; feature: ODZ; material: water; isolation source: 90 m water sample filtered on 0.2 um supor filter | place: Pacific Ocean | collected 2012-04-08 | depth 90m m | reverse complement strand
TCCACATAGACCACAAAGACGGTAACGTCAGAAACAACAACAGTAGAAACTTGAGAGTTGTCAGGGGTACTGTCAACAGAAGAAAACAGTAGGATTAAAAAAGAAAAAATGATCACCCCAGAAAAACTAGACTCATGGAGAATAGTACCAAGAGCATTGATCTTGTCGTACATGATTGTGTTCTACCAAACGTGCAACTGGTTTATGGATTTACCAGATCCAAACAATGCACAAGCAGGATTTGTTTCTGTCGTAGTAGGAGCAGGTGCAGCATGGTTTGGACTTTATGTTAACAAGGGCAGGTCTACTGTCAGTGTTCAAGCGAAATCAGAAGTAAGGGATAGTGTATAATGAAAATATGGAAACGAGAATGGTTTGAGAAGAACTTTGGTCAAGGGACAGCCTTTGACCTAGACTATGGCAAGTTGCTTATAATAGGACTTTGCCTTTACATTGCTTTTATAAAGGAGTAAAAAATGGTTGAAACAAAGCAAGATATAGAGATCTCAGAAGAGATAAAACTGGAGAAAGAAATAGAAGAGAAGCAGCAGAAACTCCATGAACTTCGTTATGGTGATATGGAGAAAGCCTACAAAGATTTTGAAGATGCTAAAGAAGTTGCCATAAAGAAATACAATATTTGGAAACAGGCTGCACTTAAACATGGACAAGCTCCAAAAAATATGTTAGTATACTTTAACTCATGGACTCTTTAAAACACTTGACAGTAATGATCCTAGCGATAGGCCTTATGAGTCTGCTAGGCATTATTGTCGTAGATGAATTTATGGTAGCATCAGAACATGGTGGCAAATTCGATGAGGGCATCCTTGCTCTGTTGAATAATGCTCTTGTTGGTGTTGTTGGAATCGTGGCAGGTTATGTCACAGGTAGTAGTAGTAAAGGTTGTAACTGCAAGTGATCACCTTCTTTGTCGTATCAATGTTTGTTGCAATAGTTTATATCGTTATAACTCTAATATGGATTTCAGATATTAAAAGGAAATAGTATGTTAGGATTCAAAGCCATTTCTACAATACTAGGTTCAGTCGGTGGACTAGCTACTTCTTACTTAGATGGTAAGACAGCAGTCCAGAAAGCTGAAGCACAGATACGTATGAAGGAAGCAACAGGAGATATTGATTGGGATCTTGCTGCTATCCGAGCTACTCAAGGTTCGTGGAAAGACGAGTGGGTATTAATTTTATTTAGTATTCCTCTAATCCTAGCTTTCTGTGGAGATTCTGGAAGACAAATGGTAGCAGAAGGATTTGCTGCTCTTGAGGGTATGCCACAATGGTATCAACTAAGTCTTGGTGGAATTGTCAGTGCCTCTATAGGTATGAAGGGAATCGGTAAGTTTTATGGTAAGAAAAAACTGAAGTGACCTACATACCCTATCGTCAACATTACTTAGGCGATAGACGTTTACCAGTAGCTAATTTAAAACATAAAAATGCCTACACGAAAGAAAGAGAGTTAAGACATGAGTTATACATTAAGTTCAAAAAGCTTAAGCAAACTAGAAGGCGTGAACAACTCTTTGCAGAGATGCGTCAAAAAGGCTATAGAATTAACCAAGGTTGACTTCGGTTGTATTTGTGGCATGAGAACTTTAAAAGAACAGCAGGACCTTGTAGCTAAAGGTGCTTCACAAACTTTAAAATCCAAACACCTTGAGGGTCTAGCCGTAGACCTCATGGCTTATTGTGGAGGGAGGGCTTCATGGGAACTGAATCTATATGACGATATAGCTGATGCCATGAAGGAAGCTGCAAAGCTTGAGAACGTGGGCATTCGTTGGGGAGCAGCTTGGCATATAGATGATATACGCAGTTGGGATGGCACAATGGAAGCTGCTATGAATGCGTATGTAGATCTTAGAAGAGGACAAGGCAGAAGACCATTTATTGATGGACCTCACTTTGAGCTTGCATAATGTGGCTACCTATAATTCTTCTGTGTGCAGCACCCTATATTGAATCCTGCAATGTGATTACAGGTCTTGAGTTGTTAACTTCAAAAGAACAGTGCTTTAAGGAAGTGAATGCAAAAACTAGATTTTTACTAAAAGATCCTAAAGTCTATAAAGCTAAACCTGCCTGTCAAATTATACCAGAGAAAATAAAAGAAGAAGTAAAAGGAACAGATATCTAATGGCTAAAAACCTGACAGAAAAACAACAAAAGTTTCTTGATGTACTATTTGAGGAAGCTCGTGGTAATCTTGTAACAGCTAAGAAGCTTGCAGGATACAGTGACAATGTGACTACTTCTACAATAGTTAATGCTTTACAAGATGAAATAGCAGAATTAACAAAGAAGTTTATTTCTACTACAGCTGCTAAAGCTGCTTATTCTTTAGCTCAAGTAATAGATAATCCCACTGATCTTGGTAATAAAGAAAGAATGATGGCTGCAAAAGATATACTTGATAGAGGTGGGTTTGTTAAAACTGATAAAGTAGAAGTCTCTTCTGCAAGTCCTTTATTTATTTTACCCCCTAAGAATAATGAAACTGAGTAAAACATGGAAGCTACCTCTCCCAGAGGAAACTGATGATGGTTTAGATTGGCATCCTGTAGTTAGAGTCGGTAGAGTAATACCTTTTGGTTATAAGCAAGATGAGAATGATAAAGATATTCTATTACCTATTAAAGAAGAACTAGAATTACTAGAACAAGCTAAGAAACATCTTAAACAATATAGTTATAGACAAGTTGCTAATTGGTTAAGTAACGAGTCTGGACGTTATATATCCCATATGGGTTTGAATAAGAGGGTTAAATTTGAGCAAAAACGTAAGTCGAATGCTTCAACGCAAAGCTACCTTGCCAAAAGGTACGAAGAAGCGTTACACAAAGCTGAAAAGCTCTCGCAAGAAAGATTTGGAAGAACCGAAAGAAGAACTGAAGATCCATGCTCAGCCTAAACCAGAGCCGATAGAAGTAGAAAAAGCTCAAGAAGTTATCTTTGAGCCAAACAAGGGACCTCAAACAGAGTTTCTTTCTTCTAATGATCGAGAAGTTCTTTATGGAGGATCAGCAGGTGGAGGTAAATCCTATGCGATGCTTGCAGATCCAGTACGATATCTTAATAATCCTAACTTTAGAGGGTTATTAGTTAGACGTACAACAGAAGAATTAAGAGAACTAATATCAGTATCAAAGACTTTATACCCAAAAGCTATTCCTGATATTAAGTTTATGGAACGAGATAAGACTTGGGTAGCACCATCAGGAGCAACACTATGGCTCTCCTACCTAGACAGGGATGATGATGTAACACGCTACCAAGGTCAGGCATTTAGTTGGATAGGATTTGACGAGCTTACACAATGGCCTACTCCCTATCCCTTTGATTATATGAGATCCAGACTTCGTAGTACAAAAGACAGTGGTCTGGAGTTGTACCAAAGAGCAACCACAAACCCCGGAGGTCCGGGACACAGCTGGGTGAAGAAAATGTTCGTAGATCCTGCACCTCATGGAACAGCTTTCTGGGCAACAGATATTGAAACAGGACAGCAGCTCTCATGGCCTAAAGGTCATAGTCGAGAAGGACAGCCACTGTTCAAAAGGAGATTTATACCTGCTACGTTATTTGATAATCCATACTTAGCAGAGGACGGAATGTACGAAGCAAACTTGCTTTCGTTACCAGAGAACCAAAGAAGACAGCTACTAGAGGGAAATTGGGATGTTAATGAAGGAGCAGCTTTTCCTGAGTGGAACAGAACCACTCATGTTGTTGAGCCTTACGATATACCTAGTGGTTGGACTAAGTTTAGAGCCTGTGACTATGGCTACGGAAGTCATACAGGGGTTCTATGGTTTGCAGTCGCTCCTGATGAACAACTAGTTGTCTATAGAGAGTTGTATGTCTCAAAAGTATTAGCTACAGATTTAGCTGATATGGTATTGGAGGCAGAACAAAATGACGGAACTATTCGTTACGGGGTGCTTGATAGCTCTCTTTGGCATAGGCGTGGTGATACTGGCCCTTCGCTGGCAGAACAGATGGTAATGAAGGGTTGTAGATGGAGACCCTCAGATAGAAGTAAAGGAAGTAGAATTGCAGGAAAAAACGAGATCCACAGGAGACTACAGGTTGACGAATTTACTGAACAATCTCGATTGGTCTTTTTTAATACGTGTATCAATGCTATCTCTCAGCTTCCTGCTATTCCTCTAGATAAGAGTAACTCAGAGGATGTTGATACTAAATCGGAAGATCACCTTTATGATGCTTTACGTTATGGTGTTATGACGAGACCTAGAAGTAATTTATTTGATTATAATCCAGAATCACAAAGAACTGGATTTCAAGCAGCAGATGCAACATTTGGATATTAAGGATGGATTATGGCAGATGATATAGAACAGATGGCAATAGATTCTGAAGAATCAGTAGCAATAGATGACGTATCAGAAAAAAGTTTCACAGACAAACCTGTAGGTCAAATCGAAAAGTTTGTTAAAGAAAGATTTACTAGAGCCGAAACTGCAAGACGTAATGATGAAGAAAGATGGATACAAGCTTACAGAAACTACAGAGGTCTTTATAGTCCAGAAGTTCAATTCACTTCCACAGAAAAATCCAGAGTCTTTGTTAAAGTTACTAAGACAAAAGTTCTTGCTGCCTATGGACAACTTGTAGAAGTTCTCTTTGGTGCAAATAGATTTCCACTCGGTATTAACCCCACTGTTTTACCAGAGGGAGTAGAAGATACAGTTAGCCTAGAAACTAACCCTCAACTCAAAGAGGCTCTAGGAGGCTCTGAGGAGGCCACTGAGGGGGAAAGAACACTTAAGCCAGGGGAGACTCTACCAGAATTTAATGAGCGTGTAGGACCCCTTACAGAGGATCTGAGTGCAGTTGAGGAAGATGTAGCGTTTAAACCTGCTAAAAGTCCTTCGGCTGTACAGTTTCATCCTGCAATGATTGCAGCAAAGAAGATGGAGAAGAAAATCCATGATCAACTGGAAGAGTCTAATGCTAAGAAACAACTAAGAGCTGCTGCCTTTGAAGCTTCTCTTTTTGGTACTGGTATTATGAAAGGACCTTTTGCTGTTGATAAGGAATACCCTAATTGGGATGAAGAAGGAAACTACGAGCCAGTATTCAAGACTGTACCACAGACTTCCAATGTTTCAATCTGGAACTTCTACCCTGATCCAGATGCAAACAACATGGAAGAGGCAGAATATGTCATTGAGAGACATAAGCTGTCTCGTTCTCAATTACGTGCCTTAAAGCGTAGACCTTTCTTTCGCCACAATGTTATTAATAAATCTCTTACTATGGGTGAGAGTTATGAAAAACAGTGGTGGGAACATGAAATGGATGAAAGCCATCACGATGATCAGTCAGAACGCTTTGAAGTTTTAGAGTTCTGGGGTTTTGTAGATCGTGAGATTATTGAACAATATGATATTGATATTCCTAAAGAACTTGCTGATGTAGAACAGATTAGTGTGAATGTATGGGTATGTAATGGTGGTGTGTTACGTTTGGTAATGAATCCTTTTACTCCTGCCTACCTTCCTTACTATGCAACACCATACGAAATGAACCCTTATAGTATCTTTGGAGTAGGTATTGCAGAAAATATGGATGATACCCAAACTCTTATGAATGGGTTTATGCGAATGAGTGTAGACAATGCTGCACTTTCAGGAAATCTATTAATAGAAGTTGATGAAACCAACCTAGTTCCCGGACAGGATCTCACAGTCTATCCTGGAAAAGTCTTTAGAAGACAGGGTGGTGCTCCTGGACAGGGTATCTTTGGAACAAAATTCCCCAATGTATCTAATGAGAATATGCAGATGTTTGACAAAGCCAGAGTCCTTGCAGATGAATCTACTGGTTTCCCTTCGTTTGCTCACGGACAAACAGGTGTATCAGGTGTTGGTAGAACAGCATCAGGTATCTCTATGTTGATGAATGCAGCTAATGGTTCTATTCGTAATGTCATTAAGAACGTAGATGATTACCTGCTAGGACCTTTAGGTAAGGCATTCTTTAGCTTTAATATGCAGTTTGACTTTGATCCAGAGATCAAGGGTGATCTTGAAGTTAAGGCTCAAGGTACAGAAAGCCTCATGATGAATGAAGTTAGAAGTCAGAGATTGATGCAGTTTATGCAGACAGTATCTAACCCTGCTCTTGCTCCTTTTGCCAGAATGGATTATATCGTCAGGGAGATTGCTAAGAGTATGGATCTTGATCCTGACAAGGTAGCTAACTCTATGAGTCAAGCTGCAGTACAGGCAGAGATACTTAAGAAGTTTCAAGCAGCAAATCCACCTCCTGCACCTCCACCACAACAAGGACAACCACCTCAAGGACCGCCCCAAGAAGGTCAACCCCCTGCTCCTGCAGGTGGACAGGTAGAAGACACACAAGGTTCTGGTGGAGCGACAATAGGAACTGGCTCAGTACCAACTCCACAAGAACCTGGATTTACAGGTAATACAGGAATTATGCAATGAACCTAAAGAAGCTTGTCAATGACAAATCTCTCTGGGATAACTTTGTAGAATATCTTGATCATACTATAGAGCAACAACATAAATCTATGGAACAGTCAGAAGATAATATTATGCTTTACAGAGCACAAGGAGCTATTGCTGTTTTAAGAAGACTGAAGTATCTTAGGGATGAGATGAATGGTAACAACTAGTCTAAGAAATAATGAATCTCCTTTACATAACTATGAACCTATAAGTGAAGAAGATTACGCAGATCTAAAGTTTAAGGATCAAGAAACGGTACCTTTAGATCCTTTAAGATCTACAGGTAAAAGTACTACAAGTATAATAGCCAATAATGTAATGAGTGCTACAAATGGATTAGCTGATTTAGCATCAATTCTTGGCTTAAATCCAACTGGTTATTTCTTACTTCAACAAAAAGATTATAGAACTGATCTTGATCCTAACTATAACGATGCATTTGAAAAATTAACATCAACTATAAAAAAAGATCCTCATGCTTTTGTCTCTGCAGCAACAACAGGTTTACTAGATGAATGGAATCAATTTACAGAAGACGAGTTTAGCTATTTACATGGTGCAGCTAAAAATTTTGTACATGAATTTTCACAGTCTACAAAAAGATTATTTACAGAAAGTATATATGATTGTGCAAAAAGAGAGGGTATTGATGTTAATAATCCAACAGAAGATCAAGCAAATTTTTGTAGGGGGCAAGCTATATTAGATGCACTTGTAGTTTCTGATGCTTATCCCGGAGCTGCAGCTTTAAAATTTAGTGTAGAAAATACTATTCGTCTAGGAAAAAAAGTACCTACAATAAGTTATAATACGTGGGAAAATACAAAAAAACTTTTTGATCCCCCTGATGATGGAGATGGTACAATTGCAATTTCATCAGGTTTTAGTAAAAATAATAACACTAACCCTAAGAATTTAGAAAAAAATATACATGAAATATTTGTACCTGTTCAAGGTAAAACAACTAAAACAAGTTCTGGTTTAATATTAAAAGATCCTGACTTATCTAAAATTCGTAGAAGATTTGGTTGGGGTAGTAAGCATTCTTATAAAAAAGCAAAAAGAGAAATAAAAAATATCTATAAAGACTTTATTTATCCAAAAGCTTTAGATGCTAAAGGTGACATATTTAATGATATTAAGTTATTACAACCAGAAGATCAAATATTAGTTAATATGTTGCTAAATGAAACATGGGTTAAAACTGGTTGGATGCCAGGAAAAAATAATATATTATTTACTGAGATAGATGACAGTGGTATTAGATTTAATTATCCTAGAGATAATATGGGTGAACTTAAAAATCTTATTCCTTATAATACAATGTTACATAGAATGCATTTACATGCACTAAATCCAAAACAAGGAGATCCTGTTACACAATTACAAGATTTAATTCAGCATGAAGATTTATTTAAATTGTTTCCAGAATTAAAAACTTTAAATGTTAAATTTACTAAAGGGGGTAACAATGTAAACTTTAGTGGTCACTATGTTCCTTCTTCAGGAGTCGATAGTTATGGTAACGTGGTGCAAGATCCTAGAGGAATAATAGAGTTAAATCTTAAAGGACTTGTAGCTACTCAAAGAGATCTTGATATCATTACAAAGGGAAATAATTTAAGTGATAGTATTACAGATGCTACTCAAGAAAGTATTATGAGTACTTTATTTCATGAAATACAGCATGTAATACAAGCAAAAAATAATTTTTTATCCTCTGGTAGACACCATACAGTAAAGGAGCAGTTTAATGAAGCTAGAGCAAAAAATGCTGAAAACATAGTTAATAGAATTCATTCTTTTAATACTTTTAATAAAGCGGGATTTACTAGTTCCTTTCCACTACATAAACCTTTACCTGACTATTATATACAATTTTATAGAAATGGTGATTATGATATTGTATCAGATCTTGCTAGATTAAGTCCTACTGAATATCCTACATTAGCAGGTAGTAATGCTCCTTCACCAATAAAATTAAGTCCTAAAGCAGCTGAGTTATTAGCAAAAAAATTAAAGTATGACTTATATGAAAAAGTAGGTCCGGGGGTAGATGATTTTATGTCACCTAGAATGTTTGCTGCACAATCTCAGTCAATGAAAAATCCAAAAAAATATTTTAATAACTTAATGGAAGGGAATGTAGCTCTTAATATAAAAAGACATTTTATGTATTATAATGATTTAATGGAGACTGAAGCTAGACTTGTGCAAGCTAGAATGAATTTACCTTTTGATAGAAGAAAAGAAATTGCTCCTTATCAAGATTATGTTGATACTTATATGCAAATGAGGGATGAAAGAAAAGCAGTTCCTTATTCTGCATCTAAACCCTCTGTAGCTGCAGCAAGAGTAACTATGTTTGATCTGTTAATGACGAGTAAAAAGGCTGAAATAAAATTTACTGATATTACTCCTAAAGGTGGAGTAGGTTCATCAAAGTTAGCAGATTTAGAAACAAACATAAATGATGTAGAAGATTTTTTATCTAAGTTACAAAAAAATATTAGGGCATCTTCTTTAATAAAAGAAATGGAAAAAACTACTTTTAAAGGGGATGCTTTTGAAAGACCTCTATATGCAGATAGATTATCAGAAGAGATAGCTCAATCAATGGTATTTCAAGATTTTCATCTAGTATTCTTTTCAGGAATTAGGGCTTCATTAGCTTTATCTTCTTTTCATGACCCCTTTATAGAGGGATTAAAGAAAATGGGATTAGAAACTATTGTTCCACAGATTAAAGAACTTCAAGCTAAGTATATAGATAAAGCATTAGTAAGTAAAGCACATTTGTATGCACTTAATCCAGAACAAAAAATAATAGCTAAAAAAATGCAGACAGATATTAATAGGAATTCAAAAAGTCAAAGCTCTTATAGTGAAGATGAAGCAGATATTTTGTATCGAGTTTTATTAGGAGAAAATTATACGTTTAATCAACCTTTAACAATGGGTGATATAGATGCTAGTAAAGTTACAGATAGTGGTCTAACTATAGGAACAGACAAAATACCACAAATTATAGAAGGTCCGGGTCAATCAATATCTACTATAGATAATGAATATAACTTTTAAAATTTAAAGAGAGATAATGTCTAAACAAATAGAAAATAAATATGATACAGCAAAAAAAATGTATCCTATTTTAAAAAATTATCCTTATAGTATTATAGAAACTTTAGACAAAAATAGTCCTTATTATTTAGAACATTTTCCTCCAGAGGAAGTAGGTTCTTTAGAAAATCCTAGACCTAAAAATTTACCTATTGGTGAATATGGTTTGCAGATATTTAAAGATGTAAGACCTGAAGATATAGCAGGTGATATCATATCTCACCATATTATTAATAAAGATAAATATCTCTCTAAAAAATATGAAGAATTTAAAAAATTAATTTCTAAAGAAGATATATTAAATAGATATAATTATCATAAAAATAATTTAGGGGAAAAGAGGGATTTTAATAATTGGTCGGAAAGAACAGGTTATCCTGAATTACTTAGAGGATATGTATTTAACCAGTTTGATAAAAAAACAAAAAATGAATTGTTTACTTTAGAACAAAAAAAAGTGTTAGATAGCATAAAAAATTATATTACACAAAACGAACAAACACAACAAGCGTTTAATCAGGGTGGAACAACAATGGAACAACAGATGAGCCTATTTGAAGAAGGTGGAATGAAAGATGATGGTATGGGTGTTGATCCTGTAAGTGGTAATGAAGTACCACCGGGATCATTAGCTAAAGAAGTACGTGATGATATACCTGCACAATTAAGTGATGGTGAGTATGTTGTTCCTGCTGATGTTGTTCAGTATTATGGAGTGAAGTTCTTTGAGGATCTACGTGCAGAAGCTAAAGCAGGTCTTGCAGAGATGGAAG
>MPLU02064053.1_pt1 | contig 10425 bp, 9 predicted proteins | sample 1617381 | NCBI WGS metagenome assembly MPLU02 (sample SAMN05944801, study PRJNA350692) | marine metagenome | biome: marine; feature: ODZ; material: water; isolation source: 90 m water sample filtered on 0.2 um supor filter | place: Pacific Ocean | collected 2012-04-08 | depth 90m m | reverse complement strand
TCACCAAAAGTAATCCATACTTTTGTACCAGTTATTTTGTATGTTCCATCATCTTGAGGTTCAGCTTTAGTTGTTATTGTCCCTAAGTCAGAACCAGACTGAGGTTCACTGAGGTTCATTGTTCCAGTCCATTCGCCGGAAACTAACTTAGGAAGAAACTTTTCTTTTTGTTCTTCACTTCCATGAAAATACATTGCTGAAATTGCTCCAGCACTAAGGCCTGGTGCAAGGCCAAAAGCTAAATTAGCAGTACTTAGTATCTCTAAGGTTCCTCCAGATAGTGAAATTGGCATACCTCCACCACCAATATCAGCAGGTAAAGAGATTGAAGCCCACCCTGACTCAGAAAAACTCTTATACGCTTCCTTAAAGCCTTTAGGCATAGTTACAACACCGTCTTTAATAGTTGCACCCTCTTGGTCGCCTATTGCATTAATAGGAGCTAATACCCCTTCAGCAAATTTTGCACATTCTTCCATAGTTGGAATGACTATATCTTCAGAGAAATCACTAAATGCAGAAATTTTATTTAAGATATTATACGAATCAATTACTTCGTAACCAAAAACTATATCTTTAACAGGAGCTTTATACGCAACAGCCATAAATAATATTCTACTCTATATGTATTTATTAATAAAAAAAGTTAGCGTGGTTTTATCTCTACTAATTTTGAAATTTCTTCAATTTTTTCTATAGAAGGGAGAGAAGAAGTACCAGCTACTATTGCACCTGCTGCACAAGCATTTCTAGTAGTAGTTATGACATCATCTATACCGTGTGCTCCAATATAAGCAGCAGTAACATCCCCTGCACCGGTTGAATTTATTGTCTTAAAATCTGGAGGAGTAATTTCCACTACACCATCTTTACTTAGCAGGCGAGCTGGTAAGTTAGCAGAGGTCAGCAGAATCCAAGAGACAAAATCTTCGTTTAAAAGCCTGTTTGCTTCGATGACATCTATCTCATCCTTACTAACAACTAAAAAATCTATTTTGTAATCAATAGTTTCACCATATCCTGCTTGAGTTATGAAGACGTTGCTGAAATCCTCATTTTTTAGGTTTTCTCGAATATATTTAATTGAGTACCTATCAATTATCATTGAATCAAATTCTTTAACTTTATTTAAGTTATTCCAATTACAGTTTTCATATCCAGATGAGATTATTGTTCTTTCTCCGTTTTTGTCAATATAAATTGAACAGGTGGGGGTTAAGCAATCATTTATAAGAACATCCTTATAGCCTATCTTGCTTTCTTTTAAATAGGATAATAAATAATCACCTAGAGGATCTTTACCAATACAGTTTCCCATTACAGAAGTTTCTATACCCCAGTTTTTTATGTTTTCTGCACAGTTGATTGCTGTTCCACCAGGTCTGATTTTGTATTCTTTGCTTCTAATATCACCACCTACAGGAGGTATTTCATCAACAAAGTACATTAAATCTGGGTTAAGGGTTCCATAAGATAATACTTTTTTATAACTCATATAAGTTTTTGAAGATAAATTATTTTGCTTGTTATTAAACTAAGCCACTAATTACGGCACCAGCTACAAGTATTGCTATATAGCTAATTAATCCTCCACCTATTGCTGCAATCTTTGTACTCCTTGAAATCAAGCTAGGTCCTGCAAGGTGGTATATCAATACACCAAAGAAGGGTACAAGATAAACTATTGCTATCCACATGTACTTGCTTCTTCCCTGAACTTTATCATTAGAGTCAATGTCTTTAATTGCTAATGCAGCCCAAGCCGCATACAAAACAAAAGGCATTAGATATCCGTAAAGTTGAAATAACAATTGCCAAACATTAGGGCTTGTAATCGGTACTCCACTCATAATTATCTCCTTTTTAGCTCCAATAAGATCTTCAACACTGTCTCCACCTAAAAGATGGAATGGAAGACCAATTGAATTTATATCTGGTACATAAAATAAATTTATTGCTGGTGATGGTTTATTAATATCATCAAAAATCATATTATCCTGAGGTTCAGGCCACGGGTAGTCTTTGTATCTTGCTTTTGGTGCTTCCTGGCTTGCTGCATCTGCAAATAAACCTGCAAGCATCATTAATCCTGATACGTCACCCTGTAATGGGAATCTTGAAAGAAGAGAACCAGATCCGACTGATTCACAATCATGAAGTTGCTCAAGCAAGGGAGGAGTAGATGTTTGATAGATATTTCCTTCAAAACAGTTTCCAGGACCCCAAGGGCCAGCTAATGCTAAGTCCGTATAACCTGAATCCATTATTAGATTGTTCTTAACTTGCACATGTTGAGAGAAATAGAGGTTTACATCTAACATTGGGCTTGCGACAAGACCATATTTATCATGGTTAATTACTATATTTTTTTCGATTATATCTCCAACCCTACCGGGCACAACAATACCCATTCCTTTAGCTACTAAACCAAAACGGTTTGAAGGTGCTTCATAGTTATTATTGTTTACAACTAAATTACCAACGAGAGTTGTTTCTCTTCCAGGGGGGTCTAATTCAGAATCTAATGTATTTGGAATAACTCCTGACATGTTATCTCTCCAAATATTATTGAATATATACAAATGACCACCAGCATTTGTTCCAGAGTACCCAAGTGCATTGCCCTCAACAACACTGTCATAAATTAAGGAGTTGCATGGATAGCATTGACCAATATAGATACCGCTATCAGGATGTCCAGAAGCGTATATATTCTCAAATATACCGTCTGTCGAACCAAATGCATAAACACCATAATCACCATTGTTATAAGTTGTTAAATATCTACCAGCAAAGCCTTTGGAACCATTCCAGTAAACACCATTTAGAGAGAAATTTCTAACGGATAGGTTCTCAACACTCACTCCATCAGTATCGTAAACATTTATTCCATTTTCTCTCATAAACTCACCATCAATAATTACATTATTTCTATCTCTTCCACGGATTGTTAGATAAGGAGTGGTAACAGTAATTGTTTCGTTGTAAACGCCATTATTTATAAGAATTAAATTCCCCGGTTTAGCTGCATCAACAGCACTTTGTATTGTTGAAAATGAAGAGTCTTTGCCGACTTCTAGAACATCACTAGTTAGAGCAACATTTACGTCTTCTACAGGAGGAATATATTCTGCATCTCCAACAATAATGATTCCAACCATGCCTTTATTGTTAGTTCCATGATATGGGCAATAATATTCGTATACGCCAGCTTCATTAAAGGTGTGTTCAAACTGATCGCCTTTAGTAATTATTCCATATTCAAAATAATCAGAGGAGACAGCCTGCCATGATCCATCACTAGCTATTACATTATGGTCATTTGACCCACCAGACTCCCAAATAACAGTAGTTCCCTCAGATATTTTTAGGACCTTAGGAGAGAATTCATCATCAACAACTCTAATTATTTGGAGATCTGGCCCAGAAGCTTCTTGAGAACCGCAAAAAGAAATTAATATAGATAACCCAATGAAAAGTAATATTCTAAGATTTATATGCTTTTTAAATTCCATTACTATTTAATAGTACAATATTCACATGGAGAATAAAACTTGGTACTGCACAAAGTGTAAGAATATGCAATATGAAGAAGATACTGTAACTATGACTGGAAAATCATGGTCGAGATTCATGAATATTCAAAATAGGAAATTCACTGTAATTACATGTGCTAAATGTCAATACACAGAATTTTACAAAGGGACAAGTAAAGGCTGGGAAAGCGTTGTAGATTTCTTAGGAAATTAAATTTATTTTCTTTTTAGTACAAAATCTTTAAGCACTACTGTTTCTGTTTCTTTTTCAATTACATTTGCAATTGTATAGGAATCTTGATCCCAGCTGTTTATTTGCAATGTATTTCCAGGAGTTACTGGTCCGCTAAATCGAGCAGAAATTTCAGAAACCTTTAGGGGGTCATTTTCAAATTCACTTTCAATTAATTTTTTACAAGTTATTCCATATGTACACAATCCATGAAGTATTGGTCTTTCGAACCCAGCAACTTTTGCAAAGTCAGGATCAACATGTAAGGGATTATTATCTCCAGAAGGAACTCTGTAGAGAATAGCTTGATTTTCAAGAGTTTTATATTCAATTACATTATCAGGGTCAGTTTTTGGGGAAGTTAGTTTTTCTTTCTTCTCTGGCTTTATGCCAAAACCACCTTCTCCAATAAACAACATTACTGATTCTGCGGTTGATATTTTTTCATCGCCTATATAAGAATCAGAGGCAATAGTTACCGATGCAAATTTTCTGTAATCTTCAACAGCTGTAATTTTTGCTTTAGTTAAGGCTGTCCCACTAGATGGAATATCTTTATGTATTGTTATTTTTTGTTCACCATGAAGAAGAGAGGTTAAAGAAACCTCAAGACCCTCGGTTCCAATAATTGAAAAGACTGACTCCATGGGGTATATACACGCCGCAAAAGATGGTATAACTTTTGGATTAGGACCTAAAGTAAATTTAAGATCACTTTTGTTTAGAGGATCTTGACTACTTCCAACAGCAATATTATATAAAATAACTCGTTCTTCTGACCAAGAGCCTTCTACCTCTTCTAGTTCTTTGTTTAATAATATTTCTGGATTAATTGGCATGAGTTTATTCTATTGAAAGTGTCCCACTTTTTTCAACTTCTTCTATAAATTCTTTACTTATATTTAACTCATTAAATATAGATCTAATATCTCCTGAGGTATTTTCTTCTTCTTTCTGTATAAGAATATTGTTACTTCTAGGGAAGTTGTTGTGATACGAATTTCTAGAAACAGGGTGAGGATGGACTCTTGCTTCATCTAAATCAAGTACTGGTGTAACACAACAGTCAGTATTATTAAAAATATCAGCCCACTCATCTCTAGGTTTACTTAAAAATATTTCACTAAATAAATTTACGTGTTTAGGCCATTTTTCAAAATTCATTTGGTCACTTACCATTTCACTTGGAAGGTTTAAAGTTGCAATCAATTCTTTGAAAAATTTATTTTCAAGTGCTCCTACTGCTACATATTTACTATCTTTTGTTTCATAACACCTATAAAAGGGAGCCCCACCATCTAATAAGTTGGTTCCCCTTGACTTACTCCACATTCCGCTATCTTTTAATCCAAATAATAATGACCCAAGATATGAAGCCCCTTCGAACATCGCAACATCATAAACTAGATTTTTCTTTTCATTACTCTTTACTTCGTAGATTCCAAGTATTCCAGAAATTACTGCAAACATAGTTCCAGAGCCATAATCAGCTAAGAGATTTATTGGGGGTTCAGGAGGATTTCCTTCTTTACCTAATAAACTTAAAATCCCTGACAATGCAAGATAATTTATATCATGTCCAGCATCTTCTTTCATAGTGCCTTCTTGTCCCCATCCAGTAAGCCTTATATAGACAGTATTAGAATTTACAGCATGAACTTCTTCAGGTCCTAAGCCAATTTTTTCCATTACATTTGGCCGATTACCTTCTAATAAAATATCAATACTAGGTAATAGTTCTTTTATTAATTTTATTCCGTCTTTGTTTTTTAAATCTATTGTTACATTTATTCTATTTTCTAAGGATGGATCAGTACTAGGAGGGAGTAGATTTACTATATTTGGATTATTTACCCTGATTACTTCAGCACCAAGTTCAAAAAAAGTATTTGCCGCTAAAGGCCCAGGCCCAATAGAAGCGATCTCTAGAACACGAACCCCTTCAAGCGGTTTCATTAATTAAACCAATTCAACAATTGTAGCGTTTGCGGTTCCGCCACCTTCACATATTGCTTGGAGGCCATATTTTAATTTATTTCTTTTCATTTCATGTATAAGATTTGTCATCAGTCTTGCACCTGTTGCTCCAAGTGGGTGTCCAATTGCTATAGAACCTCCATTAGCATTTACATTTTCATAACTAATTTCTGGGAATTCTTTTCTCCAAGCACCAACTACAGATGAAAATGCTTCATTTATTTCTACAAGATCCATATCTTCGGGTTTCAACTTTGCATGTTCTAGAGCTTTATTTGTTGCGGGGATCGGACCACTTAACATTAAAACAGGATCTGTCCCTACAACGGACATACTATTTATTTTGACCATTGGTTCTAAGTTGTACTTATTTATCGCTTCTTCTGAGACAACTAATAGAGCTGCAGCACCATCGGAGATTTGTGAAGAGTTTCCAGCAGTAATTACACCATCCGGTTTAAATGCTGGGTCTAACTGAGAAAGGATTTCTTTAGTCGTTTCTGGCCTAACTCCTTCGTCTTTAACTAAAGTTTCTGAAATTTCGAGAATTTGGTTATCAAGATGACCATTCTCTGAAGCAAAAAGAGCTCTTTGGTGTGAAGAGTAAGCTATTTCATCTAATTCATCTCTATTTAAATCCCATTTTTCTGCCATCATTTCAGCTGATAATCCTTGGGGAACTAAGCCTGGGTATCTATCGTACATTTTTGGACCAAATGCTGTTGAGACACCCTCGGGTCCTTCGTAACTAAATGTTGATCCCATGGGCACTCTTGACATCATTTCTACACCACATGCAATTGCAATATCATATGATCCAGCAATTATTCCTTGAGCTGCAAAATGTAAAGCTTGCTGAGAAGACCCACACTGCCGATCAACGGTAGTTCCAGGTACTGATTCGGGGAGTCCAGCAGCTAATGCAGCATTTCTTCCAACATTTCCTGTTTGTTCTCCGAGTTGGGAAACACATCCTGCAATTACATCATCAATATCAACAGGATCTATAGAATTTCTGCTTACTAGGTTTTCAATTACTAATCCTAATAAGTCTATTGCATGGGTTCCTTTAAGAGAACCGCCTCTTTTACCAATTGGTGTTCTTAAACCGTCTACTATAAAAGCGTTTCTCATAATTTTAATATACTAAAGTTGCATCCATTCTTCAGGATTGTCATCTACAAAGAAATCTGATACAAGTTGTTGACCAGGTTCAATTGCATATTGATCAAAATCAGTAACACCTTCTTCTTCTAAAACATCTTGATCTAAGAAGAAGTTACCAGTACAACTAGAAGAATCTCTTTTTAGGACAGCGTATGCAGCGTCAGCATATATTGATGGTTTTCTTGAACCTTTAACTAGTTCTGAACCAATTACATTTTGTACTGCAGCAGTATCTAAAGCAGTTCTTGGCCACAAGCAATTAGATGCTATTCCAAACTCTCCAAGTTCTTCTGCAAGCCCATGTGCAATAAGAGACATTCCATATTTTGCTGTTGTATAAGCAAGGGTCATTCCGAACCATTTTCTTGCAATATCTATAGGAGGTCCAAGCGTTAAAATATGTGGATTATTTCCTTTTTTAAGATGAGGTATGCATGTTTGGCTTAATAAGAATGTTCCTCTGACATTTATATTATGCATTAAATCATATCTCTTCATGGGGGTATTAAGTGTGTCACTAAGGTGTATGGCACTTGCATTATTAATACATATATCTATACCACCAAATTTTTCCACAACTTGTTTTATTGAATCCTGTACTTGATCTTCAAACCTTATATCACATACTAATGGAAGAGCAATACCGCCAACTTTTTCAATATCTTCTGCAGCAGTGTATAAAGTTCCTGGAAGCTTTGGATGAGGCTCAGTTGTTTTAGCTAAAATAGCTATATTTGCACCATCTTTTCCAAGTGCTTTTGCTATTTCAAGACCAACACCTCTAGAGCCACCACTCATCACTATTGTTTTGTCTTTAAAGAAACTCATTAAGATATTTTATTAAAATTGTGTATTTTCTGTCGAGTCTTTTTCAGAAAGTAGTTCAGAATCTTTTCCTAAGATTATTTCTCCTAATCTCTCGTAATAATTAGAACCGACCTCTTGTTGGTGTTTAGTTGCTGTGTACCCTTCTTTCTCCAACTCAATCTCTTTTTTTTGAAGGTCAACAAATGCTTTCATATTCCCACCTTTATAGTTGCTTGCAAGCTCATACATAGAACTAGTCATTGAATGAAAACCAGCTAGAGAAACAAACTGTAACTTATATCCTAAGTCTGAAAGTTTACTTTGAAATTCTTCAAGTTCTTTTTCATTAAATTTTTCAGTCCAATTAAAAGAAGGAGAACAATTATAAGCTAAAAGTTTATTTGGAAATTTAGCTTTAATTTCATCAGCAAATTCTTTTGCAAACCCTAAATCAGGCTCATTCGTCTCACACCATATAACATCAGCAAACTCTGCATAAGAAAGAGATTTCGCCAAAGCAAATTCTTTGTTGTTCTTAATTTCAAAGTACCCATCAACTGTTCTTTTGCCGCTTAAATAAGCTTTATCGGTTTTATCAAAATCTGAAGTTATAAGTTTTGCACTATAAGCATCAGTTCTTGCGATAATTACAATTGGTGATTCACTCACATCTGCTGCTAATCTTGCTGCGCTAAGTTTGTTAATAAATTCATGAGTAGGAATTACAACCTTTCCTCCCATATGCCCACATTTTTTTTCTGATGCTAGTTGGTCTTCAAAATGTAGACCAGAAATACCTGAATTAATAAACTGTGAAGTTAGGTCGAATACACTATAAATACCACCAAAACCAGACTCTGCATCGGCGACAATAGGTGGCAAGCTGTCCATTTCTTCTTCAGCACTAATTCTTAGTAGTGTATTGTTCATTTTTTTTATAAAGTTAGGACCACTATTTGAAGGATATAAAGATAAATCAGGATAAGTGTTATCGCCGTTATTACTTTCAGCGGCTATTTGCCATCCACTTACATAAATAATTTCAAGACCAGCTTTTAACATTTGGATACCTTGCTGGATTGTTGAAGCACCGAGTCCTGAAACCCATTTATCATCTCTATTTAATAACCCCCATAAAGATTTAGAGCCTTGCTCAGATACTGTATTACTAACTTTAAATGGGGGTCTTAGCGAAAGAATATCTTTAGGTGTGTAATTTCTTTTTACCCCATCCCACCTATTATTACTTAGGTAATCTTCGATGATTTTTTTGTCTCTAAAATTAACTTTATTCACCTCTTATTAATGCTGACTAGCAGCAACACTGGCAATTATAATTATTAAAGTTAATATTCCTGCACCAGCAATAAGCACTTCATTTCTAGTGATCTTTATTTTTGGAGCAGAGCTCATAATAGAAGCAAACAATAAAACAGTAGCAGAAATTATTAGGGCAAAAAGAGGAGCATAGTCATGAAAGTTAATAAAGACTTGTGAAATAAATATAGCAACAGCTCCTCCAGATAATATTGCACCTACTGGTACAACAATGGATCCAGTAATTCTTTTTCTTACAATATCTGCTTGTTCTTGTTCGTAAATATCAAGACCTTTAGGAACCCCTAAAACCATTGTTATTAAAGTAATGAGACTTTGGGACACTACTCCAAATAAAACTATTCTCCAAAAAGAACCGAATACGGGTATTAAGTAAGTTGTTGGATCTTCAGGGAGAACTCCTTCTATTGTTTGACCAATGTTTGAAGTAATTAGAAAGGCACTAGAGGAGCCAAAAATTAAACCTAAACCTAAACCGAGAAAAATAGATTCTCTATCTGAAGTGTGGATACCAAATCCATCAAAATTTGTTTCCAGAATTTTTTTAATGTTTATTGTGTTTAACACTGCAAAGAAAGTAGTAGTTAAAGCCAAGTTCAAAATAAAATCTCTTTGTTCGTAATTTGCAATTAATTGAAGTGTTTCAGATTCTAGTACTAGACCTTCATATAAATTAGAGCTCATAATGAAAGCTTGTATAAATCCAGCTACAACTCCAAAAAGTGAACCATATTGTAAAGCTTTTGTAATCTTTTCAAATAACATAACAGGAGGTTCAACTTCCTCTATTGTTAGGACACTACTTTCTACAATGACAGGTTCTTCTTCTACAGTTTCTACAATGACAGGTTCTTCTTCTACAGTTTCTACAACTGGCTCAGTACTTTCAACTACAGTAGTCGCAGAAACAGCTTCTCCAGATGACCAACTAGCTAAAATGTTATTTATGTCTACTCCGTTGGCCTCAGCTCTAGCTTGAGCAGATCTAGAAACAAGCTCTTGAGGAACACCTGTCGAGCTACTAATTTCTTCTATAAGTTTTTCATCCATTTTGATTCTCTCTAAATTTTAGTCATTTGATGAGTTTCTAACTACATCATCAAACGTTTTTTCTGTTTTATACCATTTCATCCATATAACTAATATAAAAGACCATAGAATCAGACCTCCACCAAGCTTAAGTATTACGCCTGCAAGGGTCTGATCATCTATAGTTGATATATTAAATACTTGATCTATACCTACGTAGGCTGAATAAAGGGGCTCTGTTCCAAAAGCTAAAAAGCTAGCAGGAATTGTTGGTAGTAAGGACTGCAAAAAAAGGTATCCTATTTTTGCTGGTGAACCTAGTTTCTTTATATCATCTGT
>MPLU02249771.1_pt1 | contig 10429 bp, 4 predicted proteins | sample 1617381 | NCBI WGS metagenome assembly MPLU02 (sample SAMN05944801, study PRJNA350692) | marine metagenome | biome: marine; feature: ODZ; material: water; isolation source: 90 m water sample filtered on 0.2 um supor filter | place: Pacific Ocean | collected 2012-04-08 | depth 90m m | reverse complement strand
CTTTAAGGCCGATGGCATTAAATGCCAGGGCAAGGGAGGCAAAGTTAAGGGCAAGGTCAACCTGCGGAAGTTGAAGTCAGGTGACGACCTTCTCACCAAGCCTGAGTTGCTCGAAACATTGCTCACGGTCCTAAAAGATCGCGAGATGCCACCCAAGGATGAACTTGTGATGCCGGAGGTCGAGCGTAAACACATGATTGCACGATTCCAGACAATGCTTCAACAGGCCCTGAAAACCCGGCCGTTCATACCCACACCGATCCGGCGCATGAACCGTTTTCAATATAACAACGCGGTGGTGGATCTCCTTGAGCTGGATCGCGTAATCTTCCGGCTCAATGAACGACTGATGCGACGCCGTGATGATTACTTTCATCCGCAAACCAAAAAGATGCCTGCCCAGGTACGCATCTCCAGTCGGCCTCTGAGTAAGGACATCGATAACCAGCGACCTGAAGGCTTCAGGGGTGTCGCCTCCTTTCCCCAGGACAAACGTGCCGAGCATGGTTTCGATAATCGTGCCGATCACCTGACGCTTTCTCCACTCCTAATGGAGTCGTTTCTCAAGCTTAGTCAGACCATTGTCGAGAGCCCGGACCTGAACCCAAAGGAATGCCGCAGCTGGGACTGGCTCTTTGCACCGCCGGGGCAGCCTGCCCGTGGCCCAGTGAGGGGCCGGTATGAAGCCGAAGAGGGAGGGCCGGTAAAGCTGGTGGACACACCAAAGGGTCGTGTCTGGTCACAGAACATGCGCCAATGGAGCAACCAGTGGAGCGGGGATACACAGCTCATCTGGATGTGCCGGGAAAAGGGTTTGGAGATGACCCTTACCTTCAAATCAGCTGCCGCCAAAGGACTCCGCATTGGGCTGACCAAGGCGCCAGATTATGGGTCCTTTGAGCTTTATCTGGACGGAGTAAAACTCGGGAAGGTAATCGACCTTTACGACCCCAAGGTAATGCGGGCGCCTGATAATGTGTTTGGGAAGGTAAAGATTTCACCCGGCTCACATACTTTAAAAATTAAATGTGTTGGTAAGAGTGACCAGTCCAAAAGTTTTCTCTTTGGCATGGATTATATCGAGCTTTCGCTTGGAGAACCGGCAAACCCCACCGAAGCAGCCGGTACGGAAACAGAAGAGATTCACTCCCGCCTCAAAAAACTGCTGCTGCGCGCTTTTCGCCGACCGGTTGATCCTGAAACCCTTGATCGCTTCGTAAAGTTTGCGCAAAAGCAGCGAACGAACGGGGCCACCTTTGAGCAAACGATGCGTACCGTGGTTGGTGCTATCCTTGGCATGCCTGAATTTCTCTATTTCTATGAATCCCCCAACCAGAAGCATTCAGGCAATGATAATGGCGGCCGCCAACCTATCAGTGATTTCGAGCTGGCCTCGAGATTGGCCTTGTTCTTTTGGAGCAGCATCCCGGATGATACGCTGCTCGGTCTCGCCGAGGCCGGAAAATTGAGTGACCCAAAAATACTGAGCACACAAATTGACCGAATGTTGAATGACCGGCGGTCAGGTCGGTTCTGCGAGAATTTTCCCGCCCAATGGTTACAGCTTGATCGCTTGATTACATCGGTACCTGACCCGGAGAAGTTTGCCTACTTCTATCTGGTGGACGGATACCGAAGCAGCATGCACATGATTGCCGAACCACTGCTGCTCTTTGAGACGGTCTACATTGAGGATCGATCCATTATGGAATTACTGGATCCAAAATTCACCTGGGAGAACCCCATGCTGCGCGCGAACTACGCGGGTCATTCCAAGGCGGGTCACGATGTTGTGACGCAGCTTTTTAAGCGTAAACCGCTGACTGATCCGCGACGTGGCGGCGTCATTACCTGTGCGGCCGTCATGACGATGACCGCCACCCCCACACGCACCCAACCCATTACCCGGGGTGCCTGGATCAATGCGGTCATTTTCAATAACCCACCTGAGCCGCCACCGGCCGATGCCCCACCCCTGCCTGAAGTCAGCAAGGAGGAACTGGCTAAACTCACAATTCGCGAGCGTCTGGCTGCCCATCGCAAGCGCGAGGACTGCGCCGGTTGCCATAACAAGATTGATCCATTTGGTTTTGCTCTGGAAAACTACGGGCCAACCGGCGTCTGGAGAGACACGTACGAGAACGGGCGACAGGTGGATGTCAGCGGCGTGCTGTTTAATCAACACCAATTCAAGACATTGGTTGAGTTCAAGCAATTGATCCTGAAAGAGAAACAACGGTTTATCCGCGGATTCACAGCCCATCTCCTGTCCTACGCCTTGGGTCGCGAGCTTGGCCCGGCCGATTCCCCGGCATTGAATGAGATGACGGCCCAGACAATGGAAGGCAAGGATCAGATGCGTACCGTTCTAAAAAGAATCGCGATGAGTGAGCCTTTTCTCCATAAGAACACCCATGAGGAAGAATGAAAGGCGGCAGAAAACGGGTGAATTTTTACCTGCAAAACAATAATAACGAAACATCCTTAACATGACTCATAACGATAGTATCGGTTCCTTCTCACGCCGCAGCTTTCTTACGTGTGCCGGAGGTGCTACACTTGGTCTTCCGTGGCTGGAAAGTTTTTCTCATGCCAAGGAAAGCAAAGCTACGACTCCTGCTAAACGATTGGCTTTTTTCTATCTACCCAATGGAATTACCCGACGTGGGTTCTTTCCCGGCGAAGGCGACCGACCACTGCCGAAGTTCGCCGGTCAAAACAACGTCTGGCGTTTTGAAGGCAAGAGCGTTCCAGTTGGCAGCCATCCGTTGACGCTTACACCGACGCTTGCTCCGCTGCACAAGATGCGCAAGAAAGTCTCGCTGATCACCGGCATGGATCGAACTTTCCAGCACGGCACCGATTCTCATGCCCAGTGCGCATCCTGTTTTCTTACCAGTGTTGCTCCCTACGAGGTTAAAAACTCCGCCTATCCGCTTGACCGCACGTTGGATCATGTTGCAGCCGATTTCATCGGGCAATCAACCCCCTACTCTACACTCGAACTAAGCTGCAACGATCACAAGAACAATATTGAGTCGATCTACTTCGACAACATGTCCTGGTATGGCACCGGTCACGTTGCCCCATCCATGAGAAACCCGCGCAAGGTCTACGACCGACTGTTTGGCACGCAAACCAACGCGCGTTTCCGCAATATCACCGATCTGGCTCTCGGCAATGCCCGACAATTACAAAAACGTCTAAGCGTCAACGACAGGCAGAAATTTGAAGAGTACTTCGATTCGGTTCGTACCATTGAAACACGAATGGATCGCATCGATAAAATGAAGTCCGAGCTGAACCAGGCCAACATCAAACGTCCAGCCGAACATTTACCGCGCAACGAATATATTCACCTGATGGGCGATCTACTGGTGATTGCATTACAGAACGGACTAACAAATGTCGGCTCCCTGATGGTGGGCCCTGAGCGATGGACAACGGCCACTAACTGGGAGGGTATTTTGGATAAACCCTATAGTCATCACGGCATGACCCACGCCATTGGTACCCATCTGGAACATCTCCTTATACTGGACCGATTCCACGTCCTTGCCTTCGCGCGACTACTTGAACGAATGGAGGGGATTAAAGAAGCCAATGGAACTACCTTGCTTGATAATACCATTATTACACTTGGAGCCGGGATGGGCGATGGCACCACCCATCAGTATAACGACCTACCTCTGGTTGTTGCCGGTGGCGGAGGTGGTAAACTGAAACTCGGCACCCACATTCACTGTAAGCAAGGCACACCACTTGCTAATCTCTGGCTCACCCAACTGCAGGCACTGGGTATCATCCGCAAAAAATATGCTGATAGCACGGGGGTGATTTCAGAGATTCAAGCCTGATTTCAATAGTTATAGGTTTATTGATCGTTGATCACAGTGAAACAAATAAAAAAGCTAACAATATGAAATCCATTTTTACACCTTTATTCTTATTAGCGCCGCTCGTGACGGGCAAGATGAAAACGCGCTCCAAGCCGATCGGTTTCTGGAGTTTTAATACACGCCGCGCCACGCGTAATGGTGCTAGGCCCTACTTCACGGCTGAGGAGCAACAGGGCACCACGCCGCTGGTGAAGTTGATGGGCAACATCCCCACCCGCAACTTCCGTAATTATCACCAACCCCCCATTGAAGAAGCGGACTACGGCGGCGCGCGCGCATGGCTGGACAACCGCTACAAGCTGGTGATCCCTGGTAAAGCTGACGACGAGCCCGAACTCTACGATCTGCAAACTGATCCCGCTGAGGAAACCAATATTGCCAAAAAAAATCCTAAGCTCTCCACCCGTTTGGCACGGGAATTACGCACATGGCAAAGCTCCGTACTCAACAGTTTGCGCGAAAAGGATTATCGCGAAGTTCCATGAACTCTTTGGTAAAGTGAACAAAGCGAAATGAAAAAGACTTCAGTAATTCTAGCGGCAGCACTATTGGGTATGCCGTTGGTTTGCTCCGGAGAGGACGACCTGACGATTTTGACCAATCAGCCGGGCAAACAGCTGGAGCTGCTCCTCAAGAGGCAGTTCAACCGGCAGGTGGATCAACGAACCGAGGCTTACAACGCCATCAAGAGCCGGGCCGATTGCGAGCAGTGGCAACGCGGGCGCCGCGAGTTTTTCATTCGCCAAATCGGGGGGTTCCCAGAGCGCACGCCGTTAAAGGCAAAAACTGTGGGCCATTTAAAAGGCAAGGGGTACCGCGTTGAGAATGTGATGTTCGAGAGCCGGCCCGGTCATCACGTTACCGCAAATCTTTATCTGCCCATTACCAAGGGGCCGTACCCGGGGGTATTGGTACCGTGCGGGCACAGTCATACCGGCAAGGCTTCTGGTTGGTATCAGGGGATGTCGATTCTGCTGGCGCGCCATGGCATGGCGGCCTTGTGCTACGATCCGATCGGCCAGGGTGAGCGATATCAATCGCTCGACTTTGAGAAGGACCACGAGACTTTTGCTTCTGTATCGTACCGGCTGGAAACACCACATCCGCGCGTGCGTTTTCTCTGCACGGTAGAGCACACGCTGATGGGCGTGGGCTGCATTCTATTGGGAACGAACACTGCCCAGTACCGTATTTGGGATGGCATGCGGGCGATCGACTACCTGCAAAGTCGCAAGGACATCATTGCCGACAAAATTGGTTGCACGGGCAACTCCGGCGGCGGAACACTCACGGCCTACCTCATGGCGCTGGATGACCGCATCGTGGCTGCGGCTCCGGCGTGTTACCTGACCACCTTTCGGCGCCTGATCGAAACCAGAGGCGCGCAGGATGCTGAGCAAAATATCTTCGGCCAGATCGCCTTCGGCATGGACGAGGCGGATTACGTCATGATGCGCGCGCCCAAGCCCACTTTGATCTGCGCAAGCACAAGGGATGTCACCTTCGATATTGGTGGCACATGGGATTTGTTCCGGCAGTCCAAACGATTTTATTCGCGACTCGGTTTCCCTGAACGCGTGGAAATCAACGAAGCGGATATTCCGCACGGCATGTATCCACAACACCGCGAAGCCATCGTCCGCTGGATGCATCGCTGGTTGTTGGGCAAAGACAAAGAAATCCACGAATTCGATCCCAAGACCCTGCCCAATCCGATCAGCGACAAGGAACTGCGGGAACTGAGCAAAGGCGACTGGACCAAGGAGCAACTCTATTGCACGCCCGAAGGACAGGTACTGCTAATGAAAGGCGAGCGATCGGTTTTCGAGATCAATGCCGGCATCGAGCGCGGGTTACGCAATCAACGCCACGCCGCGTGGGCCAAGCTCAAGCCCGACCAAAGGCGCGCACTGGTGCGCCAAACAATTGGTAGCTCAGAAGATTCTGGTTTGAAACCGAAAGTCTCAAAGGGCGAGCGTGCCATCCAGCGCAACGGTTACCGAATTGAGAAACTCATCCTCAAGGGCAACGAAAACCAGATCGCCCTGCCGGGTCTGCTCTTTATCCCAGAAAAAATTTCCCGGCAGCCGGTCCTTTACCTGCACGGCGTTAGCATGAAAACCGATGCTCAGCCGGATGGTCCTTGCGAACAGCTCGCGAAAGCGGGCTACATCGTCCTGGCAGCCGAACTGAGCGGCATCGGCGAAACCGAAACCGGCCACGACAAGCGCGACTACGGCCGTGGCAAATTTGGCAGAGATGTACAGGAAATCACGCTGGCCTACCTGATCGGCCGCTCATACGTGGGCATGCGCACTGACGACGTATTCCGCTGGTCTGAGTATCTGGCGCACTACGGGGCCAGTGGAAAACCGCGCCCCCTTCAACTGCATGCCACCGGCGAAGCGACTATTCCCGCCCTGCACGCGGCCGCCCTTGAGCCGGCGCGTTTTAAATCGGTTCAATTAAAAGGCATGATTGGCTCTTGGGCCGAAATCGTCGCTGGACCGGTGAGCAAGGATCAACTGGTCAACTCCGTGCATGGAGCCCTGCTCCACTACGACCTTCCGAATCTGGTTGAGCTCGCCGGCAAAGACCGCGTGAAGATCATCGAACCGGTAGATGCGAGTGGCTCGAAAAAAAGTAACCCATGATCAGAAACCTAATCCTCATCTTGGCTCTCATTCTCCCGGAAAATTTTAGTTGGAATAAATTTAATTTACTGCACAAAATCCAGTCTTTTATGAAATTCCTTTTCGCACCTTTATTCTTATTAGCGTCGCTCTCCCAACTTTTGGTGGCGGCCGAAAAGATTCCTTCGGAAACGCAGAATCTCAAGAAGGGCAAGCCTTTTACCCTGGCAGTCCTGCCTGACACCCAGTTCTACTGCGACACCCGACTCAAGTTGTCCAAAAAGTGGGGAAACGGAGATCTGCGCCGCTACTTTTTTGAGCAGACCCGCTGGGTTAGTGACAATAGGAAGAGACTCAACATCGCTTTTCTCGTCCACGAAGGAGATATCGTGCAGGCAGATGCTCACGAAGAATGGGCCATTGCAAAGGAAGCCATGTCTATATTGGACGGGAAAGTACCCTATTGTATGTGCTTGGGAAACCATGATATGGGCTTCAAAAAGTCAGACAACAAGTATGGCGGCGATATCGCGGTCAACCGTACCACCCACTTCAATAAATATTTTCCACGGGAGAAATTTTCCAAGCGACAGGAGTTTGGCGGAACCTTTGATCCGGGCCGTCATGATAATTCCTGGTATCACTTTGAGGCCGCGGCAATGAAATTTCTCATTGTCTCGCTCGAATGCAAACCGCGGAACGAAGTTTTGACTTGGGCAAACAAAGTGGTCGCCAAGCACCCTGAGCATCGTGTCATCGTGCTCACGCATGCCTATTTGAAGGCGAACGGCCGCAGAATTAATAATTTAGGCTATAAAATCAAAGGAAACAACGGGGAAGAGATATGGCAAAAATTGGTTAGCAAACATAAGAACATTTTTATGGTGCTTTGCGGACATTCCTCGGGAGAAGCCTTGCTTACTTCCAAGGGGGATCATGGTAACCAGGTTCATCAGGTTCTGAGCGACTATCAGCACTTGAATAATGGAGGAGAATCCTGGCTGCGCTACATGGTATTTGACCCCAACGAGAACAAGATAAAGGTTTACACTTACAACCCTGCTCTAGATAAATTCCGCAAAACCCCCTCCAGTCGATTCGACTTGGAATACTCAATGATAAAGGCGGAATAAACCTGCCAATCTCTGACTCCCTCAACTGTAGGCACTGGGTATCAGGCTCGAAAAATACTGAACTTCTCTGAATTAGGATGGTGGGGTAGGATTCTCTCGAGCGATGAAAGTACTGATTCCAATTTGTCTCATCGGCACGATTGCCACAAGTTTTGCGTCGGCCCAATATGGCGACTGGAAACATTCAGGCTCGATGTACATTGTTACTACGCCCGAGGGAGCGAACCTGCCAGCATCGGCGTTGGAGAAAGACTTCCCGCTGCTGGTTCGATTGAACCGGGATTATTTCGATTTCAGCCAGGCGAAGCCACGGGGCGAGGATATCCGCTTCTCCGCCAATGGCAAACTACTGGCGTACCAGATCGAACGTTGGGATGCAACGGGAGGCAATGCCGATGTCTGGGTACGGATCCCGACCATCAAGGGCAATGACCAGCAGGCGATCCAGATGCATTGGGGCAATGATAAGGTTTCCAGCGAGAGCGCCGGCGAGCGAGTGTTCCTGACCGCAGGAGGATTCGCCGGTGTCTGGCATTTGGGAGACAACCTGGAAGACGCCACTTCCAACAATCTTGATGGCTTCAACAGACCCGACAAGCCAACCACCAATACCACCGGCATCATCGGCGACGCTCAGGAGTTTGGTGTTAACAAACTTCTTGTGATCCGCCCACCCGGTGCCAAGCCGGATCGACGGGTGACATGTATGCCCTCGGGCAATGCAGATCGAACGATGTCGGCCTGGGTCAATCCTGCCAGTTTCGAAGGCCTCAACTGGGCTCAGGCGTCGATCGGCGGTTGGGGCGAACCGGAGCGCGGACAGAAGCCGAACATGGGCTTGTCTTATTTCACCGTGACCGGAAGAGGTCAGCCCCGCTTTCATCTTTATGGCTTTGATCCCCGATGCGCCAGCCTCTTGCCCCGTAATGAATGGAGGCATGTCGCCCTTAGCGTTTCCGGGGATATGGTTCGGTTTTACGTCGATGGCATTCTGGAGCAGACGATCGATAACAACGGAAAACTGGTGAGTAAGCTCGGCACCTTGAAGACTCCGGTATCAACGCCCGTCGACCTGGGTGATCATGGAAACGGGCGCGGACCGTTCAATGGTGCCCTGGACGAGGTGCGGTTCGAATCCGTGGCGCGCTCGGACGACTGGCTGAAACTCTGTTTCGAGAACCAGAAGCCGCTGCAGTCACTGGTTGGACCGTTGGTTCAGGAAGGCGGCGGTTTCTCGGTCTCGAAGTCAAACTTGGTAATGAAGGAGGGGGCTTCGATCGCTCTGTCGGCAAAAGCCGGAGGAGCCAGGAAGGTCTACTGGGTTTTGCAGGATGGTGCCAAGGAGCAGATCCTGGCCGTCGACCGCTTCAACTATACCTTTAACGCGGGTCGGGGTGTCGAAGACAAAACGGTCGCCCTGCAGTTTAAAGCGGTGTTTGCATCCGAGGTGAAAACCCGAACCATCTCAATTGCCATCCGAGAAAGTGTTCCGGATCCTGCTTACTCGCTCAACGTTCCCACAAAATGGAATGGCAGGGATGAGCTGAAGATCTCGCCCTCGATTAGCAACCTAGCAGAGATGACGTCCAAAGGGGCCGGCGACCTGAACTTTTCGTGGAAGGTTTTGGGCATGGCCACGGTCAGCGAAGCCGGCGCGGGGGAATTACTCTTGAAGCGGGCTCAGAACAGCGGCGCACTGACCGTCGAGCTCTCCCTCGACAATGGGGGAACCGCTGTGTCGCGCTCCGCCAGAATCTCCGTTGTCGAACCGCAGCATGATTCCTGGGTTAAACGTATTCCGTTCGTCGAAGAGAAACCGGTTGACCACCAGTTTTACGCTCGCGACGACAAGGGCCGAGGAACACTTCACTACAAAGGCACACTCAAGGAATCGGCTGATTCAGTATTCCTGAGACTCTATGCCGGAGACAAGCTGATCGCCACGCAGCGCCAAAAGATCGGGGCCGACAACAAGTACACCTTGTTCGTAAACTTGCAGGCGGGTCTGATCGTCTATCGTACGGAGTTTGGCATCAAGCGGGGAGGTAAGGAAACGGTTCTGCAAAAGGTCAACGACCTGGTTTGTGGCGACGTCTTTATCATCCAGGGCCAGTCCAATGCTGAAGCCTGGACAGACGAACGCATTGTCCATCCGTACCGGAGCCCTTGGCTGCGCAGCTTTGGTACGCCGAGCACGAACAAGGACCGAGCCCGGGACGTGGTCTGGGGCAACGCCTTGTCTTTCAACGGCGGCAAGAACCACCACCATTTCCAGATTGGCTATTGGGGTGCTGAACTGGGCAAGCTACTCATCAAGAAGCACAAGGTTCCCATTTGCATCATCAATGGGGCGCAGGGTGGAACCCGCATTGACCAGCACCAACGCAACGAGAGCAACCCGACGGACGTGACCACCATCTACGGCAGACTGTTGTGGCGTTTGCAGCAGGCAAAACTGACGCACGGAGTTCGCGCCGTGCTGTGGCATCAGGGAGAAAACGACCAGGGTGAGTCAGGGGCGACTGGTGCTTTCGGCTGGGTGAATTATCAGGATTACTTCATCCGCATGGCGGCAGCCTGGAAACAGGACTACCCAAATACCAAATGGTATTATACCCACCAGATCTGGCCGGGGGCATGTGGCGCCCGGTCGGTGGAAAACGATCGGTTGCGTGAGCGGCAGCGACAATTGCCCGAGCAGTTTTCCAACCTGAGCGTGATGTCGACCCTCGGTATCCGACCGGGAGGTGGTTGCCACTACTTG
>MPLU02256990.1_pt1 | contig 10452 bp, 10 predicted proteins | sample 1617381 | NCBI WGS metagenome assembly MPLU02 (sample SAMN05944801, study PRJNA350692) | marine metagenome | biome: marine; feature: ODZ; material: water; isolation source: 90 m water sample filtered on 0.2 um supor filter | place: Pacific Ocean | collected 2012-04-08 | depth 90m m | reverse complement strand
GCACCGGCACGTCGTATTCCTGCGCCAACTCGGCGATGCGCTGGATGTGTTTTGAGTCGCACTCGACCTTGAACTTCTGCTCGCCGATACCGACCGCACCTTTTTTTAAATAGGTCTCTATCGTGGAGATACACTTTGGGTGGTTGGCAATTTCGTTGGCGAAGTGGACATAGTTGTGTGGGTTTTTGACGGCGATCTTGCGCACGGACTTGTTGCCGCCGCAGTTGGCGGCGAGTCCGTACAGGCGGCCAGCCGGGAGCAGCACGGTCCACTTCACATTCAGCGCGCGTTGGTGGCTAAGCATGCGTTCGTCGTTTCGGCCGCTGTAATTGGTGTGCTGATGCAGGTCGATGATTTCCTGATTCGGCTTGCGGCCAAGCGCTTGTCCTGGCGCCGCCGCGGTGGCGGTTACCGCGGCGGTTGCGGCTAAAAACTTACGGCGGGTCAATTGTGCCATATTCATGAATGAACTGATCAGAGGTTAGTTCTCGCGTCTGGATAAGGCGACTTTTTTCTTGGCATTGTGAAAACCGGCCCGGCCGCCTATGCTGCGCAAGCCTTTGAGGGTAAGTGGCAATGGACAAACTTTTGCTAATCGATGATGAGGATGATGTGCGCTACTCGTTTAAGCGCATTTTTGAATCACCCGATCTCGACCTCGAAACCGCCGCCAGCGGCGAGGAGGGGCTTGAGATTATTAAAAGTTTTCAGCCGGATCTCGTGCTGATGGACGTTCGCATGGGAGGTATTACCGGGCTTGAGACGTTGCGGCGCATCCGGCAGGATGACGCTAAGCTGCCGGTGATCATGATGACCGCATTTGGCACGACACAGACCGCGATCGAGGCGATGAAACTCGGTGCATACGACTATCTGCTTAAGCCGTTTGATGTGCACAAGATCAAGCAGATAGTCGCCGACGCACTCAAGGCGGCTCGCGACATGAAACAGGTTGTCGCGTGCGAGCCGCTGCTCGAGTCGGAGGATTACGACTTGGGCATTGTCGGTCGCAGCCAGCCGATGCAGGAGGTGTTCAAGATGATTGGCCAACTGGCCGGCTCGGATGCCACGGCGCTGATCACCGGCGAGAGCGGCACCGGCAAGGAACTGGTTGCTCGCGCCATTTACCAAAACAGCCAGCGCAACGATAAATCGTATCTGCCGATCAACTGCGCAGCGATCCCAGAGAGCCTGCTCGAGAGCGAGTTGTTCGGCCACGAAAAGGGCTCGTTCACCGGGGCCGGCTCGCGGCGCATCGGCAAGTTTGAGCAGTGCGACAAGGGCACGCTGTTCCTCGACGAGATCGGCGACATGACGCTGGCGACGCAGGCCAAGATTTTGCGTGTGCTGCAAAACGGCACCATCGAGCGCGTCGGTGGCAATAATCCGATCACGGTGGATGTTCGCATCATTGCCGCGACGAACAAGCGGCTCGAGGAGGAGGTCGCCGCCAGGGAGTTTCGCGAGGATTTGTTTTACCGGCTCAATGTCGTGCGGGTTAGTTTGCCGGCGCTGCGCGAACGCCCCGAGGACATCCCGCTGTTGATCGATTATTTCCTCAAGACTATCGCCCATGCCGAGAGCCGTAAGCCCAAGTCGATCCTCAGGGAGACGCAGGAATTGTTCGTGCAATACGATTGGCCCGGCAACGTGCGCGAGTTGGAGAACGTCATTCGCCGCGCCATCGTCATGGCCAAGGGAGGGGCAATCCGCCCCGATGATTTGCCGGCGGAAGTGCGGTCGGCCGGCGGTGTCCCCGTTGCAGCGCCTGGCCAAGCGCCGCCGCCTGCCGATGTCAACGACATTGGCACTGTCGCCGCGACGCTGTTTCACTGGGCCAAGGAGCAGCCGGATTTGGCCGTGCTGCCGGCGGTGGAGCGCGAGTTGATCGCTCATGCGCTGCGCGAGACAAACGGCAACCAAGTGCGGGCGGCCAAGCTGCTGGGCATCACGCGCGCCACGCTGCGCAAACGCATCGAGAAGTTCGTCATCAAGCAGGCTGTCTCGGTGGAGTAGGTGTTCCGCAGCGAACCGGCAGCCGTTATTTGGTAAAGAAATTTCGTTTTCGCTGGCCGAAGGTGCTTAAGCCGTTCTGCACGTTGGGGTGGGTCAGATGCCAAAACCGCCAAATCAGCAGGATCACCATGGCGAGGTTAACGATTTGCGACACGCCGTGCCACACGGCGAACTTCCGTTCGGCGTTCTGAACGACGTCCGCCTCGAGTTCGATCATCGTCAGCCCGCCACCGCTCTTCAGTTGGACCTGATGTTTTTGCTGATGCCAAACAGTGAGTTTCGGGCTGATGAATTTGCCGCCGAACAGCGCGAGGCCAAGCAGCACACAAACGATGGCAATGGCTCGCTTGGGGAATCCGCCGCCGTTGTACAGCCACTCGATCAACAGGTGCAGCGAGGCGATCGTCCCGCAGATGATGTGCAGCATGAAGTAGCGGCCAAGCACTGCCTGTGCAATCAAGCCGTTGGTTGGTTTTGGAGCGAACGCCGTCACTTCAGGGGTGAAAAACACGGGAGCGGCGAGAAACGAAGAGAAGACCGAGCCACCCACCCATACGGCGGCGTTGAACAGACCCATGAATTTCAGGAAGCCCGGCACACCTCAATCTAACGGCACCGATGGCGCCATGCCAAGGTTGGTTTGCCCTCCACCTGGCTGGGGACTGTTTTTCCGTTGACCAAGTTTCGCAGCACACATAGGTTTCTTCGCGATGACCTTACGTATCTTTTTAGCAGTGGCGGCAGGGCTTTTGACGCTTGGCCAAGCGCCCAACGCCGCCGAGGAAGGCCCGTTCACCATCAGGAAAAACGGCGAAAACTATCGCGTCGAGATTGATGGCAAGCTGTTCACCGAGTACATCCCCATGGGATACAACAAGCCGGTGCTCTACCCGGTCATCGGCCCGCACGGCATCGGCATGACGCGCAACTATCCGTTCAAGGAGGTTGAGGGCGAAGCCAAGGATCACGTGCACCATGCGTCGCTGTGGTTTACTCACGGCGAGGTAAACGGCATCAGCTTTTGGCACAATGCCAAAAACACGGGGAAGATTGTTCCGGCTGAGTTGGTGCGCGCCAAGGGCGGCCGCCGAGGCTCGATCGTCTCGAAAAACAACTGGGTCGGTCCGGACGGTAAGGTCATCTGCACCGACCGGACATCGATCAGTTTTCACAAGGCGTTCGGCGGCACCTTTGTGTCGTACGCTGTGACCGTTCATGCATCGGAAGGCGACGTGACTTTTGGCGACACCAAGGAGGGCAGCATGGGTATTCGCACGCATCCGAATCTCCGCCTGACCAACGGCAAGGGCGTCACAACCGCCAACGGCCATGCGCTCAATAGTGCCGGTCATAAGGACAAGGAACTCTGGGGTAAACGCGCCAAGTGGGTCGATTACTGGGGCAATATCGGCGATCACACGGTCGGCGTTGCCATCTTCGATCACCCGGATAATTTGCGCCACCCGACTTGGTGGCACGCCCGCGACTACGGTCTCATCGCCGCCAACCCGTTCGGCATCCACAACTTCGAGGGCAAGAAAAAGGGCGTCGGCAACTTCAAGCTCAAGAAGGGCGAAGAGCAGCAGTTTCGCTACGGCATTCTTTTCCACGAGGGCGACGCCCAGGCCGCTGACATCGTCGGCTCATACGCTAAGTGGGTCGAGGCCGTCGCCGCCTACAAGGCCAGGGCTGCGGAGCAATCGGGGGAAAAGTAGCTTGGCCAAGTGCGGGTTCAGATCTCGTAGTTGTCGGCCTTTTTCATCACCTTGACGCTGACGTCCTCGGCGATGACTAGGGAGTTTGCCGGCACGCTGTGGATCAGGAACACATTGCCACCGACCGTGCTGTTCGCGCCGATGACCGTTTCGCCGCCGAGGATGGTCGCGCCGGGATAAATCGTGACGTTGTCATCGATGGTGGGATGCCGTTTGGCCCCGCGCAGTTCATCGACGCGTGAGGTGGACTTCGCGCCCAGCGTTACGCCGTGATAAATCTTCACGTGATTGCCTATAACGGTCGTCTCGCCCACGACCGTGCCGGTGCCGTGGTCGATGAAAAAGTGCGAGCCAATGTTTGCACCTGGATGGAGGTCGATGCCGGTCCGACCGTGCGCCCACTCGGCCATGATGCGTGGGATGAGCGCCACGCCACGCCGGTAAAGCTGATGCGCCATCCGTTGCACCGCGATCGTCTCGACAAACGGATAGGCCACCACAACCTCCTCATGGCTGAGTGCGGCGGGGTCGCCGGCGTAAGCGGCCTCGACGTCGGTCTTGAGCATTTCACGGATCGCGGGGAAGCGGCCGAGAAACTCAGCCGTAATCTCGCGGGCCAGTGGCCGTGGCTTGGCCGCACTTTCGCTGGGCGACCTGTACTCGATACTCTTCGTAATCTCGTCCTCGAGTTGGCCGCTGACGCTGTCCATCAACGTCGAAATCTCGACCCTCAACTCGGAGGTCTGAATCGGTTTCTCGTCAAAAAAACCAGGCAACAGCAGGCGCAACAAGTCGGTGGTGATTGATGCGATGGCGAACTTGGACGGCAGGTTGCCGCCGTCCAAATGGTTGATGCCGCCCACCTTTGCGTAGGAGGCGATCAGGTCATTGGTCAACTGGGTGATGCTTTCGCTCACGCCCGAAGTATCGGCAAATCCGCGAAAATGGCAAGAGGTCGTGAGTCGTCACCGATCCAAGCTAACCATGCGCTCCAAAGTCAGGCATGGACTTGGCTTCCAGCCAAGGCTGCCGTAAGTTGCGTGCCGTGCCGATGGCCAAGTCGAGTCGAGAACATGTGTACGGATTGAACCCCGCCTTCGAGGTGTTGCGGGCGGGGAAGCGCCGCGTGTACTCGGCTCACTTGAACGAAGGCATGCGCGACAGCACGCGCGTGAAAAAGTTGCTCGGCGTTTTGGAGCGCGGCAACGTTGAGATCGAGTGGACGGACAAGGGTCGCCTGATGCAGGTCTCCGGCAGCCGGGATCATCAGGGCGTCGTGCTCAAGACATCGCTTTATCCGTACGCCGAGTTTAACGAGTTGCTCGGCGTGCCGCGCATGCTGATGCTCGACAACGTCGAGGATCCTCACAATGTCGGCGCGATCCTGCGCAGCGCCGAGGTATTCGGCTTCACTTCCGTTTGCCTGCCAAAAAAGGGCGTACCGGAAATCTACCCGTCGGTGGTCAAGGTCAGCGCCGGTGCGACGGAGTTCATGAAAATCTGCCGCAGCGACTCCGCCAACGGTTACGCCCGCAAAGCCGCCGAGGCCGGCTACCGCATCGCCGCACTGGACATGGCCGGCAAATCGTCGCTGGAGGCGCTCGCCGCGGCCAAGCCGGAAAAACTGCTGCTCGTGATCGGTGGGGAGGATCGCTCCGTTGGTCAGTTCATCCTCAACATGGCCGACGACGTGGTGGGCATCACCCAGCGCGGCCGCATCAATTCACTCAATGCCTCCGTCGCCGCCGGCATTGCCATGTTCGCCCTTGGCCAAGCGGAGTAGCTCACTATAATCCGGCCGTGGTTCATACTGGAATTGGATACGATGTGCATCGCCTCCTGGAGGGGCGGCCGCTTTGGCTTGGTGGCGTGGAGATCGAGCATGACATGGGGCTCGATGGTCACTCCGATGCCGACGTGCTGATGCACGCGATCTGTGACGCGGTGCTTGGGGCGCTTGGCCAAGGCGACATCGGCAGCTTTTTCCCACCTAGCGAACCGCAGTGGAAGGATGCGCCGAGTCGGATTTTTCTCGAGAAAGCCGCTGAGCTGGTGGCGGAAGCCGACGGCAAGATCGTAAACATCGACGCTACGCTGATCGCCGAGGCTCCGAAAATCCTGCCGCATGTGCCGGCGATGAAAGTTGCGGTCGCCCAAGCGCTGTACATTTCACCGGACCAAGTTGGCATCAAGGCGACAACGAACGAGCTGCTTGGGTTCCTCGGTCGCGGGGAGGGCATGGCGGCGATGGCAGTCGCGGGCGTGAACCTGCCGGACTGACATGGGGGCCAAGGGGGAGATCAACTGGAAGCGGCGCGACGAGTACGGCGAGCGGATTGAGTGCTACGCCCGGAACGAACGCGGCGTGTGGAAATTTTTCCGGCGCGAACGGCGCTTTGAAAACTGGGAGGAGTATCCCGACCCGGCGTTCGAGGACTGGATGGAACTGCTCGACAGTGTCCGGCGGCGCATCCCGAGGCGCAAGATGGAGCCGGCTGACGAGAGCCGGTTGGTTCGCACGATCAAGGAGAAGTTTCCGGATCAAAAAAACCAGGTTTGATCCGACATCAGATATCGACATCCTCGGGGCGAACCTCGAGACATTCGTCCTGATCCTCCCACGCCACCGCCGGGTAATTATCGAGTAGTGCCGGGGCCAGTTGGGTACCCGCCTGGGCCAGCAGTTTTTCTGCGGATTGTGCTGCCAACTCGAACAGCGTGTCGTAGTCGGGCGGCAGTTTTTTACCGTCCTCCTCCCAGTGCGCGACGGTGTGCGCCTTGTCGTAACAAGCCGACCATGTGTCGAGCTCTTGCCTTATTTCATCCGGCAGATCATCGAGTTTCACGCACGTTTCGCCGCAGTGTTTGCAGACCAAGCCGACGTCGTACACGTCCCGTGAGAGCGTCGGCAACAGCGGTGCCCGGCAACACTCGGAGGCGGTGTAGTCTGCGGGGATGATCGCCATGCCCTTGAGCCAGATTTGGCGGTCGTGCGCCGCGTGCGCCGCCAACTCGTAGGCCAGCATCAGCGGATGGGAGAGCCGCCAGACTTGGCCGGAGAATTGGCCCAGCGTCTGCGCCATCCAGCGCGCGAGCGTCAGGTCGTCCATCTCCATGAACACTTGGCTGTAACCCTTCCACAACTGGTCGTGATTGTCTGTCAACTCGCGAACCATCGGTCACGGACTCTACGGCTTGGCTTGGCCCAGCGAAAGGCAAACCGACGGCCGGCTTGGCCAAGCGCGAGGTTGCCGGTACAACTGTCGCAGTGTCCGAGTTTGCGACAGATCCCCTTGGCCAACAGGTGGCGGCGCTGCCCGGTGTCGGCGGTGAGCGTGCGACCCGCCTGGCCAAGCTCGGCATCCGCACCGTCGCCGACCTGTTATGGCACGGGCCAAGGCGCTACGAGGACCGCAACCAGCCGCACGAGGTCAAGGCCTTGGCCAAGGGCGATAATGCCACCGTCGCCGGGCCGATCGTCGCGGCGGGCGTCAAGCGGATGCGTTTTGGCAAGAGCCTGTTCGAGTTCATAATCGACGACGGCACGGCGCGGCTGCATTGCCGCTGGTGGAACATGCCGTACATGGAGCGCTACTACAAAACCGGCGACTTCGTCCACGTTCACGGCAAACTCAAGGCGGGGAAACCGCGCACGATGGATCACCCCGAGGCGGAGGTATCCGAGGAGGGCGAGGAGTTCATCCACCTCAAGCGTATCGTGCCGGTGTACCGGTTGACCGACGGCATCAAGCAACGCTGGCTGCGCGGGGTGATGTGGCGCGTCGTTGAGCAGTTCGCCGCCGCCGTACCCAACACTAACGCCGAACTGTTGGCCGGCGACGACAGCCATTGGCTGCCGCTGGCGGAGGCGTTTAAGGCGGTGCATTTTCCCGGCGACCTCGGGCAAACCGAGCTGGCTCGCGAGCGGTTGGCGCTGGAGGAGTTCATCCGGTTTCAGCGGCAGATCCGCGAGAGGCGAAAGACATTTCAGGCCAAGGTCAAGGCGTTGGAATGCTTCGGTGATGACCGGTTTGTAAAGCCTTTTTTGGCTGGCTTGGGCTTTGATTTCACCGGTGCACAGCAGCGCGCGTGGGACGAGATCGCCCGCGACATGGCCGGCTCTTACCCGATGCGCCGGCTGCTGCAGGGCGACGTCGGCTCCGGCAAAACCGCCGTTGCCGCCTGCGCCGGGCTGCGAGCCGTCGAGAGCGGTTTCAGCGTGGTTGTGCTCGCGCCGACGGAGATTTTGGCCGAGCAACATTATCGTGTTTTCGGCAAATGGCTTGAACCGCTCGGCATCCCCGTGCACCTGCACACCGGCGCCAGGAAAACAATGAGCGATCCCGGCCAGGCCGAGTTGAGCATGGGAAACAACGAGTTGCCGCCGCTCGTTATCGGCACGCACGCGCTCGTCGAGGAGAAGTTTGCGCTCGAGAACATCGGGCTGGCGATCATCGACGAGCAACACAAGTTCGGTGTCGAGCAGCGAAAAAAACTCGTTCGCAAGGGGCAGTATCCGCACGTGCTCGTGATGACCGCTACGCCGATACCGCGCACGCTTGGCTTGACCGTTTACGGCGACCTCGATATCTCGCTGATCGACGAATTGCCGCCGGGCCGCGGCCCGGTGCGCACGCACGTCCGCAAGCCGGAGAGCCTACCTAAGGTGTGGGGCTTCATCCGCGATAAACTGGCCGAGGGCAGGCAGGCGTACGTCGTTTACCCGCGCGTCGATGACGAGAGCGGCGGCAGCCTCAAGGCGGTCAACCAGGAACTCGAGACTGTGCGGGAACAACTCGCACCGCACGCCGTTGGCCTGCTGCATGGCCGGCTGAAGTCCGCCGAGAAAGAGCAGGTCGTCACCGGTTTTCTCGCCAGGAAAATCAAGGTGCTGCTGGCGACGAGCGTGATTGAGGTCGGTGTCGATATTCCCAACGCGACGATCATGCTCATCGAGAACGCCGACCGCTTCGGCTTGGCGCAATTGCACCAGTTGCGCGGTAGGATCGGCCGGGGCGCGCACGAGTCGCACTGCATCCTCGTCGCCGATGAAGTGACCGATGACGGTCGGCGACGGCTCGACGTGATGGAAAAAGGCGGCGATGGATTCGAGCTGGCCGAGGAGGATTTGCGGCAGCGCGGCCCGGGCGAGTTGCTCGGCCAGGCGCAGAGCGGCTTGCCGGATTTCAAGTTCGGCAACCTTATCGACGACTGGCGCTTGATCCAAAAAGCCCGCGACCTCGTCGCCCGCGAACCCGGCGATTAACCGCCGAAAAGGCGGACGAAATTTCCCTCCACGCGCCTGGCCAAGTCGTCGGGCGTTTGGCCAAGCAACTCGGCGGTCGCCCCGTACACGGCGGCGATGTTGGCCGGATGATTGAGAGCCTGGCCAAGCGGGTGGGTGACTCGGTTCTCTGGGGGCGCTTGGTCGGGGGCGTCGGTTTCGATGAGCAGTCGGTCGGCCGGCACTTGGCGGAAGGCGTCGCGCTGGCGGGTTTTGCGCTCGTGCGCGAAGGCACCGGGGAAGCTGAAGTACGCGCCGAGTTTGGACAACGGCTCAACCATTTCCGTCGGGCCACCGTAGCTGTGCAGTAGAAAACCGCGCTTGGGAAGCGGGCCGTCGCGGAGCAACTCATGCAGCCGCCCCCACGTTTTTAGGCAGTGAATGCTCGCCGGGAGATCGCGCTCGGCGGCGAGGCAAAGTTGGGCGGTGAAAACCTCCTCCTGCCCGTCGTAGCCCAAGCCGGGCTTCCAGCGGTCGAGCCCAAACTCGCCAACGGCGGCGGGGCAGTCGTCGAGTTGCTGCCCGAGTTTGGCCAGCCATTCCGGCGAGCGCTCGTGAACAAACCACGGATGCAGCCCGAAGCTCGGCAGCACGCAGTCGTGGCGCTTGGCCAAGGCGGCAACCGCCGGCCAGTCGCTTTCGCAAGTGCCGTTGATGACCATTCGTGACAGGCCAACTGCGGCGCAATCGGCTATCAGTTCGTCCTGCTGCCCGCCAAACCGCTCGTCCTGCAAATGGTTGTGCGCGTCGAACAATCGCATCGGGGTCGGTGGCTAGTCGTTGAAGCGGAGCCGGAAGAATTGCGAATGGCCCAGTTTGGTTGCGATGGGGAATTCCAGCAACGCGGTATCGCTCGGCACGCGCTCAGCCAAGCTCCACGACAGCAGGTCGTTTGTTGCCTCGACGATGGCCGTCGAGCCGTTTGGCAACTTAGTGGTCAGCGTGAACTGGCTTTCGTCTAAACCAATCTTGAGCCGGACGGCGGCTTGTTTGCGCTTTTGTCTGTACTTGCCATCGGGGAGTCGGGTGGAGAGGTGGTACTTTGGATCGGTGAGAATCTTGACAACGGCCTTGTCCTTGGTACGCAGTTTTTCAGGCGTGTTGAGTTTCCACTCATGCTTAATGTTTTCGCCCCGGCCCTTGAAAGCCTGTCCGTCGAGCAGGCTGGTGAGCGCCCAGTAAACGTACTCGGTGATTTGGCAGCCGTAGTCGCAGGTGCGGTCGTCGTAGGAGTACCATGCACCGGCGGGATAGCGTCGCGGCACGGTACGGAAGTAGCCGCCGCGCGCGATGTCCATCGCGTTGGCAAGTTCGGAGCCGCGGCGCTCGCCAAACACTTTTGGGTAAACACCAGCGTAACCGACCGAGGTTATAATGTGCAAAATCTCCTCAATGGAGGCGTCAAACTTGGGCGACTTGGGGTTGTGCGGCCCGGCG
>MPLU02183759.1_pt1 | contig 10460 bp, 6 predicted proteins | sample 1617381 | NCBI WGS metagenome assembly MPLU02 (sample SAMN05944801, study PRJNA350692) | marine metagenome | biome: marine; feature: ODZ; material: water; isolation source: 90 m water sample filtered on 0.2 um supor filter | place: Pacific Ocean | collected 2012-04-08 | depth 90m m | reverse complement strand
TTTACAAAAACCGCATCCAGTTGAACAAAAATAATACCAATTTGACTGTGATTCACTCATAACCTATCTCCTAATCGTTTATTTAATTTGAAATCATATATAAATATATATTAATTATTAAAACCAGTTGATTTATCTTTGCCAACTTCGATAATTTGATAAATTCGTGTTGGGATTTTATGCAACCCATCAGAATTTGTCACCATGATTGTATTTTGAAAATTTTCCCAAGGGATTTTATAACTGGTATCGAGTATTCCATTATTGAGATTTTTAATAACTTCATTTAAAGCATTTATCGTATATAGAGTATTCGTATACTTCTTTCTATGTAAAGAAATTGTATTTAATACTAAATTGTAATCGAGATCTTTGCCTACCTCTACATTATATGTACAGACCATTTCTTTAGGTTTATCTTCGTTTTGAAGAACATAAATTTTATTAAAAGCAATACCGTAACTCTGTTTAATCTTTTCGATAGTGCTCTCTAGATCTTTTTTATCTGTGAATGTGCAGAGTAGTTGTGTTTTCATTTTTATAAGTTCACTATTCCCGTGAAGTCCATCCAGTAGCATTGCCATTTTCATCTACATTAGGAATCGCAATTGTATTAGGTGCAGACTCACCTAATCCAAATCCAGAGCATGGATTTTGAGTTTTTGTCGTAATTGTTCCCTTATCAACTAAATCGTCAAACGTATCAATAGTAGCCACACTGTAATTCAAATCCTTAATTCCCTTCGGGTGAGCTTTTTTACTTAACTTATCTTTTAAATTAGTATCATGGAACAATATTTCATTAACATTATGTTGTCGCATATATGCTCGCCATGATAATTTTATTAACTGGTTTTTAATTTTTTGACATACTGCGTTCGGGGTTTCCTCAGTATCACCTTCAAACATTGACATGTCATTAAAATATTCATTAACTAACTGCCTATTTTCCGTGGGATCTACAGAAAAACTATAAACATCTGCTAGCTGAGCTTGAATACTATCCAATATTACATCATCTGATATATCCTTTTCTTTTAAAATGCGTACTAGCTCTTTCATTTGTTTAATTTGACCGGCATTGTTCTTATTTTCTCCGAATAATTTAAAAGCGGCTAGAACTTCTTCTTGTTCCTCGCTAGAAAGATTTGAAGAAGAGGCTAAAGTAGTTCGAAGAGATTTTCCAATCCAAGACCCTAAAGGAGTATTAGATTTACTCCCTCTGCCTGGTTGTTGGCCCGGCCGGCCGCCATAACCCTTGATTTCAAGACCTATAATTTCACCCTCGGGGCCTGTACGGGAAAGATCCCCGTGTTCCAATGAATTTTGAATATCTCCACATAATAATGCTAATGCGACTTCCCCCTTTCCTATAGCACTTCCGCTAGCATCAGCTCCTGGTTCTATATTCATCAGTTTTCTAATTGTTTCTTCACTCAATCCCCTTTCCTTAAATATATCTACCAAATTTCCTGTGGGGGGTAGATCAGCGATATTTATTGGATTGTTTATCAATTCCAAAATAGCATCATATTCTTCTTTATCTACTTCTGTTATCGTATCTAATATAAGCTCTAAAGCTTTTCCTTTTGTTTTAAATCTTTTAGCAGTAAACCCCTTACTTTCAAGAAGTTCCATTACATTTTTTCTTCTTGCTTCTTTATTTCCAGCATGTTGTAAATTTGCAGCAGATTGTTGAGTAAAATCTTCTCTAGGTATAGGTTCTACTATTCCGGCGTTTGCCGATAATTGATGAAGGTGATGCCCATGAGTTTCCATTGCTAATTGAATTTCATCTTCATCATAATCATCCCGATTTCGAAGAACATCTGTAGCTACCTCGAAATTATCATATATTTGTTTCCGGCGTTTTTCTTTTTCTTCTTTAGCTTTTTTCTTTGCTGCTACTTTTGCTGCTTTCTTTGCTGCTTTCTTTGCTGCTGCTTTATCTTCAGGTTCTCCTGTTCCCTTTTTTGCTTTCACATCTCCAACAGGAACAAGTTCTCCCTCCTTCGACACATGCGTAGTAGCTCCACCTTCTTCCCTACCATAAGCACCGCCACCCAGATGAACCAATCCCATCTCCTTAGCCTTTTCCGAGGCTTCAGATTCTCTCAATCTATTCAACAGCGTTTCAATAAACTTTCTTGGATATTTCCTTTCATGTAATACTTGTTGTAATTCAACCATATGAAGCGGATCTTTTATATCCGGCATGCCGTCATGAACTCGATATGACCATTCTTTTACGATTTTATTTAAATTGAAATTCACAACAATTTTTCTCTATCGAGCACATCCATTTGACCAAAATCCATCCCCATCTTGATTTTAGTTAAAAAATTATCTCTTTCTAATATTTTCATAATTTTTTTTAATAATTTCAGCCCATCTTCTTTACAATAATCAAATAAAAAACTATCGTAATTATATAAAATTAGCGAAGTCTTCTTCTTATATAAATATCTTTGAATTTTAATTATCGTCTTAATATTACGTTCTGTCTCTGTAGCCTGGATTAGGTAGTTCAATAACTTATTTCGATTCATTTCTTGCAAATTACACGCCATCATTCTTCTTTTATAAATAGGTGTTTCGATATATTTTTGTTGCTTAAATTGTTCCCATAAAATATGTGATAGATCATCAACGTTTGAAAAAAATGGATTCGTCTGCACTACATCAGGTGGAATTCCACCGTAGAGATATTGAAAAGATTTAGCTTTACTTTCCTGATAATTCTCGTTCCCATAAAATTTAGCTAAATGTTCGTGCGCTGGCCCTTCTGGAAATTCATAATCCACTATATCTGCAATTAATCTCAAATGATAAGCATCATGGTCGAATTCAAATAACATATCGTTCTTCGCTATTATAGCTCGACGTTTCGGTTCATCTAATGCTGCAAAGTTAACCGAGCCGAAACTATTACTTGGTCTACCAGCAGTTGTATATAAAAAATAATCTGTAAATAATTTATCATTGGATAAATGTTTTTCAATGCGCTTATCAAAAATATCAACCACATCATTACTTACAGTAACACCTTTCTTTTCAATAGAATAAAAAGCTAAAATTGCTTCATTATTATATTGTTCATATGAATCCCAATTGATTTCATCTTTCCTATCCCACACCTCTAAAACTCTATTCGCTATTTCATTACAATATTCTAAATGTTTATAAATTGGAATGATTGTATTGAGATTATTCATATCATAATATCTACTATTAATTGTATCGATAGCATTAATGTGAATGTCTTCAAAATTTAGCGGTCTATTAAATAAATAATAATTTAAAAGATCGATATCATAAACAGTTTTAAAAGGATGAATTGATAATAAATGTTTTTTACTCGGTGTGAGTATTATACTGTCTTCCAAAAAATCAAAATTATCTACTGATAAAGAATCGAGATGATCAAATGTTAAAATTTGAGGTTCTTGATTCAATTCTTTAATGTATAATAAAGAAAGATGATTATCTTTATGTAAAGGATGGAGATAATTGTCTATGAATATGGGTAAAACAATGTAACTATTCATTTAATATAACCTATTTATTTAGTAATAAATATATTCTTTTTTATGCAAAAAAGTATTTTTTTATCACTGTGGAGGAGTTATACCATTTTCATCAAAATATTCACAAAATTCTTTAAAGAACTCGCGAGTTCCATCAGATCCTGGAATTCCATCCCAGTGGGTACCTCTCGGAGCCGTATCAAAGGTAGGCTGAATTGTCATCGTATTGACTCCGTCAGGTTTCATTACTTTCTGATCAACGCAATATGGTTCAGTTTTGACAATAGCTACTCCGTCTTTCATTCCACTTATTGATGCATACTCATTAACTCCGCCCCTGAGCATATGTTTGGTAGGAAGTCCGTTCACAACATCAATGGCTCGCATCATTCCGGTCTTTTTTGTTGCAGCGAATACTTGAAGATAACACGCAGAATTTGAATTACAATCTATAAAATAATTGTGGGTATCATAAGTTGCACTAGACCATGCAAGCATACCGTATTCATGGTTCTCTTCTGCCCAGTAGTATTTTCTATAGTAATCATCCCAGTTCTTAGAAAAATTGGCCCATCGTGGAACCTTTGTATTAACTGTTTTATCAACAATTGCTTCATTTTTATCTTCATTGATAACTTCTTCCGGAACATCTTCCCCCCATTCACTATATTGAAAACTACCTTGACATTCGTAATTCATTTCCCACCCATAATCGCATTTGCCCTCTTTATTTTGATGCTTTGTATAACCAATATCAAAATCTAAATCTTTTGGATTAAAACCATCCCACTTAGGGACTATGGTAAACCTGGAGTTGCGCGTAGTGGAGCTATTAGTTATCATATAATATGTTCCACCCTGTTTTATTTCAGCTACACCATAAACAAGTCCAGGAGTTCCGGAACTCCTATTTTTTCCAGCAATAGTATACGTTCCAATCTGTTCACGATAATTAGCTTTTTCAGCAGTTGAACCAGAAGGAATAGCTTCTTCCCATAATCTCTCTATCCTTTTATTATGGCCATACCCTTTAAACATACAAGCAATATCATTTGACCCAGCCTGTTTCAATCCCGTTTCCAAATCACATCCCACAGAAGCTTTTCCTGCAATTTCAATATCGCAATCATACATGGCGTTAGTTAACTCTGTAATCCCATATGTAGAGTTATACTGGTTATAACGATCTATATAATGAAATCCTTCACTACCAACATTAGCATCCTTTTCAAACACTCCAGTCTTATTTAATCTGTTTTTAAACTTTGGATAAACATCTGTACCTTTGCACTTTCCTAAAGACTTAATAACTATACCGCTGGGCTCTTCCTTCTTTTCATAGTCAGCTTCAGCTTTTTTTACAAATTCTTCAGTTAACATATTATCTTCAATAGTAGTAATACCAATTCTTTGCAATCTCTTTGTCAAGTCGGCATGAGTTATTTTAATAGAAATCTCACCATCCTGACTGTTATCACCCTCATTTTCATCTCCATCTGGTATAGAATCCGAACTCTTCCATACAGTAGAACTAGGCAATTGTTTTTCTTTATACAAATATCGTTGGACTGTATCTATTTTAGTGGTCCACGTCGAAGGAGAAACATCATGAGAAATTCTCATTATTTGAAAAAAGGTATTACCAAGTAAATATCCTGGTAAATAATCTACCTTAAATAAATCGCCGGGAGCAAGAGCCGAAATCCCATAAATACTTAAAGATAAATTTAATATGGTTCTAGGCGATTGTCTTTCAGTAAAAGCTGTTTGTTTTAGTCGCTGCAACTCTCCTGTTTTAGCTTCGCCGGCAGTAATATTTTCTGGTATATGTGAAAGATCTGGTAAATATTTAACATATGTATTTTCATAATTTTCAGCAGAACTTTTATTAGCTTGTGAACTTGCTAATAGCTGATCCATCCTATCATCAACTGGAAAAAATCCTGCATAAGCACCTTGACTCTCAATTGCCTGTATATTCTGCAGAGCTCCTTTAGGCAGTGTAAATGATAAATCATAAGTTTTAACTATCGAATTAGGCGACCCGGGATGAAATACAAATAAATTTTTAAATACATCTTCGTCTCCTGAATCGATGTCTGGCAAATACTTTTCATCACAAACACTTATCGATGACTGAGCATATGAATTCGAATATGTTACTAAAGTTACTATATTTTCATTTGATTTACTAATCCGATCTAAAACATCAGTAACATAATTATTTATACTATTACCTGAAGTTGTTGAATTTTCCTCAGTGCCCACTAATACTACATTTGTCTTAACTAGCATTTCACGTACAGGTATTCGAGCATGTTCAACAGATATATCTTCTTCCTTAGTTGCCCATGTTTCAGGATATTTAAATGGTTGTAGAGGCGCCGTAGACTCTGGTTTTGTCAACTCGGGATAATACCCCATATATGAACCTGAAGAATTAAATTTAGCGCCGTTTGAATTTTCATCCTTATCGTCAGGAGATCCTGCAAATCCATATAATGGATTTAAAACTTTATCTTCAAAATCTGCCCACTTTATATAATCATCCGTCTGCTCAGCATCAATTTTCTCATTTAACTTTTCAATTGCTGATGCAGTTAACTTTGCTTCAATTAAAGCTGAATTCATGGACTTTAGCTTAATACTACACTCAACACTACCATTTTCTTTAATTTTTGCATCATAGCTGGTAACCCTCCCCATGATTATATCAAGATCCCCTGCTGATTTCGCTACTGATCCCATCAATTCATTTTCAATATTTCCACTCCTAAAATCTAACTTTTCGGGGTCGTATAAATCTGAAGTGTTCCATCCATAATCAACAAATACAGATGCTCCAGGCCGTAAAAAATAAGGGCGATAAATTTTTTCAAAATCTTGAAAATTATTTACAACAAAATTAACTGTCGACTCTTTAACTAATCCCGGGATACCGGAGGCGGTGACATTTTTAGTTTCTGATGAAAAGGAAAGTATCCCCGTTTGCGGCTTAAAAAATGGATTTGACGCAAGTTCTTCTCTTAATCTTCCTTCATCATCTATAGAAGGAATGGATTCATTCACTTCCGTATTTTTTAACATATTTAACGTATGATTGCCAATCTGATAAATTTGTGTAGAAATACCATGGCCAGATTCTATTTCCCTGTGCCAATAACCATTGGCAGTTTTAAAAATTGCATGTGCATCATCATCAATGCAATCCTCAGTAGCGCCGTTATTCGGGACGGTACCTACATCGGTCGCTATACCACCTTCTAAATTCAATACAGGCTTACATGGCGTAGTTTCCCCTAAAATATACGTTTCCAATGCAACCCACATTCGAACGAAAGGAGTCCGGGATGAAAGGTCAGCTAAAGCTCTATCTTCTTCTTTAAAATCGCTTGTATACTCGTCCCAATTTGTCATCGACTGGATCGGTTCACCAAAATCTGCTGACTGATTTAAGGCCTGTCTACGTCTAAGCTTGTTTTTAATTTCATCTGCGAAGTCAGAACCAAAAACTCTATTTTCAATATCCATAACCTAAAACCTCTAAAGTTTATTCACTAGTTGCATCTTCTAATGAGACTGGCAGTCTTAATGAAGTATTTGCAGGAATATTTATTGTATTCAAATGATTTACTCTCGCAATAAACCACCAAAGAGTAGGATCTCCATAAAACTCATTTGCTAAATTATCCAATCTATCTCCTTCTTGTGTGAGAAGATAAATATCACTATTTTTACCATCTAACTCTTCACTCATTGCACGATTTGCTGGCTTATAAATCGTTGTATTGAATTTAGATACATTTCCTTTTCTATCGTGATATCTAGATGATATATTAAATCTACTTTTTAATGTTTTAGAGTATCTACGCATTATTCAGCCCCGACTCCAACACCTTCAACCGCGTTAATTCCATAAAATTGATATTTATTATTTTCTCCGGAGGTGTCACCAAATCTGTTAGTTCTTGCAAAATCCAAGCTCGGAACTTCCATATGAATCACTTGAAATGTTATTGATGCTAATATATATTTTGGAACTCTTTTACCTTGTTTAGTCTCCCATGGCGAGCCATCATCATACGTATATGAAAGACTTTTTATAAAACCGAGCATTTCATTGTTTTCACTTCCGAATAATTCTCCCAATCTAAATTTAACAAGTGGAGGTTTCATTCTTACTTTACTATTCAAATTCTCATCTTTTTGATATTCTGGATAGCATAATGATGTTAATCGATTTAATTTTTGATAAATAGGGGCTAATTCCCCTTTAGTCTGCGGAAATAACTTTAAAGTAAATGAAATATCTCTTGTTGCTCTCTCATAAATAAAAACTGGTTCGCTTCTGCCAATATAATTTTCTTCAGTCCATGATGGAGAAATATTTTCAGATAATCCTTCAATAAATCCTCTAAAAATGATATAGTTATTATCTCGTAAATCTTTAAAATATAATGGCATGCCCTTGTTTTCAGAAGTCATGTCGCTATCTAATGGGGTTTCACTGATTTCTCTTACAGTATACGGATCGCCTGACGTAAATTCATCCTTCGCAAGCAATCCCCATAGATTTTTATATGACGCTGCTGGAGTGGTGACAGTTCCTGTCACACTTACATTAACATTTCTCACTGAACTTACACCACTATCTTCAGAATAATCTTCCTCTTTTTTCTCTTCAGCATACCATTTTGATTCTAAATAAGCAGTATATCTATCATGTAATCCTGTATTAATAAGGGGATTAGAATTTGTTAGTAATCTAATCCCAGCATCTCTACGAAGCATTAAATTCGGCCAACCTTCTCCTAGTAAATGCGCGCCGGCGTTAGCAAGTGTTGATAATGGAGTATAAAATGTGTTATACCTTTGTGGGCGCGCGAGAAGAGTTCCTGATGGTTCTCTAACAAACAGTCAAATAAATTTTGTTTACCAAAAAACATTAATCCATGTGGTGAAGTTAAATATTTTGTAAGTCGACCTACATCAGTTAACGCACGTTCAATAGGAATCGAACGTCCTGTAATTCCTATCTGCCTATCTTCTATATCTGTAATAACATATGGTTCTTTCCACCATAGAGATCTTAACGTATGGTGTGAAGAAACTCCTGATCCTTGATATCTAAGATCTAGACTATCTCTAGATACGTTGGGGTAATGATAGCCTACATCATCTTTAGCAGTATGGTCTTTATTATACAGTGCTGACCAGCCTCCTGTATCATAAAGTGTAGTGGCCGCTAACTTATCTGTATCAATTGAAACTGTTCTCGTACTAGCTGCTTGAGTTAAGCCGGTACCTATTTCTATTCCCTGTGTGGTATAAGTAAATTTTGAAGGGGTGACTAATGCTTTAACAGCAGTATCGCCGCCAGTCCACCAGCTACTAGCTTGTAAATTTATACCAGTGCCACCACCTTCTGGTACTTCTTTTGCACTATCTAAATATCTACTTGTTATTGTAGTTGATGTTATGTCAGCGACGAGTTTTGATTCTGTAAAATTAGCATCGAATCCCGAAATTGTAATTTCTTCGCCATCCGCGGTATATGTACTGGTTAAAAAATTAGTAACTTGAGTTTTAATTGTTCCGCTACTATATCTTTCAGTTACATCAACCTCAGTTACATTATCAAATTCAACATCTCCTTTAGTATCAAGAATACTTCCTTGATATGGATTTTTATGTAATATCTGTCCTTGGTAAGGTGATGTTGGATTCCCGTGGGCTGTTCTCCAATCATAGCCAGCGGCTTCTGTTTCACCTTCAGCTACTGTTCCATATATATCATAACTTCTAGTAGTTCCTCCATCATTTGAAAATAATCCAAGTATATCTGGTGCAGAGCCAACATTTAATGAAGTTACTCCATAATTAGAACGCATTTGGGCTAGAGCACTCAATCCACTTTCTATTGCTGTTGTAACAAGATCGCCGTCAGCGTTTTCAATCGTTTCTAAAAATTTTGAACTTCCTAATGGAGTTTCATCAGTATATCCATAACTATTAAAATTTGAGGTGAATCCTAGGATTGTATTTGGTGTATCTAATGAATAATTACTCAATCCAGAATAAGAATAATTTCCACCAGTTAAGAAATCAACAACATATGCATCAACCATATTAGTAGTATAAGCTGAAGTGGTATTAGCAGCTCCATCGTCATCCAATTGTTGAGTAATACTATATGGCGAGCTAACTCTAAGCAACGCTTCTAGAGGCCCTTTTGTATCAAGATTACTTCCTTGATATGGATTTATATTTAATATCTGTCCTTGGTAAGGTGTTGTTGGAGTTCCATGTGCTGCTCTCCAATCATAGCCAGCGGCTTCTGTTTCTCCTGTTAATGCCAAAATTTTAGGTGCTGAGCTTGGCGCTGGTGTTAATATTCCATATGTATCGTAGTTTCTAGTAATTTCATCTAATGAAAATGATTTTTGAGGTATACGTATATCGGCTAAACTACTGTATTGACTATTAATTACTGTTCCATCAGTATCTGAATCAGCTAGAAAATTTGAAGTTCCCCATTTTTTATCATCTGCCCATCCTGTATTATTGAAATTCTTTGTAAATCCGGAAATTGGACTAGTTAAAAAATTATTAATTCGCACTTTAACACCAGTATAATTTGTTGAAGTTACCTCTTCAGCAGCAGAATAAGTTTTTGAAGCTAGTCCACTTGCTATCGCTATTCCATCTTCATTTAAAAATTTTGAACTTCCTAATGGAGTTACATCTGCTAAATATCCATAAGAATTAAAATTCTTTGTAAATCCGGCAATCTCATTTGGTTCAGATAATGAATAATTACCCATTCCAGTATATGAATACCCTTTAGTTAAAAAATCAACAGGTGGAGTATTTTCATCAATTCTCGGAGTTCTTGTAAATGCTATCTGTCCTGTAACTTGTGCATTAAATCCA
>MPLU02044593.1_pt1 | contig 10469 bp, 1 predicted proteins | sample 1617381 | NCBI WGS metagenome assembly MPLU02 (sample SAMN05944801, study PRJNA350692) | marine metagenome | biome: marine; feature: ODZ; material: water; isolation source: 90 m water sample filtered on 0.2 um supor filter | place: Pacific Ocean | collected 2012-04-08 | depth 90m m | reverse complement strand
GTTAACCGGTCAGGGGCAGGGGCGCATATTCGAAGCTATGATGGCTTCCGTGGTTGGCGAAAGAGTGGATGCGGGTGCTATTGATTTGTCTGGCAAAAAGCTCGATAGCAAACTTAAAGCCGAGCTCTCAAGCGCTATACCCGGGTGGGATCCAGAGAAAAAGACCGAAGTAAGGCTTTCGGAAAAATCTGTCATAAAAGGTAAGACTAGCATGGCTAGGAAAAGCGCAGCAGACATGTTCGAAAGACTGGTTGTCCCCCAATGGAGCGCGGGAAAAGATCAATACGGTAAAATGCTAGGACCCGCTTTCGTTAAAAGCACGAGTATGAATGAGGAGCAATTTAAATCAAAATATTTTGCGTCGAGGTCTGGGAAATTATTAAAGAGCCCAGCCGGTGGTCATTCTTTATTCTCGGACGATATGAGAGCTTTTGCCTCGGAAAAAGGATTAACCATGGCCCAGCACCAAACTAAGACGGGCGGATTTGATCGCAAAGGCTTTAATCAAAAATTAAAATTCCTTAGGCTTAAGAATGAAGGACATATTCCGAATTTTGCCCCACTACCCGGCGGCTTGGCGCTTGACTTTGACGAAGTATTCCATAATACAGAAAAGATAAGGAAAGACCTTCTCTCTAAAGCTGAGGGCAAATACGGAAAGGGGTCCGACGAACATAAGAAATGGACGTCTGGAAATGTTTATTACTCAAACAAGGGGAAGGGCGATCAAGGCGCGCTCAAACAAATTTTCCAACACAAAGATGCGCTTACTCCACTGGGTAAAAGAGTATTAAGAGATATGGCTTCGGGCAAATTAGACCCGAAGAAAGTAAGCGTAATCAGCGCTGCTCCCGGACGACAGGATTTAATTTCTAACTTGTTAAATATCCCCGAATCTAGCGTCTATAGCTTGCAAGACCCAAAGGTTAAAAGTCGGTACGGCTTAAATGATAAAATGCCCGTGGGAGAAAGAAAGAGTCGCATTATGCGGGGCATCGGGGCTAGGAGATTAATCGACGACAACCCCAAGAACGTAGCTGGAGTAAATCAATTCTTTGGGCGCAAAAGAGCTTTTCAATATACCGGCGGAAGACTAAGGGCGGAGGGCCTTGTTCCGAACTTGAATCCCTTGGGCGCAGCCATAGGCAGGGAAATGGCTGCGGGCTATAGCTCTTCTCAGGTTAAAGTCGGTTATGACTCAAGGCTGAGAAAGTCTGGAGGTATAGGGGTTTATAATACTGCCGAAGGAACTCTTTCTAATGCAATAAAAATTCATCGCAATCAAGGCAAGTCGATGTCTCAGATTCAAAGCGCGGGCGCGGCTGCGGGTGCTGTGCCCAACTTTGAACCGTTTACTACGTCGAGAGCGGGGAGGCACACTCGCGCAGCAGGTCTTAACCCGCTTCAACTTAAAAATACTTCAGCAACGTTCGTAAAATCTTTGGGGATGAGCAATAGACAGCTTCATGAATTTGGCAAAATTTTAGACAAGGCCAAAAACATGGGCAACATGAATGCCGATCAACAGAAAGCTACTACCAAGACCCTGAGAGAACTTAGAAAAGAGGTGTCTAGAACCCCGAAGGCGCTTGATAAATTTGACAGAATAGTAAGAGACGCCACGAAGACTACAAAGAAAACTTCTACCGCGCAAAGACTTTTCCGAGCACAACTCGCTGCCCAATTACCCACAACGATCCCCTCTCATAAAGGGCCCACCACCCCGAGAAGTCCGTCAGCTATCGTTCCGGGGTCGGGCAGAAAATCTGCTTGGGCACCAATGACTCATGGAGGGGTGACTTATACCGCTAACGCTGCCCGCACTGGCGCTGGCCCTACTACTACCTCAAGGACACCAACAGCAGGAGTAGGCGGTAAATTTTCGCAGTTTATGAATAGCCCGGCAGGAATGGCGGCAATGTTTGTCCCGGGGATGATCGGGGGTGTTGCTCAAGGGTTCGCGGGGGAAGGCTCAGGGACTTCTCAGAAAATCAACGCAGCGATGAGTGGGGCAACTGGGCTTATGGGTGTTGGTCTCGCTGCGGGCGCAATCGGCGGCTTACAGGGTTGGCAAGACGCAGGCAAGAGAGGAATGGGTTATAAAGATCCCAAGACGGGCAAGCGAAGATTCGGGGTAGCTCCTGAGGGCTACAAGGGCAAACCTACGATCGGAGGGGGGATGATAAAAGGTCTTGGCTGGAGCGCTGTCGCCGCAGGCGTAGGCACAGTAATAGTGTCTTCAATTAATCAATGGAATGATACGACTAGCGCGATAGGTAAAGCCGCGAGTGCAGCAGGTACTACCCTGCAGAACGAGCAACAAAATCTACAAAACCTATTACAACAAACAGCTAAGTATAGAGAAGCTGTAGAAAAATTTGGTGGCGGAGCCGCTGCGAGTTCCAACCCGATAGTAATGCAGCAGCAAATGAACCTCGCTACAGAATTAAGTAAGCAGGGTTCAGGGTTTGCGGGCGAGTGGAGAAAATTAATGGGTCGCGGCGCAGACTTCACTGAATTTGAAACCTTAGCTTCCCGTAGAGCTTCCTCAGACACACTAAAAGCTCAGCCCTCGTTTTTGAGAAATATGGCTCAAATGGGAGTGAAAGATAAAGGTACTCGAAAAGCACAATTTGATGCGGCCGGTTCAGTTCTTAAGGGAGATTTTAAGGGTCTTATTCAAGCTGCGAACTTCGCTACTGAACAAGATCGGGCGAAGTTTATAGATGAAATATCTACAATTCAAGGCAAGGGTGGATTCAGTAAATTTTTAAAGAAGCTAGACGAAGTCGCGGCTGGAACGCATAAATTGTCAACTGGCGTAGTAGACGTAGAACTGCAGAATCGGATTAAGGAAAGAAGGATCACGTCGGATAATAGGAAAACTGCAGATAAACTGACGGCCAAAAAAGGATGGAGAGGCAAGGCCGCGGATCTTCCCGTTATTGGCGGGGTGGCGGGGGCGTTGTTTGAGGCCGGTGGAAATCTAGACCCCAATGCAGACATGGGGGCGGTGTTGGCTGTTATTAATAAATTCGGTACACTAGACTCCAATCTTACTTTAACCGACGGCTCCCTTCAGGATTTCACGACAGCCCTTCAGGTGGCGAAGGCGGCCCAAATGGCGGCGAGCAAGCAAACTAGAGTCATAGGTACTTTCGGAACCCTATTCCAAAAATTAGGTTACTCAATGGAAGAGTTCCAAGATAAGATGGCAAGCGCAAACAAAATGGAGTTCGAAAAACTGGACACAGCGTTTAAGCTTCAGGGGGTGCAACACCAAGCCCAGAAACAAATGGGTGGACTTTTCTTGACTCAAGAAGGCCAACTTGCCCAACAACAATTCCAAGGACGCGAGCAGGTAGACATGAGCAGAATGATTGCCGAGCAAAAAAATGCGACGAAGCTAAATGCGGAGGCTAGTCAGGCGTTTATGGGTTTTTCGGCAGCCATAGGTAATCGGACCTTAAATGAGCAAGAGTCTATGTATTCTCAGGGCAAGCTTACCGGAAGATTTAATCTGGCAGAAACAATGGCTCAATTAGGTCAGCAGGCTGGGACAGGGCAATTAAGTAGAACAGACCTACAAAAGGCCCTCACAGACTTAAAAGCAGATGCGTCACAATTTCAGGGCACCTTCGGTAAGACTGGCTCGCCCGGCGCAAAGGCTGCCGCCGCAGAATATAGAAAAGCAGCGCAGTCCCTACAAAGGGCGCTTACTGGTTTTGATCAAAGTGGAAAAGCTATTGCTAATTCTGCAAACCTACAAAAGCAAGTAATAGAAGCACAAATAAAAGCACAAAGAGCTTTCCTAGATGAATTAAGAAAAGTTAATTTATTTGGTGGGTTTAATGACGTGGCTCAGGGGAAATCTATAGATAAAGTAACAGCCGCCTTGAAGATGAAGCAAATGGGTGAGGACATGGGCGGCAAGATGGGTGAAGATATGAAAACTAAAGCCCATATAGCTTTAGCGGACATGTATCAAACCGCCGGCTTTACCGCAGACAACATGCCCAACAGGGAACAGCTACTCCAAAATCAAGCAGCGCAAATACAAAAACTTTATGACAAGCTGGGCTTAAAGCCTCAGGACGCATCAAGATCGCCCGAAGCTGTTGCGCTTGCACAGTTTGAAGCTAGATTTAAAAAAGACTTTACAGACCCCACCATGCCCAAGCAAGGTGAAGGATTGAGTTTAAATACTTTATCTCAAGATAAAAATACCGCAGCCTTAGACGCCCTTCGAAATGCTCTCGCAAACGCACGCTCAGATGTTTTGGGTAGAGGTGGCGCCTCCAGCAACATGACCTCAGGCGAACCGAAAGGTTTCTTAAGTGGACTGTCTGCTGCTGCGTCATCAATGATGAAACAGGCTCGCGCCGCTATCGAGAAGAAGAAGCAAGAGCAAAAAAAGAAAGAGGCAGAAGTTAAAGGTGGCGCCGCACAACCGCGGGTAAATCCTAATGTAATACCACCCGCAAGTAATTTAAGACCGCCGCCTTATGGCGAACCTTCGCCCGATGATATGGCTGCAGGACAACAACTCCTTCAAAACCAAGGGGCCGCGCATGACGCGAAACTCAGAGAGGAGGCTGCCCGCATGCGGAAGAGACAGGCTGATAATGCAAAAGCTCAGGCTCCTCAAAATTTGATGAGCGACAATCGCGGGACATCGATGAACAGCGCCGATCAGGCCAAGTTCCAAGAAGAAGTGCGGGCTGAACAAGAAGCGAAAAAGCAGGCCGAAAATAAGGCTAAAGCCAAGGCCAAGGCGCAGGCTGGCGGCTCTGCTTATAGTCAATTCCCTCAAGACCAAGCGGATAATGCGATTGGTGCGCCGCACGCGGGAGGCGGTCCTAATATAACTATCGCCCCGAATACGGCATCCAGTGACGCAATGGCAGGAAATACGGAGGCTTTGAAGGGCCTTCTAAAGAGTTTGGATAATTTGGCCGGGAATTTTGAAGCTTTGGCTGGTATTCGAGCAGACGAAGGTTTAAGCCCCGCAGGAAATGCGGAGTATGCTGCACAGTTGAACGCCGCTAGTGGCTTTTCAGCAGAAGACTTGAGGGCCCTCCTACGTGAAGCTGAGGCGAGGCTAGACAAGGCGGAAGAGTCATTGAATTGGGACATGATGAATAAGATGCCCGGCAAGGACCGAGGCCCCAAAGAAGGTGACCCAAGCCACTACTACCCCAGAGAAAGACCCATAGAAGGTGGCTGGCCCCGACAGGGTGACCCAACTCATCCGCTAGACTTAAACGAGGGTTTCGCAAGACTCCTCGAGTGGTTTAACAGTAAAATGGTGTGGGCTGTTCATGAGGGAGCAGGTAAGTGGTTACATGGGAGTCCTGCTTACGGTGCCCAGCAAGTCAAAAAACTCGATGAAGTAAAGAAAGAAGTAAAAAATAACAGGAGCAATTTAAAATCGTCACCGGTGCGGCCCGGCGTCCGAGAGGGCCGAAATTTATATAATGAAGGACTACTAGCCCAATACCCTTATCTCGCACACCCCTTGGGAGAGGGGGTTTCAGGCCCACTCAGACAGGGTGAAAGACGCGCGCTGGGACCACAACACACTTCGACTGGGGCGGCTTCCATCCAATTAGAAATAGCTAAACAATTAGAGAGGCAGCGGATTGCCGGTACGGGTAGCAACGTTCTTCGTAGGGACGCAAGCGCCTTAAGCATGAGAGCTCGAGAGCAGAGCGGCGCAGAGAAATTTCATACATTAGAGAAGCTGTCACCCATAACAAGGGAGCTAGCCAGTAGAGAGGGGTCAACCAAAAGGATGGCAGCCGCTTTTAGAGCAATACTGCAAAAGTCTCAATACGAAGACTACACGAGGGATGGAATTCCTGCAGAGCCTTATGGCGAAACAACACCGGGCCAATCTACACAGGCTGCAAAAGAAAATATTGCAAAAGCCCTAACAGCCCTTAGGAATAGCGGCCAGCAGAATTTAATAGAGATCGCCAACGCGGTAGAGAAGCAGGTGAAGCGTGAGGCCACGAGTGACGCGGCTGAGTTAATGAAATACTCAATCAAAGCAGCGGAGGTCAAGGAGCATAATCGCAAAGTAGAAGAAGAGCAAGAGCGCCGTAAATTGATGAAGGAGTCCGGTTTGAGCGCTCCCAACGAAGACCCTAAACTGGCCGGTGCTGGGGCTGCGGTAATAGCTTTGGAAGTCCCAAAATTGATAAGGGCGATGCAGGCGTTGGCGGCGACTGTGGCCGTTAACCCGGCGAGCGCCCCACTCACGAAAAGTAACCCAGCAGGTTTGATCGCAAGTGGCGTGGCCCTTGGGGTCGGTGTCGGCTTGGAGGCTTACGTTAGGAGAAATTATAAAACACCCTCGGGTGGTGGTGCTGCCGCTGCGGGTGCAGGCACAGGCTTATTGACCATTCCTCTGGCGAAATCCATGCCGGACCTTGCGGCGCCACACCCAAATATAGATTTACCAGAAGTGGAGAGGATGGTTAATGACATGGTTGCCAAGCTGGTCATGGCTACGGCAGCAGCGCAAGCCATCCCGGGGAGCGCAGTTGGACAACCCGGCATACCAATGCCACGTCCATTTCCAATTCCATATGTGAAGCCTGACACTGCCAACCCAGCGATACCGAAGGACAGAGCGGTACCCAAGGACAGAGCGGTACCCAAGGACAGAGCGGTACCCGGGAAGCCACCACGAGCCAACCCCCGCCGCCGGATGCCAAGGCTGCCTTGGTGGGCATTGATGTTTGTGCCCTCTAAGACAGGCGAGGGAAAAGAAACCCACGGCAAAACAACCCACAAAGGTAGATTCGCTACAGACACTAGAAGAAAAGACGAAATACCTAATCCCGAGCGAAACGTTAAGCTGGAAGGACCGCAAAGTAAGGCGGCCGAGGCGGGAAAAAGCGTCCACATAACCCCAGCTTGGAAAAAATTTCAAGACATTCAACCGGGAAAAAGAACGCTCTATACTCGCGGCGAATCTATTGCTGGCATGCAAGACTCCTACAGGAAAGGTAGTAGGATAGGCGGCATGACCCCCCATGAATATCAAACCGAAATAGAAGGGATAAGAAAAGAGAGCGCCCCCGGAACAGCGAACAGAAAGCTCGAGGTAGAAACGGGATTACTTGACATACAGAAGCAATATTCAGAAAGTATTTTGAATAGCAATATAGCAGAGGATGAGAAGCAGAAGATGCTCAAAGATTTAGCAGACGCTAATCAGAAGTTGCTCGATAACTCTGCCCCTCTAAGTGTGGCGTTAAAATCAATGACTGCCTCTGCAGAAGAAGCGGCGCTCAGACAAGCAGCCCTCGAATATGATATGGGTGACATTACAACAGAGCAGCTTCAACAGCAAATTAGATCAACAAATGAAGCTGCGATTCGAGAAGGAACCTATGGCGTTAAGAATATGCTCCAAACCGTGACTGGGCAGTTAGAATCTAACTCGCAGGACTTCTGGAGGACGGTAGATAGTGATTTAGCATACGTAACGAGCTCCTTTAAGGAAGGTGTTGCGGACGCAGCCTTCAGCGCCATCAGGGATACCGAAAAATTTGGCGACGCAATGAAAAAGGTGTTTCAGGAGATTGGAGATCAAATGCTTAAGCGCTCACTGCAGAGATCAATTGATTTCTTTGTCGGCGCGTTGATGAATGCGGTGGGTGGTGCAGCAGGTGGCGGTCGTTACTTTGCTCGGGGCGGCGCGGTAAACGGAGGCAGCGGCGTGAGAGATGACGTGCCCGCGATGCTTCAGGGTGGCGAGTTTGTAATGCGCAAGAGCGCCGTAAATAAATACGGCACAGGTTTCATGGAGTCTTTAAATAATGGTGAGCCTCGGGGGTATGCCGAAGGTGGAGTGGTGAGAAAAGGTATTTACTTCGGGGGTTACCAAGGAAAAACTGGCGAGGGAGATGACGAAAGAATCCTTGGTGGCTCTCTAGCTATAGGAGCTAACGACAGGGCAAGGCAAGAGCTCGCTGAAAAGATGATCGCAGAGAAAGGCATGCAAAGCAAATATATTGAAAAGCCGCGCGGTCATTCTATTTTACTTGCTAATGAATTTTTATTGGATGACGACAAGAGGCCCGGTATGGGTGTTTTAAATACCGACCCAAGACTTTCCGCTCTCGCCTTACAAAGCGACGATAACCCACAAAACGCAATTCGCGATGAGTTGGAGAGCTCTTTAAATGATTACTTCATGGATCACGCGCAACACCAAGCCGACTATCAAGAACAGCTTAAGAAGTTCCACGAGCAAAGGAAAAAGCGTGCACGGAATATGATGATCGCCGCAGGCATGCAAATTGGTATGCACGCGGTCGCTACGGGGTTGACGAACCTCGGTAATAATATGAGAGCCAATGCCGCGAAAAGCTCCATGGCGAAAATTCAAAATGGTACAGCCTCGCCAGCAGATTATAGGAGAGCGAGTAGCTGGATGAGTAAGAACGGAATGACTACGGACGCCGGCAATATGAAATTCATGGGGGAGATGATTGAGAAAGGTTATACCCCAGATCAAATAAATTCATTGACTGGTGCCGGCGGAATGGATGCTTATAGAGGGGCTGTCGAAGGCGGGCTGAGTCATAGTGAATTCGCAGGAATGGATGTCCGAGGCGACTTTGGAGATCGGATGGGCAGCAAAATGTATGGTAACAAGGGCATGGGTTCTTGGGTGAATACTCACGCGACAAGTAATACGTTTAGTAGTGGCGGCAAGAGCGGTTTTTGGGATATGCTCAGATACGATCCAATAAGTAAACAAAACCTAGGCGCGCGAACATTCTTCGGCGGCGGCAGAGGAAAGCAAGGTCGACAAGCACACATGCCGTTCCAAGGGGGACAAACATGGGAGCCCCGAGCTAGGGGGGGTATGATGTATGGGGGAGATAATGTACCAGCATTATTGACGGGCGGCGAATATGTGATCAATAAAGACTCTGTGGGCAAATATGGAGTAGATTTCTTCGAGCAGCTAAACGCAAACAGATATAGAACCGGCGGTTATGTCGGAGATAGCAGCCCTCAAACGGGCAGCAACTTAGGCGGGGTAGGCGAGTCTACAAACAATATAAATATAACTGTTAATGTCGATAAGGGTAATGGAGCACTAACTAATATTGAGTCTTCTTCTGATGGCTCCTCGGCCTCGGAAGAGCAGCGATCGAAGGCTCTTGCGGAGAAAGTTAATTCGGCAGTGATCAACACCATCATCGAGCAGAAGAGGCCGGGAGGACTTCTTTACGAGTAAATGGTTATTTCCGCTTCTGTTGGAGCGATAGAAGGGTGAAGGGTTTCTGGCGCAGAACAAACCCCAAAAGCAGGAACTCCATCTTCGGGCGGGTCGATCTTTAATTTGGGCGTTTTTGTATAACCCGCTCCGGGGTCAATTATCTCAATTTTAACCACTTTGTCACCGTCTATGAAGGCCACAGCCTTAGCCTGAGCACCTTCATATTGGCCCGTAGGAGGCTCTATATGGACTTCTGGGGCGTTTTTGTACCCTACCCCTGCATGGGCCACCCCCGCGCCATATATATTGCCAAAAGCATTGTATTTTGAGAGCTTATCTTGATCCATCTCTCGCATGTGCTGAAGGGCTATTCCGGGTATATTCCTGAGGTGATTTTTAACTTTTTTAATATGCTCTTTAAGATCTTCAGATTCAAACTCTAATGATTTAATAAATTCAATATCTAGATTTTTTAATAAATTATTTCTTATGATCCTGATGCTTTCTATATGTTTGTCTATTATCATCTCTTTATTCTCTACGACTAACTCTTCCTTCTCGGATAGCGAGGCGTAGTTTTTAAAGATCGAAGACCCCATGTGAGAATTAAGAATATAAAAATGCTTTCTTATTTCTTTATCGACAAAAGACCCCTGACATTCGGCTAGCGCTTGATCGATAGATTTAGATTGAGCAAAAGAGAAAACATCTTTTGTTCCGTCTGTATAAAAAACTATTAATATATTATTCATTACCAATCTTCCTTGGGTGACATAGTATTGCTTTCTGAATTCGTTTGCACCACAGCAAAGAATGCGTCTGTAAGGTAGCTGCTATCAATAAGCCACCCCATATGAACGTCAAAATAATTTTCGCTTTTTAATAGGCCTCCCCAGCCTTGCCCAAAGCCAGCGGGGTGATGCTTGATCTGTCCGGGTATATCACCCATATAGGGAGTATTCCAGAGAGCTTTATCAACTCGGTTGGAGGCGTAAATTATTCCATTCCAATCCGCCCATACGTCACTATCCCAAGACGACTGGTGCGCGGGCATCCTTCCGTCAAAACTGCCCCCGCCTTCTGTAAGATCTGGCAGCGTTAGGTCTGGTATGTAGGGTTCATTATCCGTGCAAACACCCATGATCGCATAATCATCATCGACAGGTTTATTTTCCGCGTCAAAAAATACCCTATATCTTTTATACCCATAACGAGCGTCTGT
>MPLU02079496.1_pt1 | contig 10482 bp, 11 predicted proteins | sample 1617381 | NCBI WGS metagenome assembly MPLU02 (sample SAMN05944801, study PRJNA350692) | marine metagenome | biome: marine; feature: ODZ; material: water; isolation source: 90 m water sample filtered on 0.2 um supor filter | place: Pacific Ocean | collected 2012-04-08 | depth 90m m | reverse complement strand
CACTGCAGCGATAGTCCAAGTTGACCCGTGGATCTGAACAAGGTTGTGGAGGTTCGTCTCTTCTTGTCTGTTTGCATTCATGAATAGTGCAGGGGTATTCCAGTTGAAGATCATTTGGCCCCAGCTCATCTCTTCCATAGCAATTACTAGCGTCGCTACGCCTAGGGCCTTTGCTAATTGAGCGGGGGGGCCGCGTCGTTCGTTTCGTCCACTCAGTACGAACAACACCCCTGCAAGAAGCAGGAACATGAAACTCAACCATTCAAATAGGCTTCCTTCTCCCACACAACGTGCATAGGACTCAATATCAGTTATTTGAAGGCGGAACGGTAGAAAAATTGCCATTGCCAAGATTGGGAATAGGCCAATTACTCGTCTAAGGGAAGTGCTCAGTACTTTGTTTAGGAGTAGGGATGTTGTTTGGCGAGTGATGCCTGCTGCCACGCATAGTGCTCCCACTAAGCCCTGGATTTGCTGTGCTACCGATAGTTCCGTATCACTGAATCCCAGCAATCGCCCAAGCACGGTGATAATCAGGGCGATTCCCAGCAGAATCAGTGCGCCATCGATTATTCGCCCGAGGAAGAGCACTCTTCGCTTTAGAAGCTCAGGAAGAGTCCTTTCTGATTCCTGGCCGCTAGGGGTGTTGTTTTTCGACATGCCTGGCTATTTACTTGACAGGAGCTTATGCAAAGGATGCATGCAATTTGTCAGTGATAACTCTGACAAATTGCATCACAATAGCGATTTATCCAGCTCTTAAGTTGATTACAACATTGCCGATGGATTCCACGGCTTGATTTATATCCTTTGCTGAGGTGTCTCTACCCAGGCTTAGCCGCAGCGATGCTTCTGCCTCAGGCGACGTGCGACCTAAGGCCATCAGCACATGGGATGGTTCACCTTGGCTGCATGCAGAGCCGCTACTACAGGCTATTAGTGGCCGTAACTGTCGATGCAGGCTGCTGCCACGGACTCCTGGAACCGTGAAGTTGAGGTTGTGGGGCAGCCTGTGCTCCAGGGAGCCATTGAGGATGAGATCGGGGAGGCGTTCTCGTAAACCATCCCAGAGTTGATTGCGCAGCGTGCAGAGCTTTTCTTGGCGGTTATTGATGTCCTTAAAGGCGAGTTCGGCGGCTTTGGCGAGGCCCATAATCAGTGGCACGGGTAGTGTCCCAGGCCTTAGGCCCTGCTCTTGGCCTCCACCCCACTGCAAGGGGTTGATCGGCACCTCAGGATTTACAACTAGTGCGCCGATCCCTTTCGGCCCGTAAAGCTTGTGGCCACTGAGGCTCATCAGCTTGATTCCCACTGCATCTGGATCGAGATGGAGGTGTCCAAAGGCTTGTGCGGCATCGCTATGCAGCACTACGCCTCGATCCCGACATAACTCTGCGAGTTCTGACAGAGGTTGGATTACGCCGATTTCATTGTTTGCAACCATCACACTCGCCATAAGCGTGTCGTTTTCAAAGGCTTCAGTTAGTTGCTCTGGTGCCAATAGGCCATCGGCACGTGGCTGTAGTTCCGTCAGGCGGAAGCCTTCTTTTTTTAGTTGCCGTAAGGGATCGAGTACGGCATGGTGTTCAGTTGCCACGGTGATCAGGTGACCTGGTGAACCCCGTTGCTCTGCTATTGCCCTGGCATGGCCCAGTAGTGCAAGGTTATTTGCTTCTGTGGCTCCACTGGTGAAGATCACTCGCTCCGGTGTGATACGTAGATAGGAGGCCAGTTGCTCTCTGGCGAGACTTACTGCTGCTGCCGCGGTTAGCCCAGAGCGATGCTGGCGGCTGGAGGCATTCCCCCAGTGCTCACTCCAGTAGGCGGACATGGCGCTTATAACCTCCGGAGCGCAAGGAGTCGTTGCCTGATAGTCCAAGGCCAGGGGAGCGTTCTTTTCTGATCCACTAGCAAGGCTTGGCAGCATGGTGGAAATTTCCGTTGCTTTGTCTCGCATGCTTCGCTATCTCCGGATCGCAGGTTTGAGCCTGACGGCTTTGTTCTTTTTCTGTATTCCTCCTACAGAGGCTATTGACCGTGAGGAGGTTATTGAGCAGATGAAGAAGAATCGGCCTGCCAATTTGGTGGTGCTGATTAAGCGTCCTGATGTTGGGGGCGACTTCCTTTTGGGGCTTTACGCTCTCAAGAAAGACAAGTCTGATCCGGATTTGCGCCGCTTCAAACTTTGGAAGGAGTGGCCATATGACCTCAATGTCCATACAGAGTCAGTGCGCTGTAATCCCGAAGAGCCTCTGCGGGTAACTCGCGATGGCAGGGCGATTTATGTGCGTCGTCTTAATCCAGGTGGAGTTGTAACCCCTGTTAATCGGGAGGATCATCTTGTCTGGTGGGCGGCTTGTGTACCAGAGCTGGGTGGTACAGATCCAGCCACTTTGAAAGATCGAGCTCTCTCACTTGGTTATTCCACTGTTTTGGTGGAGTCCCAAGAAGTGCTGGTAGAAAAAGCCCGTTGAGGTATTTATCTCCTCCGGACTATTTGGACTATCGCTTCTAGATTTTTGCCAGCTTGCAATCTTGTCATCCATGAGTGAATCCCTTACCCCTACCCCGAATGTGGAGGCTGCTCCGACTCCGCGGCTGCTGCTAGTTGATGATGAACCTGGACTGCGCACTGCGGTGCAGACCTATTTGGAGGATGAAGGTTTTGACGTCACCACTGCCGTAGATGGAGACGATGGCTGGCAGAAGGCTCAACAGATGCTCCCTGATTTGGTAATTAGCGACGTGATGATGCCTCGTTGCGATGGTTATGGGCTGCTTAAGCGGATGCGTGAGGACGAGCGTTTGGGTGGCACGCCTGTGATTTTTCTTACAGCAAAAGGGATGACGGCCGATCGCACCCAGGGTTATGTAGCGGGGGTGGATGATTACATCCCTAAACCTTTTGACCCTGAGGAGTTGGTGGCTCGCGTCCGCAATGTGGTTCGCCGGCAGGATCGCCTACTTGCAGAAGCTGCCCGTTTCGCTGATACCGATGTGGGTCAAATGGCAAGGCAGATAACTGAAATTCGTTCGATGCTTGCTCATGGTGACGGGAGTTCATCAAAAGAAGTGGCGATTCATAGCTTTACGCCGCGGGAGGCGAGTGTGCTGCAACTGGTAGCTGAGGGGTTGATGAACAAAGAGATAGCTCGCCAGTTGGAGACATCAATTCGCAATGTTGAGAAGTACGTGAGTCGCTTGTTCATAAAAACTGGCACGTCAAGTCGCACTGAGTTGGTTCGTTATGCCTTGGAAAATCATTTAGTGACCTAACTATTGGCCGCCTGCACTGAACTGGCTGAAGAAGATTGGATTCCAGCCAGCTTCAACCAGGGTTGGACCTATAGCCAACGCATTGCTGCGGTGGATTCTGGGCGAGGGCTGGTGGAGCTACTTGCGTCCTCTTATACCCATTCGAGTCGCCATATATGGCAACAGCGTTTGCGGGCAGGAGAGATTCGGCTGAATGGTGAGCTGGTGAAATCAGACCAGATACTTGCTTTAGGCGATCAGCTGTGCTGGCAGCGGCCTCCCTGGCTGGAAGCTGCGGTTCCGACGGCTTGGGAAGTGATTTTTGATGATGGCGATCTGTTGGTAATCAATAAGCCTTCAGGGTTGCCGGTAATGCCAGGCGGGGGGTTTCTTGATCACACGCTTACAGGCCTTCTGCAACTTCGATGCCAGCGTGCAGGTGAGAGCCATGTCCCACGGCCAGTGCATCGTCTTGGACGCTTCACATCGGGTCTATTGATCTGCGCTAGGCAAGCAGAGAGTCGGGCGAAACTCTCGGCAATGTTTCGCCATGCCACTGCCTGTAATCAAGGCTGCAAGAAGATTTATCGCGCTTTGGCTCAGCGCAATCCCAATCTTGATTTTGGTGAGAGTGTTCCGATCAGTGTCCCGATCGTTCAAAGTCCCCACCCCTTACTGGGTCGGATTTGGGTGGCGGCTGATCAAGTGGTGCCAAATGATTCGGATCACTCTGAATACCGCTCTCTCAAGGCGTTATCAAGTGTGCGATTGCTGGAACGTCGTCAGGATGCAGATTTACTTGAAGTGATGATTCAAACCGGGCGACCGCATCAGATTCGAATTCATCTGGCGGCCATAGGCACACCTTTAATTGGTGATCCTCTTTACGCCATAGATGGGCAAGCTTCACCTGCTGTGACGCCTGGGGAGGGTGGTTATCTCCTCCATGCTCATCGATTTATTGATCTGCCTTATTGCAGCCGCTTGCACAGCTTTGAAGCTTGTCCACCTGGGCGACTTCAGATCGAAGAGGAAAGATGAAAAACGCTTATTTCATCGGCCAAGGTCGATGCTGATTTTCTGAAGTTATTGGTTTTGGATATTTTTTTGTTGGGGTGTTGTCTGTCAGCAGGCTTGTTGTGCTATCAGGTCTTTTTGAATTCAATCAGGCGGGAAAAGTAGAATGGAGCTTTGTTGAGGCTGCTGCGGATTGGTTCAAATCCGCATTCCTTCGCTGCTTTTACGATTCCTTCTTCGCGAAGGGTATAAGCGCGAGTGGTTTTACTTGGCCCTGGGAAGAGTTGGCCTATTTTTTTTAGTATTGACAGAAGAAGGGTGTAAGGGGCAAAACTCACAATCAAGCTTTCTTGAGTCAGTCCGCATAGGTGCCGGACCATTTCTTCAGCTGCTTGTTGGGGGTAATGGATGAAGACATCCAGGCAGATCACAGTATGGAAGGAGCCCTGCAGGCTTTCGAGGTCGGAGGTGCTGAAGGTCAGGCGGCTTAGGTCTAGTCCTGCATCTGCAGCGCGACGTTTGGTTTCGTTCACCATTGCTGTGGAGATGTCACTTGCAGCTACTGACCCGGCTCCCATTGCTGCAAGCGGAAGGCTGAGGCTTCCTACCCCGCAGCCGGCATCACAGAAACTCATGGCACTCAGATCGCCGCGTTCTTGAAGCCAGGCGAGCACATCATCCACCGTCTTCTGATGACCGATGCGGATATTGCGCTGTACTTTGTTGACCTCATCACTGTCGCTGTAGATGCGATTCCAGCGCTCAAAACCTGTTCCGTTGAAGTAATTGGCTACTTCAGCCTTTTCGGCCTGTTTGAGCTCCTTGAGCTGTTCCATGGCCATAGACTTTGATGTCAGACGATCGGGATCTTAAGCAGCATGCTTCCAGATCAGATCTTTAGTATCCGCTCTCCACTGCCAACGCAGTAAATCTGTTAAGGGCTGATTTACAAGCAGCTCCTGCAGGTTTTGCTTCTCGCCTAGTACCCGCCGAGGAGCCATGGTGGAGGCCCAGATTGCTGCGGCAGGTTCATTACTCCAGCGCGTCAGACGTTGGCTTCCTTGCAGTAACGGCAGAGTGACACCGGCCAGAGTTCCATCCTCAAGGCGACAGGTTCCTTCTTTGACCAGTAAGACTCGCTTATCCCAGTGGTGATGGCCTTCTTGTAGGCCATAGGGAGCGAGGCAGTCGCTTACTAATACCAATTGTTCTGGTGCTAGCTGTTGCAATAGCACCGCCATGGTGGGGTCTACATGAATCCCATCGGCGATGAGACCAAGCGCTATTTGGCCATGAAGACAAGCTTGCCCTACTGGACCAGGAGCTCGATGGTGAAGGCCTGGCATGGCATTGAAGCAGTGGGTCAGCATCCCCACCCCCATGTTGAAGGCAAGGGCAGAATCTTCAGCATCCGCAGCCGAGTGACCGAGGCAAACCACTATTCCTAGTGCTCTTAGTTGTTCGATAACTTCTGATGCTCCAGGCAGTTCGGGAGCCAGGGTCATCAGACTGATTTCACTTTCAAAGCCGCTGATACGTTCTTTTAGGGCCGTAAGGCTCGGAGCACAGAGGTGCTCCATAGGGTGGGCGCCGCGACGTGCTTTTGACAGGAAAGGCCCTTCAAGATGGGCTCCTAGAAGTTCACAGCGTTGCGGACAGTGATGCTCTCGTGCTGCTTGAAGCACTGCTAGCGATTGACGCAAGGGGGCTACCCCGCAGCTCACAAGCGTTGGACAGATTGCCTGTACACCGTCTTGCCAAAGTTGGTCCAGTAACTTCAATAAAAGGGGGATTTTTTGGGTGGTGAGCTCGGGGAATGCCAAGCCCAACCCTCCATTGATTTGCAGGTCAATGCCCATAGGGCTTAGCCAGTCTCCATTCCAGTTTTCTCCGCTAATGGCAGAGCCATTAGCCATTGGCTGCACACTGAGCACCCGATCGTGATCATCCAGGGCAAGCCACCAAAGATTGGTGTTGACGGAGTCGTTTAGGGGTTTTGGCAGACGGAAGTTGGTTAACCGACGCATGGGAAGTGACTAGGCGTTACTAGTGCGGGACCATTGCAGTCACGTCATTATTGATTGTGACCTCTGCTTTTCTGTCTGTGCCTTCAGCTACAGCTGAATTGATGCCGCGGGTGGCGGTGGTTATGGGTAGCGACTCTGATTTGCCCACCTTGCAACCGGCTATCGCCATTTTAGAAGAGTTCGGCGTGGTGGTTGAGGTTCGGGTGCTTTCGGCGCACCGTACGCCTCTTGAAATGGTTGATTTTGCTAAGCAGGCCCAGGCACGAGGGCTGAAGGTGATCGTTGCAGGGGCTGGCGGTGCGGCCCATTTGCCCGGCATGGTGGCGTCACTTACCACGCTGCCAGTTATTGGTGTGCCTGTGCAGAGCAGGGCTCTCTCTGGGGTGGATTCCCTGCATTCGATCGTGCAGATGCCTGGGGGAATTCCTGTGGCCACGGTGGCGATTGGAGGCGGGCTCAATGCGGGTTTGTTGGCGGTTCAGATCTTGGCTACATCCGATCAAAACCTTTTAGAGAGGTTGATTATCTATCGCCAGTCTCTTCATGATGCAGTGGTAGCAAAGGATGCTCGTTTGCTGGAGCTCGGTAGTGAGGCTTACTTGAAGCAGATGTGATGCTCTTGATGGAACCGATCTACCCCGATTAAGTAATAGGTAAGGTCTGGTGTTGATGTTTGCTTAGGTGGCTTGATGCTGAATCATCCTTTAGCCCGCTTGCTGGCTTTTGCTGTTGTGCCGGCGTTGATCGTGTACATCGTTGTGCTCGCTCTCTCGGTCGCCGCTGGCATTGAGCCACATTTGGTTTTGCGTGACCTGATGCAGACCTGTAACCATCCGATTGGTGTAGGCATGCTCTCCAATTTGGGAATCCTGCTTTGGGCAGCAGCAGCAGCAATAAGCTTTTTTGCTTCCTTCTCGGGGTTGGTTAGACAACGCAGTTGGCGTCTGCTGTTGCTGGTGGGAGGCATTCTTTCCACATTGCTTTGCCTCGATGATCTTTTCTTATTGCATGATCGTCATGTATTAGGGCACGAGGGTTCTTATTACATCCTCTACGCCGTTCTTGTCCTGTTCATACTCGTGCGCTTTCGCAAGTTAATCCTCCAGGCTGATGGTTTGGCTTTCTTGGCGGCTGCATTATTTTTGGGTCTCTCGGTGCTCAGCGATATTTTCCAGGAATCTTTACCGGTTGACTACGCCACTGTGCAGTTGTTTGAAGAGGGTTTTAAATTCATCGGCATTGCCTGTTGGTTGGCTTTTTGGTGGCAGGCTTCTTTGCGAGGAGCCACGCTCAACTCAAACGATTGATCTGCTGCTGATCTCAATGGGCGCTTTTTGATGGTTGGGCCATTGGTATTCCCTATCTGGTTGCGGCTGAGTTTGGTTTTGCCTTTGTTCGCCCTCAACCTTTGGGTGCTGCGTCAGTTGCTATTGCCTTTAGCTCCGTTTCCTGCTCTTTTCCTTACAGCAGCACTGATTGCATTTTTGTTAGATATCCCTAGTAGATGGCTCAATCGTCGAGGTCTACCCCGTTGGCTGGCCATCGTTGTGGTGGCAATAGTCACGCTGGGTTTGTTAGTGCTAGCTGCAGTTGCACTGGTGCCGCGTCTTATTGATCAGCTTGGCCAGTTGATCAATGATCTACCCGGTTTGCTTGTGGCTTCACAAAGTTGGGTTACACGGCTACAGGAGTGGGCTGCGGGTAGGGGGTTGCCGAGTGAATTTGGCGACATCAGCACTGATCTGTTGAACCGTCTTAGTCGGGTAGCAACTCAGTTGAGTCAGCAATTGCTCGGTATTCTCGGCGCCACTCTTGGCATCACCATCAACACGGTGTTGGTACTTGTATTGGCAGTATTTCTTTTGCTGGGGGGAGATTCCATCACGGCAGGACTAGCTCGTTGGTTGCCAGATCAATGGAGAAAACTGGTGGTCGATACGATCACGGGCACCGTCCGTGGATACTTTGCCGGGCAGGTGTTGCTGGCATTGATCCTTAGCATTGGCCAAATCGTTGTATTTACCGTGCTGGACATTCCTTTTGGAGTGTTGTTCGCGGTTGTGATTGGGTTTACGACCCTTATCCCCTATGCCAGTGCTCTCACGATCGTGGCTGTAAGTGCACTGCTTGCCGTGCAGGATCCACAGATGGGTCTAGAGATTCTGGTCGCTGCGATCGCCGTCGGTCAGATCGTGGATCAGGTGATCCAACCGCGGCTGATGGGAAGCATCGTCGGCTTGCAGCCTGCTTGGTTGCTGATTGCTTTGCCGATTGGTGCCAGAACCGGAGCATTATTTGGTTTTGGCCAGCTTTTGGGGCTATTGCTGGCCGTACCCGTGGCGAGTTGCATTAAGACACTGGTGGATGCTTGGCGGGAATTACCTTTCGATCCAGCAGAGTCTTGAGCACTGTGTCTACACACGCCTCCAGGCTTTGATCACCGGTATTGATTTTTAGTTGAGGTGATTCAGGTTCTTCATAGGGGCTGGAAATACCTGTGAAGTCTTTGATCTCGCCTGCCCTGGCTTTGGCATATAGACCTTTGGTGTCTCTCTCTTCGCAAATAGTCAGGTCCGCTGCACAGTGGATTTCGATGAAATCATCAACATCTACAAGATCACGGGCTTTGTCACGGTCAGCGCGAAAGGGGGAGACGAAGGCGGTGAGCACGATTACACCGGCATCAAGGAAGAGCTTTGCGACTTCGCCGATGCGTCGAATGTTCTCCTCTCGATCTGAGTCAGAGAATCCGAGGTCCTTGCAGAGGCTATGGCGAATGTTGTCGCCATCGAGAACGTATGTGGCAAGACCTTGCTCAAAAAGGGCCGCATTAACGGCATTAGCAAGGGTGCTCTTGCCAGAACCAGATAGGCCAGTGAACCAGAGGATGGCACTGCGATGTCCGCGTTGTTGTGCTCGCGATTGACGGTCTACTGAGGCTTCATGCCAGACGATGTTTGTGCCCTTGGGGTTTGTGTCTCCTTTCGGGGCAGCGCTCATGGTTTTGATATTGATTTGGCTGCCATTCTCCATTCCGCGCTGCTGATCTGTCAGCTACTTTCAGCCACCCGCTTGTTTGGGACGAAAACCCTCGCTCTCTAGCAGTGCTAGTACAACTGCCACTTGGTCACCCTGGAGCTCGAGATGGGTTTCTTTGATGGTTCCACCTGTTCCAGCGCGTGCTTTGAGCTTTTTCAGCAATGAGCGAGCATCTAGATCGGATAGTTCTAGACCAGTAATTTCCGTCACCGTCTTGCCCTTTTTGCCGCCTCGGGTTCGCTGCACCCTGACAGTTTTCTCTGCTCTGGGTAGTTGTGATACCTGAATGGATCGTTCCGTAGCTCTGGCTTGGCTTGGGGGTTTGCCAGGACTGTTGAATTCCTGCCAACCACCTTTGGGCATTGGGCTATAGCAAGTGTTGTGAATGTAAGGCTTGCTTTTGGCTTTGATGCCATTTTCATTGCTCTCTTGTTTCAATGCCTTGGCCGATGGCGCATGAAGATCAAGCTGTGAAGGGCTGCTGCGAGCAGAACTGCGTTTCGGATCAGTCTGCGTTCAGCTTGAGTAGAGAGCTGATTCCAATCGCAGCGGCCGCCAGCCTTTTCGTTATTGGCCTGGCTTGGGCAGGGCCTATGGGGCACATGGTTGAGTTGGCCGTGATGATCCCCGCCTATTTGATTAGTGGTTGGGGTGTGCTGAATACGGCTGGTCGCAACATCCTGCGAGGTCGGCTATTTGATGAAAACTTTTTAATGAGCATCGCAACTATTGGCGCGATCTGTATCGGCGAACTGCCAGAGGCTGTAGCCGTGATGTTGTTTTTTCAGATTGGTGAATTGTTCCAGGGCTATTCGGTTGGGCGTTCCAGGCGATCTATTCAGGCCTTACTTCAAGTCAAACCTGATCGGGCCAATCTGATGGTTGGTGATCAGCTCATCGAGGTTGATCCCAACAGTGTCAAGGTTGGCGACCAGGTGCTGGTTCGGCCTGGTGAGAAGGTGCCTTTGGATGGGGATGTGGTGGAGGGGCGCTCAAGTCTGGACACCTCGGCCCTAACTGGTGAATCGCAACCACGATCAGTTCAGTTGGGTAATAAGGCTTTAGCTGGAACGATCAACCAGTCGGGTGTTTTGGTGTTGCAGGTGATCAGGCCATTTCAAGAATCTTCTGTGGCCAAGATTCT
>MPLU02313179.1_pt1 | contig 10488 bp, 6 predicted proteins | sample 1617381 | NCBI WGS metagenome assembly MPLU02 (sample SAMN05944801, study PRJNA350692) | marine metagenome | biome: marine; feature: ODZ; material: water; isolation source: 90 m water sample filtered on 0.2 um supor filter | place: Pacific Ocean | collected 2012-04-08 | depth 90m m | reverse complement strand
CAGCATCCAGAGCTTGGATAATCGGCAAACGCGGCATCCGCTGTCCACCCTGGGCTCCACGTCCCTGGGCTCCACGACCCTGACCTTCACGACCCTGGGCTCCACGGCCTTCACGCCCCGGGGCCTGACCTTCCGGTCGCTGTGGTTGTGCCCGCTCTTCGCGAGGCGGTTGTTCTGCACGCTGTGCCGTTGCTGTCCCAGCAATCATCATGACTGCCACCGCAGCCATTGTGAGGATATTTAACTTCTTCATAGGTCTTCTCTCCCAAACGGTTTTAAATGCCAGTGGCTTACTGATCATTAATACGATCACAGCAACCACACGCAATGACTTAAAATTTCCACGCCTTGTTTTCTAGTGTATCCGCTCATCACCGGGAAACCCAGTGCAGCTGTCATATTGTCCCAATACCTGCCGCCGGGTTCCTGCTACTGCCCCCCGGGTAGTTATCGTGCCAAGCGAGCTGTATCTGTAAACCTGTCCGCACCTTGTAAGTCTCGCAAATTATCATGATTTCGCAATATTTCGGGAGAAACCATTCATTATGACAAAGCTGGATAAACCCAACGCGGAACGGACCTACGGCGGCATATCACTCTCGGAGTACTGTTAAAACAGACGTGAAGTTCTATTTTCTGGTAAACTACTGAACTGGAACATTTCCTGCTGGGCAAGCGGCTGCCGAGCAGAGGACGGGTTCTGTTACCGAGCTACTTTTCGATTTTCACTGACGATCTCATTCCGTTTTATCAATTAAAGCGTTCCTAATGGATCCCACACAACCTACTCCTGAAACCACCTCGAGCAAGGCTGCCGCCAGTGCCGAAGAACGCGTTAACCAGCTGGAACAGGCCAAGCGTGAACTCGAGGCCCAGTTAGCAGAAGCTAAAAGGGCCACCCAGGAGAAACCACTGGCCGAAGCTCCTGCCGCCGCCGCAGCGTCACCGAAGCCAGACCCTACCCCCCCAAAAAATAAAACGGCTCCAAAAGCTGCTCGGGCTTCGAACAAAGCGGTGCCCGCCGCCAGCTCCAAACGTGACACTGGTAACGCTTCGCAAAAACCGTCTACCACGAAGCAGGACAGTCCAGACCACTCGGAACCTGAGGACAGTGGCACCGGTTCATCGTGGCTAGGTTCACGCCAGGTACCGGCCTGGGCGATCAGCACGATCGTTCACCTGATCATCTTCCTGATCCTGGGACTGATCACCATCGCAATTCCTGCCACGGCTGATTTTGCCATCATCGCTGGCAGCCAAGACACGAACGAACCGCTGGAACAGATGGCCGAGGTAGACCTCGCGGAAGAGCTGGAAAACATGGAGGAGCTATCTCCTTCGTTTGATTCGCCCCAGGTCAACGAATCTGACATGAGCGAATTAACCCTCGCCTCCAGCGTTGCGGATACCGGCGACATTGGCCCCCAGGTCATTGAATCCGACTCGGTCAGCCAGATCAACGCTATCTTTTCAGACAGCGGATCTGCCATGGAATCTCTCACTGACAAGGTGGGAAAAATGACAGCTAGTTTCTTTGGCTCCAAGTCCAAGGGACGACGTTTTGTCTTCGTTGTTGATAATTCCAACAGCATGACAAGAGGACGGTTCCATACCGCTCTCAACGAGTTGGCAAAGACGGTCGAACAAATGGACAAGGACCAGTATTTTTACGTCATCTTCTTTAGCGATACCGCTTACCCGCTATTCTGGCCATCGCCGGTTTCCCAGCTTGTTCCAGCAACTCGCAAGAACAAGGAACGGTTACACCAGTGGCTGTACACGGTAGAGCTTTGCCTGCATACACGCGGAGAGGCGGCCATGCAGCTGGCGCTTTCCTTACGCCCCGATGCGATTTACATCCTCGGTGATGGTGCCTTTACCGATAAAACGACGACCAAACTGACGCAGCCTCACAATCGCCCCACCCCTATCTTTACGCTGGGAATGGAAGTCCCGGAAAAGGGCAAAGTACAATTAACGCGTATTGCCAAGTCAAACAAGGGAACCTATCGACTGGTGGCCGTGGCACCTGGAGCAGCGCAAGCCGCCCAGCAGTCCCCGATCAAGAGAAACCGCACACGCGGAGCGATCTGGTGCGTCAAGCTACCGGTCCAGAAGAAGTAACCGATCACTTGCTCCCCACCGGCGATCTTGCCGGCCCTTGCCCCAGGGCCAACACCTGGGACAAGGTACGAAAGTAGATCACGCCCTCAGCCACTGCCGGCGTACTGTGGCTGGCCTCTCCCAGATCGTTTCGGCTTAGCAACTCGTATTGCTTCGAGGCGGCCAGCACAACCACGGTTCCATCCACATCCACGTTATAAATTCGCTTGCCAACGCAGATCGGAGAGGCGTAAAACATCTTGCCGATTCGCTTGGTCCAATACAATTTCCCCGTGGCACTGTCAGCACAACTGACAATCCCGTTATCCGACCAAAGGAACAACAGTTCGTCACGGACCAGTGGTGTCGTACACAGTGGAGCACCCCGGGTAATTCGATAGGCCACCGCTGCTTTGCCCGTACGATCAACGGGTGGACGTACTGCCACCACCTCGTTCCCATGGCCTAGCCAGCCACAAACTCCCAGTACCAGGTTGCCAGCGAGCACCGGGGAACCGATCGAGGATTCAACATGTGACTTATCAAAGACGTCAGCAGCCCAGTTCACTTTTCCTGTCTGCGGATCGATGGCTGTAATTCCCTGTTCCCAGTTCGTGAAAATCAACTCCTCGGCACCATCGGCACCCCGATAAACACAGGGAGTCGCATAAGCAGACTTGCTTTCCCGCTGGATATCCCAGAGCGGCCTACCGGTAACTGCATCCAGGCCGATCAAACTACTCTTCCCAGCCTGGTCATTGGGTAAAACCAACACCTTGCCAGTACGCACCGGAGAAACTCCATAACCATGCCCACCCTGGTAGGGCCCAAGATCACGTTGCCAGACCGTTTTGCCCTGGTGATTCAAGGCCAACATCGTGACCTTTTCCGGGGTTCCCCAGGAAACATAGAGATGCTGGCCATCAACGACGGGCGTCGCGGAGGCGTAACTGTTTAATTTGTGCTTGCGATGCGGCTCGGCAGAAAACACCCGTTGCCACAGCACTTTCCCCGTCCGGCTTTCCAGGCAGGTAACAAATCGCTGTCCCGTTTCTTCCTTACCACTGGTCAGGAACAGGCGATTTCCCCACAGCACCGGGGAGGAATGGCCACGCCCGGGTAACGATTGTTTCCAGCTGTAATCATCAGGCTTCCATTTTGCCGGCAGGTCAGCCGACGGGCTGACTCCAGAACCATTCGGCCCACGAAACCGTGACCACTCCTGGCTCACCACGACCGGGGTGACCAGCAGCACCAGGGCTACCATGACCAGTTTACTAACCGTTCCGTTCACGACTTTCATTTCCTGTAATATTGAAAAAACAGCCTCCAACAATCTACCACATTCGAACTCACTTGCGGAAACCTGAGCAGGGAACGGTCTCTTCACCGGTGCTAGAAGATCCTGACAAATGGATTACAATTCCCCTGTTGCCCGGTCCTCCAATCGTATCCCCTGCCCCCCAGAAAAGGCATCGCATGAATCACACGCAAGCTGAATCAGCTATCCTGATGGCCGGCATCCCGACCACCAACCTATCCCTCTATCATCGTATCCGTTTCCTGGTCGGCGATCCGGCTGCCCTGATCGAGCTACCGACCACCGAGGGGACACGACCCAGCACCCTGATCCTGCGAGATATCGAGATGCAACGCGCGGGTAAAAATGCTCGCGTTGACCAGGTTGCCTGCCCTGCCGACTACGCACCCGAGAGTGGTCTCTCGGGTGATCGCGAAACAGCTACCGCGCAGGCCGCTGCCGAATTCATTCATCGCACAGGACGACGGCATGTCATTACGGACCGTTCGCTGCCTCTCATCTACGCCCATCACCTCCAGGAACGGGGCCTCTCCGTTGAATGCGACCTGGAGAGAGGAGTTCGAGAACGGCGAGCCAAGGACGACCAGGAAATTGCCTGGTTACAGGAAGCTCAACAAGCGACCGAGGGTGCCATGCAGATGGCCTGTGAGCTCGTTGCCAACAGCCAGGCCGACAAGAACGGAGAACTGCTTCTTGACGGCGCTCCCCTGACCTCGGAACGCATACGCTCTACCGTCGATCTATGGCTACTGGAACGTGGCTATTCCAACCCGGCGTCGATCGTTGCGGGAGGTCCTGCTGCGGCCGACTGCCACAACCTTGGAACCGGCATCCTGCGGACTGAACAACCGGTCATTATCGACATCTTTCCTCGCAATCGCCAAACCCTCTACCACGGCGACTGCACCCGCACGGTCGTACACGGCGCCATCCACGATGAGATTACCAGCATGCATGCAGCCGTGGTGGCTGCCAAGGCTGCCGGCACCGCGGCAACCCAGGAAGGAAGCAATGCACAGGCTGTTCACCAGGCAACCATTGATGCCATTAGGCAACACGGCTACCAGGTAGGCCTGCCCGGAGAAGACGACAGCGATGACTACTGCGCCATGACTCACGGTACTGGTCATGGCATCGGACTCGAGGTCCATGAACCTCCCTTGCTGGACTTCGGCGGCCCGGATCTGATCCGAGGCGATGCCCTCACCATCGAACCCGGGCTCTACCGAAGATCCCTGGGTGGAGTACGCGTCGAGGACATGGTCATCGTTACCGCTGACGGCTGTTTAAACCTCAACCAGTTGCCAGAAGGATTGGACTGGAGTTGCTAGGCGGACGAGCCTGTTGCGTCGCTGAACTAATTGAGCATCGTCGACTGCATTCCCACGAGCGACAGATCATCCACGTGGTTTTCATCACCCACCCAGGAAATCACCAGTTCATCGGGGGTATCGCTGAATTCCGGTTGCCTGACTGACCTCGACTTCCTCACTCGGGTACGTCGACCACTTGACGGTCGTCTGACCGAAGCCTTGAAAGAGAACAGCCCGATTGCCGGCAACGCTGCCAGGGCCAGGCTCCACGTGGTTAACCACATGACATGCATGGGATCGAACTCAAGGTGACTCAGCCACCCACCCAGCGCTGTGTAACGAGGAATCACGGGAACGACACCATCGATCGTGATGACCGTACAAACCAGGCATAAGAAGACGCCTGTTAAATGCAAAAGGAATAGACTTATCTTGGCTACTTGTTTCATAGATCCATCTCCCTGAACCATCTTCCGAAAACCTTGCGCCATCAAGCCGATTCCTGTCGGCCCAGGACTTTAAAACACTCTGGCGGATAAAAAGTTTCGTACAATACCTGCAAACCCATCAACTGACACAACACGAACTACCTGGCAAATCCTGCTATAGAACCCGTGAAACGGTGCGTTTCAGTTCCTGCTCGTGACAACTGACTGTCCTCGACCTGGCAATCTGTGCTACAGGACAGCAATGGACGTTGACGACTTATTACTTACCAACACGAATTGCTTGCAGCCGGGCACTGGACACCTGCTAACATGTAGCCACCAGCAGAACTGTCGACCCCTCATTACTTCCAGCAAAGGCCTTACCTGATGCTTCTCCGCCGTTATCTCCAGGTCATCACGCTTGCCCTGTTTGCCTGGCAAGCCGCTGTACCAGCCAACAGTGCCGAGTTGCCAGACCGTCCTCGGGCTCGTGATCGGCAGGTGACCGTACTGGTCACCACCCTACTGGAAAGCCAGCATCTTGGCCGACACGCCCTGGACGACCAGGTCGGCACCCGTACCCTCAAACTTTTCCTGGACCGTCTGGACCCGCGCAAGCTCTATTTCAACCAGGCCGACATTGCCTCCTTCATGAAGACAGCAACCCGCGTTGATAACCAACTGGCCAACAACGACCTGTCGATTGCCTATACCATTTTCCACCGTTTCCGTGAACGCGTACAGCAACGTACCAGCCTGGTCGATGAGTTGCTGGCAGCCCCACTCGATTTTTCCCGGGACGAGCTTATCCACCAGGATGCCAGCCTCGTTAACCACCCGAAGAATACCGACGAAGCGGTTGATCGTTGGCGTCGGCAAATCAAGTATGACCTATTGCTGCTGGACGCTCACAATCCCCAGGCCCCCGTTGCACAGGAGCAAGTCAAGCGGCGTTACCACCAGTTTGCACAACGCATCGCTCACACCACGGCCGATGATCTGCTGGAGATGTTCTTATCATCGTTAACACGCAGTTTTGATCCACACAGCACTTATCTCTCCCCGCCATCCTACGAAAGCCTGCAAATTCGCATGCGTCTCAACTACCAGGGAATCGGCGCGACGCTCGAACAGCACCTGGGCTTTGTTGCCATCCGCAAACTCATCCCCGGCGGAAGTGCTGCAGAGCAAGGAAAACTGCACCCCAAGGATCGCATCGTTAGCATCGGCCAGGGAGCAAAGGGGGAACTCGCGGACGTGACGGACAAAACACTGCGTGAAATCGTCAACCTGATACGTGGTCCCGAGGGAACCCTGGTTCGCCTCGGCGTCCTGCCCGCGGACGGTAGTAAGCTAACCGTTCACCAACTAGCACGCACGAAGGTTAAGCTCCAGGACGCAGAAGCCAGCGGTGCCGTCCTGGAAGTGGCCGAGGGTCCGGACGGCAAAGCAACTCGCGTGGGCGTCGTCCGTTTGCCGAGTTTCTACGTCGACACCGAAGCAGCCCGCAAGAACACGCCTAACTATAAAAGCTGCACACGCGATGTCCGCCGCATCCTGGAAAACTTTAAAAAACAACAGGTCGACGTGGCCCTGCTGGACCTCCGCAAGAACGGCGGCGGCAGTCTCCTGGAGGCCGTCCACCTGACCGGCTTGTTCATCGACCAAGGCCCTGTCGTGCAGATCAAGGACAGCCATCAACGCGTCACGCTGATGCTGGACACAGAAGCAGGTACAGCATGGTCGGGACCGCTTGTTGTTCTGACCAGTCGCCTGAGCGCCAGTGCCAGTGAAATCGTGGCCGGTGCGGTGCAGGATTATCGACGAGGGATCGTCCTGGGAGATACCGCAACACACGGCAAGGGCACCGTCCAGCAATTACTGGATTTGAACCGCCAGTTATTTCGACCCTCGGCAAAGCGAGCGGAACTGGGTGCCCTGAAACTCACGACCCAGAAGTTCTACCGACCCAACGGCGAGACCACTCAATTGCGAGGAGTCCTCCCGGACATCGTTCTGCCCTCGTTTACGGACTCGCCAGCAACGGGTGAATCTCAACTTGATTACACTGTCCCATTTGACACGATTAGCCCAATCAAGTTCACTCCCTACCTTTTCACCAACCCCACGTTAATCAAGACATTAATCACCAGTTCCCAGGCACGTCGACAGAATTCCACCGAGATGCAGGACCTGGAGAAACGGTTCCAACGCTTCCATGAAAACCGGCAGGCGAAGAGCATCCCGTTAGATCAGAAAAAATACCAACAAGGTTTTTCCACCTCCGCCACGGAGCCACCCTCGGAAAGTGCTGCAGCGGATCTTCAGACCGGCCCTTACCTGCAGGAAATCCTGGCCATCACCCGTGACTATACCCACCTGCTCCAGGCAGCTAAAATCACGATCGAGAGCAAGTCACAGAAGTAAACAACCGAGGATTACTCGAAATACTGGTGTTTCTGCCGATAATCAGAATAGCCGCCCGAGCCACAATTCTTTATTGTCCCGGCTGTCAGAAATACATTATCATAGGACTGCTGTTGCTGCCTTAAACGCTTTTACCATGACTACCCCTGATGGAATCACAGCCATGCCCATGCAACTTCCCAAGAACACTACGAGTCCGATTACCGTTGGGTCACGTCGTTGGTTCCTGCAGGCTGGCATGGCAGGCTGTAGCGGCCTGGCATTAAATCATTTCCTGGGAGCACCCAGTGCTGCCGCCACGCCGAAAATCCGCACAGGCAAGGAACGCAAAGCCGTGATCCTGTTCTGGCTGTCGGGAGGCCCTAGCCACCTGGACATGTGGGATCCCAAGCCATCCGCTCCGCAGGAGATTCGAGGCCCCTTCGGAACCATTCCAACACAACTACCCGGGGTGCGATTCTCCGAGCACCTGCCCTTGCAGGCGTCTATCGCCGACAAGCTCTCCGTCATTCGTTCTGTCGACTGTAGCGCCAGCAACCACACACCGATTACGATGCAAGCCGGCAACCCCTACGCGCGCCGTACCAACGATGGCCGCGATGGTGGTGGATATCCTTCCATGGGATCTGTCGCGGCCAAGTTTCGGGGACCCAACGATCCGGTTTTCCCAGGCTTCGTTGGGCTGGCGAACAGCTGGACGTCTGACGTCTGGGAAGCAGGACACATGGGTCGGCAACATGCCCCGGTCAAGGGAGCCGAACTGGCAGGAAAATTCGCACTCCCCAAGGGCATCGAAGCTCCTCGCCTCCAGGATCGTGCGAAACTGCGCGAGCAATTCCAGCAACTCCAACAACAACTGGATCAGAACACAACCCTCCAGCAGGTGGATCAGTACACCCGGGAGGCTTACCAGATGGTCGTTTCCGGAAAGGTCCAGGAAGCGTTTGACATCTCCCAGGAATCAGATGCCACTCGCGAAGCTTACGGACGTGAGAGCATCGGGGAAAAGGCGCTCCTGGCACGCCGCCTGGTAGAATCTGGTGTCACCTTTGTCCTTGTCAGCGGTGCCTGGGGTTATTTTGATCATCATGGAGACAATGTTCGCTGGGGCGGTATTGAAAAGGGCCTCAAGCCTCTGCTGCCTCGCGTCGACCGAACGCTGCATGCATTGATTACCGACCTGGAACAACGCGGCTTACTGGATGAAACACTCGTCATGATGATGGGTGAATTTGGCCGCTCCCCGGTCATCAACAAGGAACTGGGACGCGATCACTGGACCAACGTCATGTCGATGGTCATGGCTGGCGGAGGACTGTCGCATGGGCAAGTGATCGGCAGTACGGATTCGCGAGGTGGCAGCCCTGCCAGCGAGATTGTCCGTCCCCAGGATATCGCCGCCACGACATTTCGCCACCTGGACGTGGATCTGGACAGCCACTGGGTTAATCCCCAGGGACGCCCGGTGCCCATCGTGGTAGACGGTGGCCGTCCGATTCCGGAACTGGGCTAACAGGAACCAGGCAAAGACTTTCGCTCCGCGATGCCAAGTTCGCATCGCCGCGCCGGGGCCGATAGCGGGCAAAACGATTATGCAAACCAATCCCGCCCTGATTATCGCGCACAAGCGAGACGGCCAGGAACTCTCCGCCGGAGAAATCGAGTTTTTTATCAAGGGCTTTGCCAACGGTACCATTGCCGATTACCAGATGGCTGCGCTGGCCATGGCCATCTACTGCCGAGGCATGAGCGAGAACGAAACCACCCACCTCACCGAGTGCATGCTCAACTCGGGAACCACGATTGCCTGGCCACCAGGTAATCAGATCCGTGTGGACAAACATTCCACCGGTGGCATCGGTGACAAGGTTTCCCTGGTCCTGGCTCCCCTGTTGGCATGCTGTGACTGCCAGGTTCCCATGCTTTCCGGTCGCGGCCTTGGCATCACGGGTGGCACGCTGGACAAGCTGGAGTCGATTCCCGGTTTTCGCACCGACCTGGACTTGGCAGAGATCCAGCACGTTACCGATTCCGTGGGCTGCGTCATTACCGGTGCTAGTGATGAACTGGCGCCCGCTGACAAGAAACTGTACGCACTGCGTGACGTAACTTCGACCATTGCCTCCGTTCCCCTGATCACCGCCAGTATCATGAGCAAAAAACTGGCGGAAAACCTGGACGCGCTGGTCCTGGATGTGAAGTGCGGTAATGGTACCTTCATGAAGACAATCGACCAAGGCCGTGCCCTGGCTGAATCACTGGTCGCCACCGGACAGCGAATGGGGCTCACAACCTCTGCCTTCCTGACGGACATGAACCAACCGGTGGGTCGCATGATCGGCAATGCCCTGGAGGTCCAGGAAGCGATCGCTTTACTGCAGGGTGCGGGGCCAGGCGACCTCAAAACCCTGTCGCTCCGATTCGCAGCCGAGCTACTGATCACCAGTGGCTCAGTCACCGATCCGACGGAGGCGGAGACCTTGGTCTCCGGGCACCTGGACTCGGGTCGAGCGCACGAGAAGTTCGTGCAAATGATCCTGGCCCAGGGTGGTGACCCGGAAGCCGACCGACCGCTGGCCGCGGCCAGTGATTTACACGTTCCCGCTGGTGGATACGTGACCGCCATCGATTCGGAACAGCTCGGGCAGGCGATCATTGAACTGGGTGGTGGCCGACGAATCATGAATGCTCCGATTGACCACGGCGTAGGACTGGAAATACAGGTAAACGTCGGTGACCCTGTCGAACCCGGTCAACTACTGGCTCGCGTTTTTGCCCGGGAAGCAGAACGGGAGCCCGTCTCTCGCATGATACTCGACGCGATCTCCATCGAGCCGGCCCCCAGCTCGCCTAACGAGTTGATCATCTCGCATATACCCTGTTCACCGGAGCATTG
>MPLU02230830.1_pt1 | contig 10488 bp, 9 predicted proteins | sample 1617381 | NCBI WGS metagenome assembly MPLU02 (sample SAMN05944801, study PRJNA350692) | marine metagenome | biome: marine; feature: ODZ; material: water; isolation source: 90 m water sample filtered on 0.2 um supor filter | place: Pacific Ocean | collected 2012-04-08 | depth 90m m | reverse complement strand
CTGTCTTGCCCCCAGACACGGGGTCGATCCTGTCTCGTACGACTTCCTCTTCCGGGCTTTCGTCCATCAGCTCACATCCCCCATTCCCCATGCTGAGCGGATGTCCGAGGCCGCGGTGACCCCATCCTTCAGCAGGAGCATCCTATCTGCCATCGAAGCTAGCAATGGGTCATGCGTCACCATCAGTACCGAGAGGCCATCGTTCGCGCACAGGTCCTGGAACAGTTTGATCACTTCCTCGCCGCTCTTCACGTCCAGGTTCCCAGTGGGCTCGTCCGCGAGTATCAGAGGCCTCGATCCCGAGATCGCTCTGGCCACCGCCACCCTCTGCTGCTGCCCTCCTGAGAGCTGATCTGGAATGAAGTCCATCCTGTCTCCAAGACCAACCCTCTCCAAGGCCGATTTGGCCCTCTCCTCAGCCTCTGCGGATGAGATGCCGGAAAGCTCCAGGCTGAATGCCACGTTGTCAAGGGCGTTCAGGCGTTCTACGAGGTGGAAGTCTTGGAAGATCCAACCAACACCATTCCTCCTGACGTCCACCACCCTGCTAGGTGACTTTGTCCCATAGTTGAATGAATCAAGAGAGATACTGCCCGAGTCCGCCTCCAGTAGTCCGCCTATGATGTTCAGCAGAGTGCTCTTCCCGCAGCCGCTGGGCCCCATTAGGCTGACCAACTCCCCTTTCTGGACCTCCATGTCGATTCCCTTCAGGACCTCCAGTCTCCTTCGACCAGAACCGAATCCCTTCCTGAGGTTGGAAACCTTCAGCATGGCAATGGGGCAGTCCCCCAGTTTATTCATGTATCCCCTGCGGGTGCGAGGTAATTCCTACTTGATTCCGAATAGGAATTTTGTGACCCTAGTCCTACGGACCCCTTCGAAGAAGATCCAGCATAACAGGACCACGAAGGCAGTCGCAACGAAGACAGCCGGGTAGTCCCTCAGGCCGATCTCGGAAGCGACCCTCAGGCCGGCGAAGGTCAGTGGCATGTGCACTATGTAGAACGGGTAGACTGCCTGGTTGAGGTAGGAAAGACTCCCGCTGGGTCTGTTCAGGAGGTAAGCCCCCCATGAGAAGAGGGTCAGGCACCAGAACCACGCGTGGAAGCTGTGGATGGCACATGCCACCAGGGTCATCTGATTGTGGAAGATCCCTCCCTCGAGCCAACCCCCATCCACGTATGGGACTCCCGACTCGTGCTGCTCCAGTCGTATCCATACGAACGCTACGGTGGAAAGTGCCGTGAGTGCAGTGATCACGATCCTCTTGCTGTCGATGAAAGCGTAGTATTCCTCCTTCGCCGTGATGCAGATGTACCCGAAGGCGAAGAAGAGCAGGAACCAGAACCACTCGTACCCCACCCCTATGAAACCCGGGAACCATGGCTTGAACACGACCTCTGTGAAGGTAAGCAGAAGCGGCATCAGAACTAGCACCCCGAGCCCCCCGGGGACTCTGAAGGAAGAACGAAGGAACCTGGTCACTGCCCCTTCTGGGCTCTTCCTGACCAAATGGAATATCGGAGTCATTATCAGCGAGTACTGGAATAGATTCCAGAGGAACCACAGATGCCCGAGGGCGATCAGCTTCCCCCAAATAGGGACCCAGAAAACCAGAGACCTCCATATTATCCCGAAGAAGAATCCTTGGGTTAGTCCAATGGGGCTAATGTCTTCGTTCCCTAGAATTACTGAACCAGCGAATCCCATCGTCCATGCCCCGAAGAACATCGGGATCAGAAGTCGTTTGACCCTCTCTTCCAGGAAGGTCTGCCAGTTTCGTCGCTTGAAAGCGAACGCAGTACCCATCCCTGAGATCATGAAGAGCGCAGCGAGCCTCCACTGGTGCATCCAGTGCAGGATCATGCTCGTGAAGTCGACTGAATCGTCTGTGTAGTCGTTGCTCTCCTCAGCGAACTCCCGTCGATCCTCAGTAGACACGTCTCCGAAATTCGGATTCACCTCTGCCCCATATGTTGACCAGTAGACTCCAATCGCCACGTGGAATGGGATCAGGAGTCCGAATAGGATAACTCTCAACCAGTCGATGTCGTGCCGACGCACCCTCTTGACTTGCTGATCATCCTGCATTGAAATCGACCTCCGCCCACTCTTCTTAACTTCCACAGGCCATGTCATACGCCTTCGCCAGGGAATCGCCATGCGCCGACCTGCCGAAGGACTCCTTAGCCAGTGCGAGCAGACCCTCGTCCACGTGTCTGGGGACCCCACCCGCGCGTACCCATTCTGCGTGCATCTCTACGATGGCCGAGACCCAATGGTCGGAATCAGTCGCTGGTAGGAGGCACCTCGGGGGGAGTACCTCGTCGTGCATAGGCAGGTCCGAGGCGAGGACCGGGCATCCAGAGGCCAAAGCCTCGAGGGGCGGACTACGGAAGCCTACAGAAACACCGGGGTACAGTACGGCCTCGGCATGCTGGAACGCTGCAGCCACCTGTTCCCAGTCGATCCTACCCGCTCCGATTCGGAACAGAAGCAGATCCTCTCGGACCTCCTCTGGGACCAAGGCAATCACCTCGCTGACGAACTGCGCCCTCCACCGGGGATCCTTCTCCCCTACTGACACGATCAGGCACTTCTCCTCGTCACTGGAGTCGCCCAGCATACTCCGAGGCCTCGGGTTCCTGTTCGGGTCCCAGAACTCGTCGTCTATCGAGTCCCTGACGAGCATGCACCGTGTCCCGGGGAACATCTCCCTCGCCTCTTCCATCGTCCTCTCGGAGGAGCAGAGCAGCATGTCGGCACGTGCCATCCCCTCTCTGCACGAGGCTAGTAGGCGGGCCTTGGCGGAAGGCGGGTACCTGTCTCCGAGGGGGACTGGTACGTCTCCGGCGTCAATAGCCCTCGGTCGGTGGTCGTAGAGGTCGTGCACGGAGACCACGAAAGGTGCCGATTTCCCCTTCGAGGGTACCAAGTGTGCATCATGCTGGTTGGTGATGTGGACCAGGTCTGCCCCATACTCGGCAATTGCCTCTGCTATCGCTCTCTGGCTCGCTCGGGTCGACCCATCCGCCTCCACTGTAGCGGCCTTGGTCCACCCACTGGCCTTGGCCCTGCCCAGAAGATCATCCACCACGGAGTGATTGGCACCGTATCCGGATGGGTCTTTCGAGGACCTCGCTAGCACCACGCGCCTGAACACGCCCCCGAGAGCCCGCATCCGGGCTAAAATCAGGATGCCGGTCAAGTCCACGACAACGGGTGTTTTCAAACGGGGCCCCCAGTCGGCGACTGATGGACGCGACCCGCCCGCTTCACGTCCTCCTCGTCCACGTTTGGTACTGGCCACACGTCGGTGGGGGGGATCAGCACGTCGAGCAGATCGGCAGGGAGCTGGTTCGGAGGGGCCACAGGGTCACGGTATGGTGCGCCGACGTGCCCGCGCACGAGGAGAAGAGGTTCACACGAGGAGGAGTGGAGGTAATCCGGATTCATCCTAGCAGGGTCCTCGGGGGTGTAGACCCAGTGGTCTCCGTGAGAGAACTCGACCTGAGCGACGTCGACGTAGTCCACCTCCACGACACCCTCCCCGTCTTGATCAGGCGCACGCTCTCCAAGGCCAAGGGCGCAGGAAAGCCCGTTGTCACCACCTATCACAACGACTACGTCAAGACATCTGCGATGGGGAGGCTGGTCAAGCGCCTCAGGTGGGCGGCACAGGGCAGGAGGACTCTCCATTCGTCCGATGCCAGGGTGGTCCTGACTCCCTTCTTCGAGGACCTCCTCAGGAAGAAGGGCGTGAAGGGCGACCTCGACGTGATACCCAACGGATTCTCTCCCGTCGAGGAGCCCGCAGAGGAGCCAACGGGACTCTCTGGCAGGGATGGGGGGAGGCCCCTGATTTCATTCGTGGGGAGGATGAGCTTCCAGAAGGGGCTGGACGTCCTCATGGACGCGATGGAATCCTACGAAGGAGACCCCGGCTTCGATCTGGCAATAGCAGGCAAGGGCGAACTCACCGACTGGCTCAACGAGAGGCACTCGGAGTCGAGCGCCAAGAAGCACATCTCCGTCCTTGGCCTGGTCTCAGACTCCGAGAAGAGGTGGCTCTACGAGAACTCCGACTGCATCGTGATCCCATCAAGGTTCGAGGGCCTGCCGACCGTGCTCCTCGAGGCCATGCACTCCGAGACCCCCGTCATCATGGCTGACGTAAACGGCCTTGGGGCCATGGTGGAGGGATGCGGCAGCGGCCTGTCCGTCCCTTGCGAGGACCACGCCTCACTGGCCTCGGCAATGACCGAGTCGATCAACGCAGACCCAGAGACGGTCTCCCAATGGGGATCCTCCGGAAGGGAGGCCTCCAGGGAATACCAGTGGGACAGGGTCACCGATCGGGTCCTCGAGGTATACAGGAGGGTGGTCGGAGAATGACCGAGTCGAGCAGACCGAGGCTCCTAGTCGCGAAGGGCTCCTTCGAATCGATGGGCGGTGCGGAGAGGGACCTGATCCGGGTCCTCCCAGCGATAAACCGACTGTTCGAGGTCACCATGGCGACCATCCAGCCCTCGAAAGAACTGGAGGATGCATGCTCTGAGCACGAAATCGAGCTGATCAGCCCGGAGTCGAAGTGGCATCTCTCAACCGACCCACTCTCGGTCGTCCTTGACTCGGGGAGGGGGACCGCCTCGAAGGCATGGGCATCCTGCACAGGCCTGTCCGAAGCGTTCGAATCCTCGATGGCCCTCCACTTGGTTAGCGGGGACGGCAGCCTGCCTATCCTGGATCACGTCCCCCATGGACTCAGGGTCCACCTTCACCTCCTAGAGCCTCACAGGGGGCTGTACGAGGAGACACTGCATCGCAGGGTGGATGGCTCTCCCAGGAGGAACCTGGCACTGACCAAGGCCGCACTCTCGAGGGCCAGGGGCAGGGACCAGTCGCTGATGGAGTCCCTCGTGTCTAGGCAGGGTGCGATCATCAGCGGGAACTCGAGATTCTCCGCCCAGAGGGCCAATGAGGTGTATGGGGTCGAAGCCGGCGTTCTGTGGCCCTGCGTGGACACCTGTGAGTTTCCCGAGGACCCCTCTGACGACCCCGATAACCCGTACCCGGAGGGGGGCGACTACGTCGTATCGGTCGGTCGTGCCTCTTACGCGAAGGGGACCTGGGAGACTATCTCCATGCTCGCCGGTACCGGCATCTCCCTAGCCCACGTAGGGGGCGGTGACGAGGACTCCCTGGATATGCTGAGTAGGCACGCCGACTCCTGCGGGGTCGGACTCTGGGTAGCCCCAAGGCTCCCGTCACCCGACCTCGTCAGCCTGATGAGGGGGGCGAGGGCGATTGTCAGCATGGCCCACAAGGAGTCGTTCGGCCTGACGCCGATCGAGGCGTTCGCAGTTGGTACACCTCCTCTCTTCGTTGACGAGGGAGGCTTCAGGGACACCATCGTCGATGGGGAGAACGGGAGGCTGCTTGACAGGGATGACGCATCATCGTGGCACTCCGCGCTGGAGCAGGCGTCCGACCCGAGCATCCGCGAGGGGTGGGCAGCCAGCGGGAGGGCGAGGATCTCCGACCTAGATCTGACTCCCGATGCGCACGCACGAAGGATCTGGGATATGCTCTGCTAATGCTTGAGCGCCCCTCCGTTGGAGTTATGTCTGACATTTCACCCGACGGACCATGGTACAATCGGTCGCGATAATCGGAGCAGGCAACATGGGCTCCGGCATAGCACAGAAGAGCGCTACGGAGGGATTCTCAGTCCAGATGGTGGACAGGGAGCAGCAGTGGGTCGACAAGGGCCATGCAACGATAGACAAGTTCCTGCAGGAGGCACTGGAGAGGAGGATCTTCCGCCCCGAGCAGGCCGAGCGGATCAAGAGCAGCATCACGGGAGTCGTGGGCAACGAGAACGTCTCCCCCGACACCGACCTCGTGATCGAGGCGGTGTTCGAGGACTTCGAGCTCAAGAGGGAGATATTCTCCAGCCTCGACAGCACCTGCGGGGAGCACACGATACTCGCAACCAACACCTCCTCGCTCTCGGTCAACGAGCTGGCACATCAGGTCGGCAGGAAGGACCGATTCGTGGGGATGCACTGGTTCTACCACCCTGCCAAGAACAGGCTCGTGGAGATAATCCCGGCCGAGACCACCTCGCAGGAGACCATGGACGCAGTCGAGCAGTACTGCAAGACGATGGGCAAGGTCATCATCGTCTGCAAGGACAGGCCGGGCTTCGTGGTCAACCGCTTCTTCGTCCCATGGATTAACGAGGCGTGCAGGCTCCTCGAGGAAGGGGTCGCTACGGCCGCCCAGATCGACGCCGTGGCTTGTCGAGAATTCAGAATCGGGCTGGGGCCATTCGGCCTCATGAACCTGACAGGGCCGACCATCGCCCTCCACAGCAGCGACTACCTGTCGGAGCAACTGGAAGTGCCAAGGTTCGCCGGTGCGGACAACATGCGCGCCCTCGTGGACGAGGGCGAGATGTGGGGCATCGAGGGGGACGGCGACTGCGACGACGAGGCAGCCAAGCAGATCAAGGAGAGGCTGATGGGCCAGGCCTTCGCAGTGTGCTCCCAGATAGTCGAGGAGGGGATATGCAGCATGGAGGACGTGGACAGGGGGGCCAAGGTCGGCCTCAGGTGGACAAGCGGGCCCTTCGAGCTCGCAAACAGGATCGGCGTCACAGAGGCGTCGAGGATGGCCATGGAGTACGCCGAGCTGGCAGGCCTAGAAATCCCAGAGTGGTTCTCCGGAAGGACCGAGCCGTTCGAGTTCAGCTACGTCGACGTGGACGTCGACGAAGACGGAATAGCAACCGTGCTGATCAACAGGCCCGAGGCCATGAACGCGCTCAACGTCACTGTCGTCGGCCAGCTGGGTGACGCCATCGAGGGCCTCAACTCCCGCTCCGACGTGAGCACGATCGTCATCGAGGGGGCCGGAAAGGCGTTCGTCGCCGGCGCCGACGTCAAGTTCTTCGTCGACAAGATCGAGGAGGACGCGTTCTCCGAGATCGAGGACTTCACCAAGGACGGGCACAGGGTGCTCGGTCTGATAGAGGGCTCCCCCCACACCACCATCGCACTCACCACTGGGCTCGCTCTCGGAGGCGGCCTGGAGCTAGCCCTCTCTTGCGACTACAGGGTGGGCACCGAGAAGACTATGCTCAGGTTCCCCGAGACCTCGATCGGGATCTACCCAGGACTCGGCGGGACCCAGAGGGCTACTAGGGTCTGCGGCATTGAGGCGGCCAGGTTCGCCGTCCTAGCTGGCAACTTCATGGATGCCGGCGCGGCAAGGGCTCTCGGACTCATCACCCACCTAGTGGATGCGTCCGGGGTCACGAGCACCGTAAGGGAGATCTCGTCCATCGGAAAGCCCGAGGAGAAGTACCCCGGTTCGCCATCCGACCCCAGCCACCCAGTGGCGGCGATGTCCAAGGCGTTCTTCTCGGACTCGAACATGGCCTCGCTGCTCTCGGGGCAGGTCCCGGAGGGTTTCGACCCCGAGGACCGCAACGTCGCGAGGCAGCTGAAGTCCCTGTCCAGAGCCGCACCGGTCTCGGTCAGGATCGCCAGCGAACTCCTTGACAAGGCTCTGGTGACGGACCTCGATGCAGGCCTGCAGCTCGAGCTTGATGCGCTCGAGGAGATCTTCGCGACCAAGGACGCCCGCGAGGGGCTGTCCGCCCTGGTCGAGGGTCGCCGACCGGAGTACGTCGGATCCTAGTTGTTCACGGTAAGTGCGACAGTCCCGCACTTCAGGCACGCCGAGCTGTTCAAGTCGGGTGCGAGATACTCCCGGTACACCAGGCACGGCGCTCCGCATGAGGGGCAACTTGAGATCGAATTCAGACCTGAGAAGACCATCGGATCACCTTCGGGGAAGCTCCCAGCGGCAATCCGCCATAGCCCTCACGATCTTGTCTACGAGGGTCATTCAGAGTTCCCCCTCTGTAGCAGTGTCACGGTTCTCCGTTCCATCCTCGTTCCAAGCAGTCATCACTTCATTCATCCATTCTTCTAGCCATCTGTCCATTATTAGTTTCCTCTTTCAACCTAGTGTGGTTTTCACACTGATGTGGTGGGCTGACACATATTAACCCTGAAGTATTGCTGAACACACTATGGTGCATTTTATACACCTAATGCCATTGTGCATACCTGATAACATGCCCAAGCAACCAATGTCTGTATCGGACGAGGACTACAAGAAAGTGAATGAGGCCATCACAGCCGTCAAGGAGGATGGCAAGGCAATACGTTCCATATTCGAGTCCTACTACGAGGACGAGGTCGACATCGACTGGGAAGTGGACGCAGCAGTGGACGCCTTCTCCATCTTCTCCTCGAGGTGGACCGTGGAGATCCTGGCCACCCTATACATCGCAGGCGACAGGAGGTTCAACGAGTTGAGGAAGCTCCTCCGGGGAATCTCCTCCAGGACCCTCTCCGACAAGCTCACCAAGTGCGTCGAGACGGGACTCGTGGACAGGGTCGTGGAGACGACCTCTCCGGTCAAGGTGACCTACCAGCTCACCGAGCACGGCAGGGACGCGGGCAGGCTCCTGGGGCCGCTGGTCGCTTACATGAAGATCCACCAGGGTCGCGTTATCAGGCACAGCATGTGAGGCGAGCATCCACGACTCAACAGACCCTGCAAGGTTAAAGCCTGCATTTCCGAGATTCGACTCATGCCAATAGTGCGTCAACTCCGTGAGTCGTACCCTTGGGTGGCCGACTCGCTGACTGCGATGGTAGCAGGCGCGACCGGTATCGCAGCCCTACTCCCATTCGCTCCATTCGCACCCGGGACGCTCTCAGCGCCCCACGAGAACTCGTGGGAGCACCCCCTTAGGGGGAGGATCCTGCGCACTCTAGAGAGATCGCCCGGAATCCACTTCAGAGAGCTCCAGAGGCAGTTGGACGCGGCTAACGGAACGCTTCGCCACCACCTCAGAGTCCTCGTGAACGAACGCTCTGTGACGATCGTCCCGGTTAACGGCAGGACCTGCTACTACGCGGGCGCGCCCGCGCAGGTGGAGATCCTAGAGGGGACGGGCGTTACAGACCAGGCGACCGCGGCAGCCATGCTCCCAGTGGGCCTATCGGGTGTCCAGAGGAAGATCGTGACCATGCTCTCCAACTCCCCAAACCCGCCTTCCCAGGCCCAGCTTGCGAGGGACATGGGCAGGTCCAGGACCACGGTCAACAGCGCGATAGGGATCCTCCGCAGGAGGGGGATCGTCAACCAGGGCACCCTCTCGCTGGCTCCTCACCTAGACGGCCTCGGGATGTCCAAGGTCGACTACCCGTGGCTCGAGATCCGCCAGGAATACGCCTGATTGGTGCTCCGAGCCTAGCCAAGGCTCTTGAGCCTCGGAATCCGCGCTGACGCTGTGTTCTCCATCAGGCTCGTCGAGCTACCCATGCCTACGGGCAGCAGCGACCCCGATGTGCTGCTCGACTGGCTCCTGGAGTCTATGGGTCTGGTCAGGAGGAGGCAAGATGGCTCGTCCGGAGAGCCTCATTCCAGCGCCCTGCACAGGATGATGAGATCCGCCTTCCTCATGGACCCCCTCAAGGGGTGGGACTCCAAGGAGCTGGGTGACGAGACCGGCCTGTCAAACACAGGGGTCCACCATCAGATTTCCAAGCTGAGGGAGTGCGGGCTCGTCTCGGCCCACGTGGATGGAAAGTGGCATCGTCACGTGCTCAGAGGGGGCTCAATAATCTCAGCAACACGTCTGGCCGGATCCCAGGCTAGATCGGTGCTTAGTGTCAGACTATCCGAACTCTACACGGTAGTCAAAACGTCAGAGACCAGGATGGATGCAGACTCGGAGGAAGCAGACTCCGCCTTCTCGATCCGAATCGCCGAGAACCGCCCCAGGACGGAGGGAATCTCTGCAATGGACGAACTGGCAAGTGACCTCGGATTGGCTGGCGACGGCCCTCGAGAAGGGGGTAACCTAGCAGGAAGAATCCTTTCTGAGCTTGGTTCTAGGGACCACCCAGTTACGCTACTCGCTCTCTCAGAGAGCCTCTCAGAGAGCAGAGGTAGGGTCAATACCGTGGTAGATAGGATGAGGTCCTCCGGCATCGCGGAAAGAGTCCCGATGATCGACCGGATACCGCAGGACGTATTCTCAGGCCTGATGCGCCAGCACGATGCGAGGGGCGAGGAGTGGCTCATGACCAAGGGCGGGTTGGGGAGGCTCGACGAACGTGTTTCCAAGTCTCTAGTCGAGGGTGCCTCCAAGGGCTCACTTGACATCGATTCAGTCACAGAAATCCTCGAACCGGTCGCACTTCAGGACCAGAGGGTTCTGCTGAACACGCTCGGTGGGAGGATGCCGCTCGGAGTCAGGCTCACCGGTCCGGACTACGGTAGCGTCTCGCAGAGGGTGTCGAAGCTCGCAGACAGGACCATCCGGAGGATAGAGACCGTCGGCGAGAGACTGGATGCCTCTCTAAGTTAGAATGCTCAGAGATGTTATTAAGAGACTCT